>LAZR01001350.1_pt1 | contig 15597 bp, 8 predicted proteins | sample 329461 | NCBI WGS metagenome assembly LAZR01 (sample SAMN03002196, study PRJNA259156) | marine sediment metagenome | biome: sea floor; feature: Hydrothermal impacted sediments; material: marine sediment; isolation source: Loki non-amplified sample from Loki's castle hydrothermal vent sediment ...
TCTATGACAAAAAAGAAAAATGAAGCTCCAATCATGGGAATTACTGTATCAAAGGCTGAAGATTTCTCTGGTTGGTACACTGAACTGATAAATAAGGCAGAGTTAGCTGATATAAGATATAATATTAAAGGATTTGTAGTATATAGAGAATGGGCTGCCATAACAATAAAAAAGATGTATATTAAATACGAAGAGTTGTTAGAAAATAATGGTCATTTACCACTCATTATGCCCTCGCTTATACCTGAGTCCAATTTTCAATTAGAAGCGAATCATGTGGAAGGATTTTCTGCTGAAGTATTTTGGGTTACTGAAGCAGGTAGTTCAGGTGAACTATCTGAGAGATTGGCGTTGCGTCCTACAAGCGAGACAGCCCTCTATAAAATGTATTCGCTATGGATCCACAGTTACAAAGATTTACCATATAAAAGGTATCTATCATGCCAAGTCTGGCGTTATGAAACAAAAATGACCAGACCATTTTTTAGAGGTAGGGAATTTCATTGGATAGAATCTCATAATGTTTTTAGCACTATGGAGGGAGCATTAAACCAAGTTAAAGAAGATATGGAAATGACGTATCAAATGCTTCAAGATGAATTTGCAATTCCACTAATTTTTTTTGAAAGACCACAGTGGGATAAATTTGCTGGAGCAGTCTCTACATATGCAGCTGATGTTCTTATGGGTTCAGGAAAGGTTCTTCAGCAGCCCTCAACGCATCTTCTTGGCCAAAACTTTTCTAAACCTTTTAATGTAAAGTTTGTGGATAAAAATGGAGAGGAAAAGTATGGGTTTCAAACCTGCTATGGACCTGCAATAAGTAGGATATATGGTGCGATGATTGCCTTTCTTGGTGATGATAATGGATTAGTTTTGCCCTTCGATTTGGCTCCCATTCAAATAGTGATTATTCCAATCTTGTTCAAGGGTAAAGAAACTGTAGTTCTAGATAAAGCAGATGAAATTTTTAAAAAATTAAGCAAGAACTACACAGTTAAATTAGATAATTCAGAAGAATCAGTTGGAAGTAAATTTTATTACTGGGAATTAAAAGGCGTACCAATTAGAATAGAGTTAGGACCCCGAGATCTTGAAAAACAGCAATTAGTAATCAAAAAAAGGCACGATGGGAAGAAACTATTTGTAAAAGAAAGAGATTTAGAGGATCAAATTGCTGAAATTGCTCTTAATTACACTAAAGAAATAAAAGAAAAATCGATTATTAACTTTGAGTCTCAAATCGAGATTGCTTATGAAGTAGACGCTGCTAAAGAAGTTATAAATAAGGGTAAAATAGTATGTTGTGGGTTTTGCTCAATTGATATGGATGGATACCCTTGTGCTGAAGTTGTTGAAAAGGAGATTGGTGGAGATGTGCGTGGAAAACGAGTTGATGAAGAAAAACACGAATTTGCAACTTGTATAGTTTGTGGAAAACCCTCAAAATGCACTGTATATATTGCAAAAAGTTATTAAACAAAAATAGTAATCATAAAAACTCATAACTAAATATTAAATAAAATTTTCTACTTCTAAGGAAAAATCAGTTAATTTATAAAAAATAGGTATTACCTAAATTCAAATTATAGGGAATACAAAACACTCAATGAGAGTAGTTGAGTGGTGTGCTTGAACGACGTTCTTCTTCTTTAATAAATTTTATTTCTAAATTTGTATAACTACACTCTAAACATTTTGCTGTAGTTGGGGGAAAGTAATTTAAAGGTTTTGGTTTCTTCATCGAAAAGCATTTCGGGCAGAAATAATACATAATTTTTTAATCCCTCTTTCACATTTTAATTAAGATATTTGCAGTTTTGATTAAATTTTTAAACTTTATTTGGTATTTTTTTAAACTTTCTTCTCAACATAACTATAAAAACTCCTTACATTAATCAGACAAAAAAGTCATTTCATTTGGTTTCTCAACATTTTAAGAAGACCTTAATCCAAAAATTTAATACTCCTTAATCCTTTAAATTTCTAAAAATTTAAGTTAGATATGTACGACTTTATAAAACCTCTTTCTGATGAATTTAAAAATGTATATTTTATCGAAGGAGATAGAAATGGAAGTTATCCCTATTCTCACTCCTTACTTGTTGGAGATTATATCATTGATACGGGAATCTCAAGTACACATTTGAAAAAAGTTAAAAAAGAATTCCCAATAAATCATGTTATTTTAAGTCATTGGCATGAAGATCATATTTCGGGTAACTCACTATTAGAACATTCAGAATTTTTATGTCATTTAAAAGACAAACCTATAATAGAAGATATTGAAAAGATAATCCCATATTATAATGTTCAAGGCAAAAATGCTGGAGAAGAGTTTAGAACAACCTTAAAATTTTTAGGGATACAAAATGTAAAGATAAACAAAACAATCGCAGATAAAGATATAATTAATATTGATGAAAACCTAATGTTAGAAGTATTATTTACTCCAGGCCATACCGCAGGCCATTGTGGGTTCTATGAAGTGAATTCAAAAATCGCGTTTTTAGGTGATATGGATCTAACGCGGTTCCCATATTACGCATCAATTGACTCAAATTTGATGGAATTTGAAAATTCAATCGATAAACTCAAAACTTTTGATATAGAAATTGCAGTAGTAGGGCATAGGGATCCTGTTGTAGGTGTAAGTAATATTAAAGAAGAATTAAACAATTTTAAATCCGTTATTTTCAAAAGAGATGAAAGAATATTATCATATTTATCTGAACGGAAGGTTATTCGTCCATTGGATCTCAAAAGTAAAAACCTAATTTATAGAAGGTATACGTATGAAGATTTTGAAGCCGTATCTGAAGTTTTAATGATAGAAAAACATTTCGAGAAGTTCCTTAAAAATGGTTTGATTATAGCTAAAGATGATGGATATGTTTTAGCTTGATTAGACAATGTTAGTTGCCTTTATTTCACCTAAATTGTTAAAACTTATAAAATTAGAAGACATTTATAAGGTTCAATAATTTACAAATCCTTAGTAATATCACTCAAAGGTTTCCTATAAGTAGGATATGGTTTATCTCCCTGAATATATCCAAAAGGTAGTACCGTTAATAGATAATCTTTTACACCCAATCCAAGTACTTCCTTAGCTTTCTCTTTGTTCATTGAACCTATCCAACATGTGCCAATCCCTAAAGACCAAGCCATCAACATCATGTTCATAGACACTAATGAAGTATCAACTACATACCAATTATGGCTAGTACGAGGTTTTCCAACAATGGCGACTGCAAAAGACGCTTCACTAATAAATTTACCATATCTAGCAACTCTCGCTACCTTCTCTAACATTTCCTTACTTTTAATTATGATGAATTGCCAAGGTTGGCGATTTGAAGCACTTGGAGCCCAACGTCCTGCTTCTAAAATCATCTCAATTTCATTTTCTGGGACAATCTTACTTTGAAATGCTCTTATACTTCTTCTCTCTTTAATAAAATCTAATAATACTTTTGGATCAATCATTTTAAATTTATAGTACTGTGTCAATTCTTATTCAATTCAAATCTAATTACCATTAAAAATGCTTCTTTTATAATATTTTATTTACCTTACTTTCTTTAGGGATAAAACATCGTAAAATTCAATAAGCTTTAAACAGAAAAATTTTTAAAATAACAAGCAATCTAAATTTATAATATATAATTCTAATGGAATAACTTAATATGGAAGGACTTCAAAAGCTTGTAAAGTTTAACTTTAAAAATTATTATGTTTCTTCATTAGAATTACATTTGAGTACATTAGATTTACTTTTATTATTATTATAATAAATCTCCTTAATCTGTGAGGGGAAAATTACTATTTCTCTCAGATGATTATGGGGTGTATTAGTTTTAAAAGAATTTAAAATAGGTTGAAAAAAATGAATAACAAAAGCGATATAATGGTCTCTGACATGATGGAGAAAATACGCGAGACATTAATACTTCCTAAACAAGCGTACTTTTTTGATACTACTCTCCGTGATGGCGAACAAACCCCCGGTATTAGTTTTACTCTTAAAGACAAAATTTCTATTGCGGAGATCTTAAATAATCTAGGTATTGATGTGATAGAGGCAGGATTTCCGGTTATATCACAAGGAGATTTTGATGCATGCAAGCAAATCTCCAAGTTAGGTTTGGATTCAGAAATCATAGGTTTAGCGAGGTTCACTAAAATTGATATTGATAAAGTGATTGAAGCGGATATGGATTCAATTCATTTATTTATTGCAACTTCTGATTTACATTTAAAGGAAAAACTAAAGATGACAAGGGAAGAAGTGATTGATAGTGTTAGAGAATTAGTAAGTTATGCTAAAGATCATTATTCTACGATTCAATTTTCTGCTGAGGATGCCACACGATCAGATTTAGACTATTTAATCAAGGTAAATCAAGTTGCTGTGGAAAGTGGGGTCACCAGAATTAATATTCCAGATACTGTTGGGACAATATCACCAACTGCATATGGACATATTATAAGAAGAAATTATGAAGCTTTACCAAAAAATGTTAGAATTGCTGTTCACTGCCATAATGATTTTGGGCTAGCTGTAGCAAATACAATAGCAGGTTTTGAAAATGGTGCTTCTGAAGCCCAAACAACGATTTTGGGATTAGGAGAACGCGCTGGGAATGCTTCATTTGCGGAAACTGCTATGTCACTTTATGCTTTGTATCAAATTCCAATGCGGATAAATACTAAGTTGATATTTCCAACAGCAAAACTAGTTGAAAGCTTATGTGGAGGTAAAGTTACTATTGGTCGTTTAAGTCCTTTAATAGGCCAAAACGCTTTCGCTCATGAATCAGGTATACATGCCCATGCAATGATTCAACATGCTCGAGCATACGAACCTATAACACCAGAATTAATTGGAATTAAACGTTCTGACAATGTTGAAGATATTATTAGACAATCGATCAAACTAGGGAAACATACGGGAGGTCATGCCCTTAAAGCAAAATTGCAAGAGTTGGGTATTGTCGCCACCAATGAACAATTTACTAATATTATGGACCATGTTAAAGGATTTGGAGATAAGGGACATGAGGTAACGGAAGAAGATTTCTACGCAATCCTAAAAGATGTCTTAGATGAATTACCTGAAGAAGATCAATATGTGAAACTCGAAGAATTAACTGTTCTAACTGGTTCTATTACACCTACTTCAACTGTGCGGTTAAAAATTTTAAATAATGGAGATGTGATTGAAAAAGTCGCATCATCTGTAGGTGTTGGACCCATTGATGCATGCGTTAATGCAATAATTCAGTGTTTTGAACCCATGAGCAAAATTAAACTATTGAATTATCAAATCGATGCAATTACAGGGGGAACAGAAGCACTAGGACGAACCACTATTGAAATCATGGATATTGAAAGCAATCATATTGTTAAAGCAAGTGCGACAAACGAAGATATCATAATGAGCTCAGTGCTTGCACTAATAAAAGGATTGAACCTTATCGTAAAGCAAAAAAATAGAGAATAAGGAACTAACAATTACAGAAAAAATCCTAAGAGATCCTTAAATAAAACTAAATAATAAAAATTTCCAAATTTTTTTCAAATAAAATTTCAGGTATCATAGATCTAAAAGCTGAATTTGGTATGGGTTTAACGATAACAGAAAAAATATTAAGAGATCATTGTGACATCAGAAGTGCGTTTGCTGGTGACTTTATTTTAGCTAAAGTGGATAAATGTCTAGCTAACGATATCACCGCTCCTATAGCAATCGATGTTTTTGAAAAAATTGTTGAGGGAACAGGGAAAGAACTATTTGATAAAGATAAAATAATTCTAACCCCTGATCATTTTACACCCAATAAAGATATTGAATCCGCAGAACAATGCAAAAAACTTAGAAACTTTGCTCATAAATATGAGATCCCAAATTATTTTGAAGTTGGTCGAGTTGGGATTGAGCACTGTCTTATCCCTGAAAAAGGTTTAGTAGCTCCAGGAGATGTTTTCATTGGGGCCGACTCTCATACATGTACTTATGGGGCTCTAGGTGCATTTTCTACAGGGGTGGGTTCAACAGATTTAGGTGCAGCGATGGCTTTGGGATTATGTTGGTTTAAGATCCCTGAATCTATTAAATTTATATACTCTGGTAAATTAAATGAATGGGTATCAGGAAAGGATTTAATCCTGTATACCATCGGGAAAATAGGTGTAGATGGTGCCTCCTATATGTCAATGGAATTCACAGGAGAGATTATTCAGAATCTATCCATGGAGAATAGGCTAACAATGTGTAATATGGCAGTTGAGGCCGGAGCTAAAAATGGCATAATTGTACCGGATAGAATTACAAAGGATTATATTGATAAATTTAAAGGGCTAATTTTCAAATTATATGAAAGTGATTTGGATGCAGAGTACGTTGAAAAAATTGAAATAGATTGTAATGAAATTGAACCACAAGTTGCATTTCCACCAAGCCCCGAAAATATTAAGCCTGTTTCAGAAGCAGACGCTTTGCACATAGATATTAATCAAGCAGTTATAGGATCATGCACAAATGGTCGCATTGAAGATTTACGTATTGCCGCGAGCATCTTAAGAAATGTGAAAATCAATAAGAATGTAAGATGCATCATTCTACCTGGTACCCAAATGATTTATCTTCAAGCGCTTAAAGAAGGTTTGATTGAAATATTTCTTAACGCTGGAGCAATTTTTTCAACACCCACATGTGGGCCCTGTTTGGGTGGGCATTGTGGAATACTTGCTTCAGGGGAAAGGGCTATTTCAACAACTAATAGAAATTTTACAGGAAGGATGGGACATGTAGAAAGTGAAATTTATTTATCTAATCCTGCAATTGCTGCAGCTTCGGCAATAAAAGGTTATATAACTTCACCAAAATATATTTAGGTTTGAAAAATGATCGGTAAAGTAATTAAATATGATATAAAGGATATTAATACAGATCTAATCATTCCAGCTAGATATTTGACAATGATTGAACCGGAATATTTAGCAAAACACTGTATGGAAGATTTTGACGAGAATTTTTTACAGAAGAAAGACGAATTTGGGTATACGATCGTTGTTGCGGGATCAAATTTTGGATGTGGTTCCAGTAGAGAACAAGCACCAATAGCTCTTAAAGCAGCAGGTGTTCGATGTATAATAGCACCCTCCTTTGCAAGAATATTTTTTAGAAACGCCATAAACATTGGCCTACCAATAATGGAGTGTAAAAAAATTGATGCATTGAAAACCGGGGATAATTTGGAAATCTCATTTACTGAGGGTATTATTAAAAATCTTACAACAGGTCTGGAATTAGAAACAAGGAAAACCCCCTTTTTTTTACAAGAAATAATATCTGTTGGTGGATTGATTAATTATGCTAAGCAAAAAATCATAAAATAGGAAATTTCTCTGTTATCATCTATTCCTTTTAAGAGTACATCCATAATATTATCGATTTTAGTACTCTAAAGGAATTATACTATTACATATTATGTACTTCAGATCTCCAAATTGTTTAATATAAATCCTCAAATAAAAACTCAATTTTTTTGAAGACTTTAGTTATAAAATTCAATTAAAACCTTAACAAATAAAAATAATAATTATTATATAATTTAGAAAATAACGAAGAAAATATTATTAAAGATATTCAAATTAAAGTATTTATATCGATTCCATCTTAAAATTATTTTAACTTGAATTTTAAACCAATTTTGGAGATAAATTTATGTCATTAAAGGAATTCACAAAGGAAATATTTACTCGTTATGGATTCACAGAAGATCAAATAAATGCTTATTTAGTCTACTTAAGAGTTCCTCGAGCAACCACATCAGAAGTATATATAACTCTTGCTGATGAAAATGAAGAACTCAAATATGAAAATATTGTTGGTATAACTGATTGGTTAGTAGAGAGAGGATTCTTAAAACGAGTTGAAGGTATTGTACCAAGGTTCATACCTCTCGAACCATTTTTTGAATTATTTACTAATGAATCTGAAATTTTTAGAAATGAAATAGCTAAAATTAAAGATACCATCCTAACCGAGCAATCTAATCGGTTTGAACACCTTGAAGGGATTCAGGACAAGAGCATAAGAGAAGTAGAAAGCGCAGTTGATTCTCAGATAAAAGCTTTTTTTGAAGATTCAGATTCAAAAAACTCTAATAAAAAAAATAAAATTGATAAAGCAACTATTCGATTTAGCGAAACTAGTAAAACATTAGAAAGCCATATTCATTCAATAAAGGATAATTTAAATTCAAACTTAAAGGATATTTCAACCAATTTTGTTTCTGCAAACGAAACTGCAATAAATAATACTAAAGATGATCTAACGAGTATAATCAAAAATCTTCTTGATGATTTTTCCGCAAGAGTAGAGAATCTTGATAGAGAATTAAAAACAGATTTAGATGAACACGTAGAAAGACATAAAACTATTGCTAACCAGCTCAAACCTAGGATGGAGCAAATTCTGGAAAAGTATTTAGAACGGATGGACAAAGTTATTGCTGATTTAAAAGAAAGAATCTCAAATTTACTTAAAGAACATTCTAATCATGTAAAAAACACTACAGACGCACTACAAACAAATCTAAAAGCTACGGTTGATGATAGAAACAGAACGTTAACTAACCAGACGAATGATTTTAAAAGTATGACTCTCACTTTAATTGATAATTTAATTGAACATGCAAGTAGGTTCACTGATTTTTCTGAAGATATGGCTAAAAAAGGATTTCTCTGGATGGGAAAAAAGCAAAAATATAAAGCTCGGCACGAAACGACCATACAGAATGTTCTAAAATATACTAAACCAATGAAAGAAGATTTTATTAAAGCATGTGAAAATTACATTGAAAATACAAGGGAGACTACTGATCAAATAAAAACTGATGTTACGGAAATTATGATAAAAGAAAATGAAAATTTAGGATCTATAACTGGTGACCTTGATTACAAAGCTAAAGAAACTATTGATTCCCAATTGGATACTCTTGCAACTGATTTAGCTGGAGAAGTAGACTCTACTTTACAAAGTGGAATAAAAGATTGCTCTGATACTACACTGAAACTGAAGGATTCATTGGAAAGCTCAATAAAACAGCACCACAGAGAATATGATAATGCAATTAATACTCACAAAGATAATAGCTTAAAACATTACACTAATTTTGATTCCGATATTAAGACTAAGAATATAAGCTGGATAAGAGAGGTTGACAGTAAATTCTCAGAAGGTAAAACTGACTGCTCTGATAAAATTGATACTGAAATTAGATTGTGGAACACTGAAGCTAATGATCTGAATAATAACTTAACGGAAATGCTTGCAGATCATAAAACAAAGTACGAGCAAAATGCAAAAACTCTTCAAAATAGCCTTTCAGATACCACTAGAGATACAAATCAAAGTTTAAAGGATGTGATTGCTGATTTTACACTACAATTTATGAATTCTATTGATGATTCAACTGAACTAGCTGAAATTAATGAGGATAGACTCAAAGATATTCATAATGCGTCCAGTTCGATTCCAGAGATATCTGAAATCACTTCTTGGCAGGTAGTTGGGAGAGCAGCAATGATCTCAGCAATTAAAGACGCCGTTTATCGTGTTAAATCCTCAATTATAATCGTTACTCCAGAAGTTGTACCAGAAATTCTTCAAGTAGTTTCTGAATACGCGTTTCAGAAGAAAGCAGTCAGATTTATGTTAACTACCTTTTGGGACCTTGAGAAATATGGCGGAATAGTTAAGAAGATGAGAGAATTAGGGAATATTCAGTTCCGCCAACTACAATCCAAAGGTGAATTTTATGCTGTGACTCGCGATGCTGAAGAAGTAATACTTGCTCCACTAACAAGTAAGGATTCGGAATTGATTTCTGTTGTCTCAAATCAGGAGGGATATGCAAAATTGTATAGCCAATTTATAGGACCCATATTTTTAAGTTCATCGAGACCAATTCAATAAATGCGCTATATATAAAAAAAACTTTATTTTTTATTTAAATTCAAAAGCCAGTTATGAAGCTAATTTAGGGAAGACAAGTGAAAATTCAAAATCCGAATAATAATTCTTTTTTGAATCGTTGCTACATCTCCAAACTGTAAACCTAAACCAGAAGATTTCCAACCAGAAAATTACAAAAAAAATAATTTTATTTAAATAACCTACAAATATTGTGAGATATCAAAATCTTGTTCTAAAGAGAGTGTTATGAAGTCATCGACTTCTTGTTGCGAATCCCCGTATATTTTTAAGAGAAAACCTTTATCAATTTTAGTAAATTCTGCTCTAAACCCATAGTATTTGGCTATATTTTCTAATTCTTGAGCTCTATTTTTATTCTCTTCTCCCTCGATAAAATAATCACCATAATAGTTCCCTTTTGAAATCTGTCCAAGATCGTATGCTGGAACTACAACAATTTTATTATCAGATTTCTGACATTTAACCCTAGTTGTATGATTAAACTCTATAGGTTTTTCCAAAAGTAACAATTCCTTCGAACGTGAAATCCAAAATAATTTATCTCCCACATTTATTTCCTTTAGCATTTTTATTGCCCTTTTACGAGAATTCTTCCTAATAAATTCCAATCGAGAGTTTTCTTTTTGTACCCACTCACAGGCTCTTCTAAGTGTGAATTTATCCCATTTTTTATCATAAAAGCTACAGACAAAAAGATCTATCTGAAAATCTAAAATTTTAAAAGAGCAATTTTTCTTTTTCCCTTCACAAAAAAGGTACTTTTGATTAAAAGTCAAATTATAGTGAAATATTTTTTTTTTCGTTAAAAAAATAAAGGAAATTTTAGTTAATATATCTTAAGGGTTTCTTGTATTACCAATGAAATTTCTAAATCTAGTAAGTTGTCGATATGATAATTGTGTTCCAGTCTGTTCCTTGATTTGTTCAATAATTTGGTTTGTAATTTCCGACGGGTCTAATCCCTCCTCTATCTCTATGAGTATAATATTATTATCTCTGCAAATAAGTCGTTTCTTTCTATCTGCTTCTTGTTGGTTTGGATTTTGAGGACCGTGCCAATAAGTACCCATGTACTCAACAGCAATAGCTTTCCATTTGTAATCTAATCCTAAATAATCCTTTATAGCTTGATTGAATTCTAAGTAAAAATCAAATGAAAATGTGTTAGGAATCCCGAATGTTTCACGAACTCCATTGTCATTTGTAGTAGTAATCTCTCGAGCACCAACGGCTTGATTAACCTGCTTCTCGTGGATAAATTCTACCCCAAAAAGATCATTTACAGTTCTATGCATATCTCTTTCGCCTTGTGACCTATATCCTAATTCTCGCATAAAATCCCTTCTTCGATTTTCTGTATTAGATTTATAATCTTCTATTGTCTCTTTAATTTTTCTAACCTTCTCATCCCTTGAAGATAGTCCCATATCCCTAGAAAGTTTTTCTATATATGCCTCAATATCTAATAAGCTTTCATCAAATCCGTAGCCTTGATAGAGGCGACTCTGTAATTCTGTTTTGATACCAGAATCTGCGGATATTTTCCCAAAGTCTAGAGGTATTCCATCATTCGCATCAGCAGCTAGGAAAAAGATTTCTCTAATTATTTCATATTCGGGCTGGAAATAATCTTTACCTACCTCTAATCCTTTATTTGTAGTTTTAGATACATAAGTCGATTCATGATAATCCCCAAAAACAAAGCGTTGGATAATGAATGCAACTGTCTTTTGTAAGTCTTCTAAACCTTTATTTGTTATCTCAATATTATTATTTATAAAGTCTGTCGTATCTAATCTAGAAATTCGATAATCAATAGAAAGAAGATCCTTTAGACCTTTCCGTTTCATTAATTCCTTTCCCTCAGTATGAGCTTTTAGTTTGGAAACAATTCCGTAGGAAGGGCGATCTCCAAACATAACCCATGATAAATCATCATCTCGAAGTGGCAGTTTATTTTTCTTTGGCAACGCATATCTTATATTTTCGTATAACCAAGATTTGGGAGCAATTACATTTGTATCATCATCTTTTATGTTCGAAATGGAAAATGCACCCCTACCTGATTTACTAGAAAGATATTTCGAAAAAATAAGATAATCATCTATAAATGAAATTGCGCTGGTAAAACCCTCTCTTTGTACAGCAGTCGCCAGTGGATAAGTATTGAATTTAGCAGTGATTTCCGCTTTAATATTATTAAGCATTTCTGGACCGATGGATCTACGAGTTTTCAAATGGGTTACTTTACGTATAGCTTTATCAAAGCGAAAACTAAAAATGGAAGTTAAAGCTACTTTATTTTTACTTAGAACTTTTTGACCGTATTCGTTTATTATTACTTTTTTTAAGTCTGAAGCATATTTAATGGCCATTCGAGTTAATTTTTTCTTATACATTTTAGAATAGCCTCGAACTTGCTCTTGTTTTAATGTCTTAGGATTCAAATGATTTTCTACATCCTCTTGAGTTCTCTCGCCAAACATTGCTTGTTCTCCTATTAGGAGTAGGGAGTCTCCTGAAATAAATCCATAGGCGCTAAGAGTCTTATCTTGCTGAAGTAGCTTGCCTTTATAAATCATCTTGCGTTCAAGAGTTCCTGAGAGACCTTGACTTTTCGCTATTTCTTTTAAAAGCTGAGTTATAGCAAGATTTGGATTGGCATCGATATTCCTAATTCTATTCTCTGGGGTGGCTCCAGTAATATGTAAACTTGCTTTCTGTGAAACAATATTATGGGTAATCGTTTTTACCACATCGAGGTCTTCTACAATTGATATCATTGATGCTAATCCTATGCCAACAGTGGCACCGAAGGCCAAGGGACCACCCATTCCACCTAAAGCAGCACCAATTAAGAGAGAAACCCCTGATTTAATAAACGTGCTTAATTTCGGGCTATATTTAAGTGAATTTTTTTTACTGTTGATAGAGGTTTCGACACTATTTTGGGCAGAAATAAAATTTGCTTCGTGGTGTGTTTTGATTAATCCTTGAGTTTCTGTTTGCTGATTACTTCCTCCGAATATGAACTGAGTCATTGAACCCGTGAGTGTTTCACGGGTGGCTGAGGCCATACTACTGGCAAGTACTTGACCGAATACACTCCAGCCCCATTTAGCGGTAATGTCTGTCACGATGGTCTCTAAGTAAGGATCGACAAATATTTCTTGAAGTGTTTCTTTGATTGGGGAAAGCATAACGGATATAAGTCCTGCTGAAGATGTTGCTCCGGCAAAGCTCTGAGTAATCCTCTGAGCGAATGATAAGGTTTTTGCTGCTTCTTTAAGGGTGACTTCTAATACTCCTTTACCCGTTTCTTTAGCAATCGTTGCCGCAGCCTTGTTCATAGCTTTAGAATGAACTTTACTTGCATAGGCGCCCACTCCTAAAGTAGCAATTGTGGTTATAATTGTGCTTACAACCGTAACTATCGTAGTATAGAACATTTCACTTAATCCTTTTTGCGTATTCTGGGCGTGAGTGAATTGGTAGCTATATTCTAAAAGAGTTTGGTCGATACTTTGCATTGTTGCGATGTGATCTACTTCTTCATGAGTCATATCTCCAAGATCATCTGTCGAACGATATCTTGCTACTCCGATTTTAAGAATATAATATGCGTCATAATCTTGAACTGAGGCATATTGTTTTTTATGTTGCGTCATCTGTTCCTGTAGAGTATTATACATAAAGTTACTTATGTGTATTGTGCCTAATTCGGCAGTAAAGGTAAACATATCATCAGACGATTTAAATGGACTTAGTTTAACCTCATTTCCTTCAGTATCTACAAGTATAGCTTCAATTTGTGGGACGTCTCCGTAAATTGCGTGAATAGAATTCTCAGGAATGAGTTCAATGGTTTGCGAACTATCCATATCAAACACTTTGTAGATATTGCTATATTCATTTTTTACATCTGAATAATATTCGCTATCTACAAATGTTGGATATTCTCTGTAGAATTCGGGTACTGGAAACTTAGCACCTAAACCGCCAAATTGGAATGTAGGGATGAATGTACCATGGCCATAAGTCATATAGGGATAAATTGTATCATACTGCCCATTAGTTTGCTCGGAAATAGACCTTTCGAGAAACATGATGGAATTTGTCATATATCGCAATTCAGGATCCAATTTTTCAACTTTTTCATTGTATTCTATTAATTGCCCCGCATACGTTTTAACTGAAGAGGTTAAAGGGTTGTAGATTGGTTTGAGAGGAGCTTTAAAGTAAGGGCTTAAACGAGGATCATCAAAATCGGAATACATAGTATATCCACCTTTTTGAATGGTATAATCGAGTGAAATTGGGATGTTTCTGAGACCAAGTGGACCTGTTTTTTTAACTCCTTTAGGAGCAAGTACTAGCTTTCCTTTGAATAGGTGCTCATCAGTTTCTAATAAAGTATCTGTGTAAACTCCTCCGGTGCTAAATCCAACTATATTAGGTAGCGTCCCTCCCCAGAGGTCAGAATAAGCGTCTTTTGAGGAAAGAGTTATAGGACTATCGTAAGATGGATTTTTAAGAGTAAATGATGCTATATCCCTTGCGTTCTCAATTGCATCTTGATGTGCCTTCCATGCGCTTATTAACCCGTAGATTAGTGCATACCCTACTACAGCTAAAACTGAGCCTACTACGGGAATTGCATGAAGAACTTGAGAAGCGGCAAACGCTATCAATTGTGAGACCACTTGGAATGCAATATCTTCTACAATCCTGCCTTGAACACTTTGCACAAACTGCCTTGAAGTTATCGCTTTCACTTCACTCATTAATTGACTTGAACTTGAGATATAAACGGTCTTCCAGATATCATAAAGAGAGTCGGTAAATGTGGGATCTAGGAAGATACCATCATGCTTTTTATTATCTTTTAGGTATACTCGAGAATCACTCATGAGATATCCTACATCACCCTCTACGATATTAGTTGCGAGAATATGTTTTTCGGTAAGCATTTTTTTATTGGGTTCGACCAAGAAATTATAATCGTAGTCTATAGCTATAGCTAATACATCCCCATTCTCATCAATAACAAATACTTGATCGTAATTCCCATCTTGAGCAGATGAATAATGAAGGTACCTACCTCCACTAACACTAACTTCACTAGGTCCTTTTCTAGGATTACTGTCAATTATAACCTTTCCGTTATCAGGAATAACTTCGATAACATCCAGAGTTGCAGTCGATCTATCTAGGTCGGTTTTCGAGTCTGGAATTGATATCGAGACAGGAGTCTCTAAAATATTATCTATAACTGCTGGGCAATTAATCAGGATTCTACGATCAAATATCGCTGGAACGGCGTCAGTTGTGTGTGTGAAGTTGAGTAGGCTTTCCAAGGCTGGTGCTTGTAATACAAGGTCATTTGAAGGATCTTCATCGTTATTATCATTATATATTGTCTTTTGATAATTATCCAAGTTATATTTTTCAGAGAGTTCATTTGGAAATACATCCTCATAGATACGGGTACTCTTTACATCCTCTCCTTCATAATCATTGAAAATAAAGGAGTGAGATCTGTCTGAATTGAAGATAGTGGAGTTTCTATATTCTATAATGGAGCCGAT
>LAZR01001351.1_pt1 | contig 15592 bp, 13 predicted proteins | sample 329461 | NCBI WGS metagenome assembly LAZR01 (sample SAMN03002196, study PRJNA259156) | marine sediment metagenome | biome: sea floor; feature: Hydrothermal impacted sediments; material: marine sediment; isolation source: Loki non-amplified sample from Loki's castle hydrothermal vent sediment ...
CTTTTTGGTAATTTTGTCGCCAACCTCGAGGTCACATGAAGGAGACTAAGATTAACTTGCAACCTCATATTTTTTTTCCATAAATAAATATGAAAATTTCTAATTAACTAATTTGCATTTTAATTTGATCTTCTCTTCCTCCTCCTTCTGTATTATTGAGATGATATGTTATAATATAATGCAGTAAAACAGTATCAACAAAAGGGAAAACTACTGGTATACTATAATATAGAGATTAAAAAGTCAATGTTATAGATATGTTTGAGAAAAAAAAAGTTATCATCATTGGGAAAAACCGCAAGTTAAATATCATATCCGAAAATATGTTTAGATTGAATGGATATGAGACTATTATCTGTTGTGACGAGAAAGAGGCTCATGAATTACATAGATCCGAAGGTGACACCATAGAATGTGTGTTTTATCCAAAAAAAATTGATGACTCGGATTATGATTAGTTTTAAAAGTGGAAGTTGGAAAGACTAACATTTATGTTACTAGTATTCACCACAGGCTTGAATTGATTAATATTGACCTCAAAAACTCTAAATTAATCAATCCATTGCATTATTTATCTAAGTGAATAGAATTATTTTCGTTTAGGTCTAAGTGAATAAGAATAAGAACCAGTTATAATCTCACTTTTGAGTAGCTTGAAAAAAGTATTAGAATCATTTTCGTTTAGGTAAAAATTAGAAATTATTAGAATTGATTAATTTGACCTCAAAAACTCTAAGAAAATCAATCCGTTGCATTATTTGTCTAAGTGAATAAGAATGAGAAGAAGGTCGTTACAATTAGCCCCCGTCGGTCCAGTTATAATCTCACTTTTGAGTAGCTTGAAAAAAGTATTAGAATCATTTAGGTTTAAGTAGTTTTTTATATCGATCCTCCTTGTGATAGCTTTTTTTAACACATAATTATCAACTAAAGCGCCCATTGCTTCACTGTTTCCTTCTTTCCCATCAATGTTTGCCCCTATTACTAAAAAATCATAATCAATACCTCTTTCCTTAGCACAGTCAAGAAAAGCTAACAACATTTCTTGATTCCGTCCTCCGATTCCCTTACCTTTAATTTTTACTGTCAATTCACCAGTAGCAATAAGAGCGATATTTCTTAGAGAATCTATAGTAATTGCTTCTTTTATTTTTTGAGAAATAAGGTTAAAAAGGCTTTTTCCAAACTCCATTGCTTCACCCATTATTTTATCAGAAAAATAACTTGTGTTATATCCCTGATTTTTTAGAATGGGAATAATTTTGTCAACGGCTAATTTTATGCTGCCAATTAAGTAGTTTTTAACATTATGAAAACATAAGTTGCCTGGTTTTGGGGTCTCTAGCTCATTATTTGTTAATCCTACTTCAAAATGATTCTTAATTGATGAAGGGATTTTGTAATATATTTCATATTTTTTTAAGATCTCAACTGATTCCTTAAATGTAGTTGAATCAGGAACAGTAGGACCAGAAGCAATAGAATCTAAATTATCTCCTACAACATCCGAAATGATTAAAGAAATTAGGTAAGCTTTACTAGAACTATACAATTTTTTTACAAGATTTCCGCCTTTGAAATCCGAAATATGTTTTCGAATAGAGTTAATTTCATGAATAGAAGCACCAGAAGCTAAAAGGAGAGAATTTATTTCTTGTAGATCATCAAGACTTATACCTTCTTTAGGTAAAGGTAATAGAGCAGATCCTCCACCCGATATTAAACATAAGATTAAATCATTATCTAATGAATTTTCTATTATTTTCATCATGTCTTTTGTGCCTTTGAGCCCAATTTCATCAGGAATAGGATGTGAAGCATAATTTATTCTAATTTTACTTCTTTCTGATAATTCAGATTCAACCAAAACTGTTTTTGGTACATTGATAATTCCCTCATACTCTATATTTGAGTATTTTGCCAATATATTTTCAATCGAGAAAGCCATCTCAGCAGTAGCTTTTCCACCACCAATTATATATAATTTATTGAAATCTTCAAGGTTATACTCATCACCATTTATAAATAATCTTTCACCCTGGATTTTTAAAGCTTTTTCAACTAATATTTTTGGCTTTACAGCTTGAATCGATCTTTCCAGCAGATCCAAGGCATTTTTCCTTAATTTCAAGTTCTGCTTATCAATTCCATTTTCAAGAAGCTCAGAAATATTTTTTATATACAAAAATATCACACTAGGATTGTTTAATTTAATATTTTGATTTCAAATAGCAATAATATTTAGAGATAGTAGTTTTATTATTTTTACTTTTTAGTATCCGATCTCGAAGTTTATATCTTATAAGATTAAATTTATTACCAATTAAACTATTTTCATCTTTAATTACCAGTTATATTAAACTTTAATAAAGTGGTGTTACGGGAAGAAAAATGTCTGCTTTTTTATATGATTTAGCGATAATTGGAGCGGGGCCCGGAGGATATCACGCAGCAATAAGAGCCGCTCAATATGGTGCTAAGGTTGCTTTAATTGAGAAAGATAAATTGGGGGGGACCTGTTTAAATATCGGGTGCATCCCTACTAAAGCATTATATGCCTCTGCCCAATTAATAGAAAAGATTAAGGAATTCGATAGCTTCGGAGTAGAAATAAAAGACTTCACCCTAAATTTTAAAAAAGCTGTTAAAAGAAAGAATAAAGTTGTCAAAGACTTAGTTGATGGGATAGCAGCTCTAGAAAAAGCTTGGAAGAATGATCTTTATTTTGGTCATGGAAAAATAACAGAGGGAGATATTTCTTCGGGTTTTAACATTTCAATTACGGGTAAAGAAATAAAAATAATAAAAGCAAAAAGGGTGATTATAGCTACTGGTTCTACACCTGCTTTAATACCTGCTTTTAACATCGATCATACTAGAATATTGACGAGTGATGATATTTTGGACCCGAATTTTACGATGGTACCAAAAAGGTTACTAATAATAGGAGCAGGAATAATTGGGTGTGAGTTTGCTAATATTTTTGCTGCTTTTGGAAGCAAGGTAACCATGTTGGAGTATTTACCGACTCCTATCGCAACTGAAGAACCAATGATTGTAAGGGAACTTCAGAAAAAATTTGAAAGGCTTGGAATTGAAATTCAAACATCTCAAAATGTTTTATCTGTAGAGAACACGGGATCAGGAGTAAAAGTAGTAACTACTTCAGCATCTACTCCAAGAGAGAAAATTGATAAGGCAGAAAAATTCATATATGAGGCGGATTTTTGTCTGGTTTCCATAGGAAGAGAAAAAGAATCAAAAAATATAGGTTTAGAAGAACAAGGTGTTCTAACTAATAGAGGAACCATTAAATGTAATACTGACAATTTAGAAACTTCTGTTAAAGGTATCTATGCCATCGGAGACGTCACTGGTGGTTTAATGCTCGCCCATGTAGCATACTATGAGGCAGATATTGCGGTAGCCAATGCTCTAGCCAGCATTGGAGGCTTTCCCGTCAATAAAATTAAACCAAATTACAGAGTAGTCCCTTCCACTATCTTCACATCACCAAATATTGGGTCTGTTGGGATGAGGAGGAAGGTCGCAAAAGATAGGGGGATTGATGTATTGATGGGACTGTTCCCGTATAAGGCTCTTGGAAAAGCTAAGTGCATGGGATTAATTGATGAGGAAGGATTCCTCATGATTTTAGCTAATAAAAACACTTTTGAAATTGTTGGTGCTTCATGTATTGGGGCTGAAGCTTCAGAAATTATAGCTGAAATCGCTTTAGGATTGCAACATAATTTAACTGTTCATGATATTACAGAGACCATTCATACTCATCCTACTCTTTCAGAGATGGTTGTAGAAACTGCAGAGGCTGCTGTAGGTAAAGCCATTCATAAAAAGGGAAGACCAATACACAAATAACTTTATTCTATCTATTAATGTGTTTTACTTTAAAGGATGATAACTTCCCATCTTTAATAATAACCTCTCGGTATGCTCCAGCTGTTTTCAAATCTTTACTACCACCTAAACCTAATGCGGGGGTTTGTACAATGAAAGGAGCGTATCTTTCTATAGATTCAACATCAGTGTAGATTTCCGAATAATCGTCATAATAAACCGCCGCAGGATTTTCTAATTTCTTCAAGCTGAATGGTGGTGAAGCATAAACTCTACTTTTTGTCTTTGGATCTTCTAACCTAAATTCTCGTTGCTTGTGGGTATGCCCCGCTAATGCAAGCGTACAATAATCCATACAAAATTTCACCACTTTTTCCCAATTTGATGATATAGTTCCATACTTAACATTAAATACATTATCTATTCTCGCCTTTGAAAGTGGTCTTCCTAACTTTCTTAATACCGATTCTTTAAAATCTCCAATTTTTTCTCTAATGATTTTTTTACCTTTTTTTTCAAACAACTTAATACTTAACTTTTTATCACCAGTATTAATTGGAGGTCCATGCAAAAATAAATAGGTTTTGAATTCTTTATCAATTTTATGGTTTATAAGATTCTCTAGGTATTTAATCTGACTACCAGCGAGCCCGGTTACAGAAGGATGTCCAGTAATTAAATCTCTGAGGTTTTTAAAAGAATCTGAACCGGAATTTAAAAATACAAACATGTTTTTACCGAGGGTTAATGAAAAAGTCAAAGAAGGATTAATTTCAGCTAGATAGCCTCTTAAAGCTGTTGTCGTTTTGATAATTGCTGAGATAGGGGAGGCTGAAAAAAGTTCATTCAAAGCGATAGCTTCCGCAGCGTTTAAACCAATTTTCTTATACATTTCGGCCCAAGTGAGATCATAATGGTAAGGGCGATAATCATGATTACCTATTGTTGTAAATATAGGACAGAGCAACTCTTCTCCTCTCTTTACCCCTTTTGAGTGCTTTGGGGGTTTTATATTGAGAATGATATTTTTAAAAATCTGCCAATTACTTTCTTCATATTTAACCGTTTTCTTTGATTTTCGGATTTTTTTTGAGAATCTACTTAAAACGACATAATCAACGAGATCTCCTGTGAGAACAATAAAGTCTAGATCATTTTTAAAAACTTTTCTGTTCATAAGCTTAATGAATTTTTTAAACTGGTTATTTGGATTTATTAATCGTTTTCTTAAAGGAACCTTAAATTCAGACAGAGATCCTTCTTGCTTTTTCATTTTTTGTTTAATTTTGAGTTTTTTAGAAATCGTTTCTATAAATCCCTCAACACTTCTCTTAATTGAAGATTCAGTCCACTTCTTAATCACGTCATAAATTCTATCATTTCTCTCAGCCAAGTGTAAATCAGTCGCATGAACAAATTTAAAATTTTTCCACTCTTGCTTAGAAATAATAACTGAATGGTAATTTATCCGACTAGTTTGAAGGAATAGGTCAAACATTACAAATTTTCTTACATTAAGAAATTTATTCACTTCTTTATTGAGCGAAAATTTAATTGAAACTCGATAAAATCTTGTTAGAGGTCCAAAAACCTGGTATTTCAATAAATAATCTTGTGGGCTTAAAGCATCTAAATAGGAAAGATTAAAAATTGGAATTGGGGGGACTTCTTTGACATCAATGACAGATGTGGAAATAATACCTCCTCGATATGAAAGACTACTTAATTTTTTTATTTTATAATCTAAATCATCAACCTTAAAATCATAAACATCACCCATCCCCTTTATTTCTTTAGCGATAAACTTTTCCTTCTTTTTTCTAATTTTTTTTTCTTTTCTTCTTGCCCAGAAGCCCCCTCTCTTTACTTCTTCAAAATATGCTTCGGCATCTTTTCTAAGCTTGAATATATTTCTAAATTTCCATTTATTATCTAAAACCGGGGAAAGCTTTATTTTTCCTTTAATAAACTTCGCAAATTCCTCAGGATCTAAGATATTACTTACCAGTAATATTTCAACTTGAAAATCCTTCTTTTTCAATTTAGGATCAGTATTTAAAAAGATAGGATTACCTAAGTTGGGGTTAACTATTACTGATTGATTTGAGGGTTCGATGATTTCTGAATTCAAATTTTTTTAACTCGCTCTATTAAACTTAGTATAAAGTAGGTTCTTTAACTATTAATAACTAAACAATCGTTTAAAAGTGTATTTTTCTACACTTTATTTAATAATAATCGTGAAGAAAGCAGGTTTCTGAAGAAATTAATTCAATAAAGTGTTTCCTATCTACTACCTTTTTGGAACAAGCCAGAGGGCTGAGGAGGTCATGCTAAATTTATAAATATGATATTGTCGCCACGTATAACAATACTGCCAAGTTCTTCGTTTTCCTCTCTAATGTTTCCTTCATCGTCTTGATATTCAAAGATTTGACGGGCTCCCTCCAAATAAACATTCAGATGTTCGTCGAAGGATTTCAACTCGGCACGAAACAGACGGTTCCGCTTAACTTTTATTAAAATTATTTTATTAATACTTGCCTTCAAATAATCGATTGGCCTTTCTCGACGTTCCATAATGAATAACTCAAAATATTATAAGTATATAATTGTAAGTAAATATATACAAATTAAAACCTTTTGTTCTGGATATTCTTAAGGTAATAGCTATAAAAACTCAAAGAAAAATCGAAGATAAATTTGTCTAAAGAAGAGAAGGAAGTCAGAACTGTCAATTGTTGTGTAATGAATTGTCAGGAAGAAATCCCGATTGAAAAAGCGATTAAAATCGGTAATAACTATTTTTGTCCCATCTGTGGTGTTGCTTATTACAGAAGTAATCTCAACTTATAAATGTAAATTTTTATGTTATTATTCTTTAATATTGTTATACTAGTATTTATTTAATAAGTTCTAGGCCCGTGGCCCAGCTTGGATAAGATTACAAAAACTTTTGGTTTGTAATATTACGCGGTGCCCTCCTAAGGCAAAGATTGGGGGTTCAAAAGCATGTTTTGCATTTCGCATCATCATGAAAATCCCCCCGGGCCTGTTTTTTTAATTGATTTACTATAAAAAAAATGAAGAATCACAGAAAAAAAAAGTTAGGAAACATTAACTAACTATTTTACCATGGCTAAAAAAAGAAGAAAACGTATAAGACGTGGTCATCCAGTAGCAATTCTTATTGGTTTGCATGATAAGGATGCGGTATTTTGGAGAATATTCAGTGAAACTATTAGGGAACCCTTTAAAATAAATCGTGGAAGGAAGAGAAGAAACCAAAATAAAAAGCAATTATATCATTTTCACGAGGAAATCATTAACAGATTAAGACCCATAATTAATAAAGGTATCAGAAGTGTAGTACTGCTCTCCCCACCGAAAGAAGTCTATTCAGATGAGTTTTTGAATCACGTTAAAAAACATCATTCATGGTTATTAAGAAAAGGAGATAAACAGGTTGTTTTTTCTAAAATCATAGGTAGTCAGGCCAAGACTCAAAGGGATGTGTTTTATCTAAAAACGCAAGAATATTTTAAAGACATTATTGATGAAACTTCAAATCAAGAGGGGTTGTTGATATTAGAGGAACTGACAGAGATAATTAACAAAAATGAAAAATTCTCAAAGATTCTTTATACATGGAGAGAAATCGATCCTGAACTAAGGCTTATTAAACAAAATCCTAATTTACCTAAGCCAAATTATATTATTCTAACTGAAGAATATCTAAAAAATCCAAAAAATAGAAACAAAACACATCGAATTTTACAAATCGCAAAAAATCTTGAAATTAAAACTAAAATCGTCAGTCAAGAATCCGAGGCGGGTGCTATCGTAGACGGCTTTGGTGGATTAATATGTTATTTTAAATAAAAGTTAGGTTAGTTTCTTACATGTAATGAAATATAAGTCAAAGATAATCCTTTTTGTTCTATTTAACTAAATTAATTTATTCTTTATATAAGATCCACTTTTTCGTGTCAGTTATAAGCCTAATTAATTAAATTATCAAAAAAATGTCAAGATTTTAATATTTGTACGTTAGTTCCTCACGAATAAGCGATATTATGTCATAAAATATTATGTGAAATCTAATTTAGTATATGTGACAGTATCTGATAAATTACATTTTTTGTAAACACTCTTGATATGTTAAAATTTAGAGGTTCTCCTTAAATATGACATCTATAGACCAAAAACTTAAAGAATCTGAGGAAAAGTATAGCAATCTTTTTCAACATTCGAATGATGGTATTTTTTTACATGATTTAGACGGGAATATTACTGATGTTAATCGAAAAGTGTTAGAGCAATTAGGCTACACTAAATCAGAAATTTTATCTCTTAAAGTTTCTCAGCTACATCCCACTAGTGAAATGGTAGAATCTAAAAAAGCATTTGATAAGATTTCGGAAAATGGATTTGTAAGGTTTGAAGTTAATTTTAAAAAAAAGAATGGAGAAATTTTTCCTGCTGAAGTATCCTCAAGTCTTTTTACAATTGGAGGGGAGAAGGTTATACAGGGGATTCTTCGAGATATAACTGATCGCAAACTATCTGAGCTGATGCTAAAAGAATCAGAGGAAAAATTTCGAAGTATTTTTGAATCCATTCCAGATTTATTTTTTTTAGTTTCAGGTGATACCACTATCTTAGACTATAAGGGTAATTTAGATGAATTATATTTGCCACCTGAAGAATTTCTGGGTAAAAAAATGACTTCATTAATGCCTGAAAGTGTTGCTGTACTTAGCTTAAATAGCATAACTAAAACATTAGAAACCCATGAACCACACATTATTGAATATAATCTTGATATGAATGGTGAAAACCGCTTTTATGAAACTCGTCATCTATATTTTTCTGAAGATAGAGTGTTAGTTTTTGTTCGAGATATAACTGAGCGCAAGAATACTCAAGAAGATTTATTAATGTCTGAAAAAAAATTCAGAGAATCGTATGATCGAGCAAATTTTTATAAAGATCTCTTTGCTCATGATATAAATAATATTTTACAAGTAATAAACTCTTCAGCAGAGCTTATTTTATACCAACTAGGGGATTCAGAAAAATCAAAAAATATTTCGAATATTGCAACTATTATAACGAGACAAATAGAGAGAGGAGCAAAATTAGTTTATAACGTTCGAACGCTTTCTGAGCTCGAAGAGGAGGAAATTATTACAAAACGAGTTGAAATTAATAAATTCATAAAAAATGCTAGAACATTCGTAACAAAAGCATACGATAGAAGGAATATAAGAATTACATTTGAAAGTGTTAGGAAAAAACATTATACAAAGGCTAATGATCTTCTCCAAGATGTTTTTGAAAATGTGTTAATTAATGGAATAAAATATAATGAAAATTCTGATATCGAAATTAAAGTCAAAATCAGCAAACAAGAAGTAGATACGGAAGACTATGTCAAAATTGAATTTATCGATAACGGTATTGGTGTTGATGATGAGAGAAAAGAAGTCATATTCTTGAGTGGACATAGAGAATTTAAGGGTTCTAAAGGAATGGGATTAGGACTTTCTTTAGTCAGTAAAATACTCACCATATTTAATGGAAAAGTTTGGGTAGAGGATAAAATCAAAGGGGATTATGCCAAAGGTAGCAACTTTGTTATTCTTTTACCAGAATTCAAGTAATATTACTATAGAATCAAGAATTATGTGAGATTGATCTTCTTACGCTTAAATTTTAATCTCGGCTATTTGTTCTGTTCTTCCCAATCCTTTTTAAATAAAGCAAATTTATGGGTGTCAACAAATTTTCCGTCTACATAGATTTCATCTTTTATTATAGCCTCTTCCTTGAAACCGAGTTTTTCAGCAGCACGGAGGGATCTTTCGTTTGGTGAATAAACTCCAGAATAAATTTTATGAAGATTTAATTCCGTAAATCCATATTTTATAATCAATTTTGATGCTTCACCCGCTATACCCCTTCCCCAATATTCAGGTTCACCTATAGTGGCAAAAATATTAGCATTCCGAGCAATCCAATTAATATGATTAAAACCGATACTCCCAATAGGTTTTTTATCCTTCTTATGATAGATTGTAAAAACAACAAAGTCTTTCATTCCCTGATCTGGAGATGGTTCGAAGAATTTTTTAATTTCCTCGAGTGTTAGGGGCCAATAATTTCGAGCATATTGACGCACTTTAGGATCATTCATCCATTTAGCGAGTAAGGGGGCCCATTTAGAGTTTCCAACAACTAAGTCAATAGTATCCCCCTCAATGAAGGGAAAAACTTCAATTTTTTCTTCTTCTGCCAAACAATTTCACCTTATAATTTCCTATGATTTCAAGTTGATTATGTTCATAATAGAGTAGTAAGATTAAAGTTTTGTTTTTAGGATATGGGATTTAAAATATCATTTCTCTTCAAGTTCTCTTTTCTATTTCCATCCCTCCTTCGAAAGTCTAAAGGTTTTATTATCAAGATATCTTTAGATATTGTTTGTATTGAGAAAATCGTTTTCAAATCAATATTCGGTTTAATTTTTAGCGCTATGGCAATTTATGAGACAGATTTTAACTAAAAATTTTATATAAAGATCCTATTAGTTGTTGTTTAATCTTCTAAAATTGAAGACTTCTTCATTTTTTTCATCAAATTCAAATAATTTATCGCGAGTAATTTCACCAATAATTTCGTTATCCTTCAAATGATGATCATCAACCGCTAACCATCCATCATTTTTTAATATCCGGTATAATTCTTTTAAAATCATATCTGGATCTGAGAGATCATGTAAAATATCTAATAATAAAACAACATCTATACTATTTTCTGGTAAATTTGTTTTACAATTAGTAAGAATAGTTTCAATGTTTTTTAATCCTCTTTCGAGTATTTTCTTCTTAACACTATCAATTGCCAAAGGATGTATATCCACAGCAAATACTTTACCACTTTCACCCACAAATTCTGCTGCAGCAATAGTATAACCTCCTAGGCCACAACCGTAGTCCACAACTGAATCCCCCTTTTTAATTTTAGTCTTTTTGATCTTATCTAGAGGGGGATATTTTTTATCACGATTTTTAAACTCCCATCTCATCAATTTAAACAGAGTTTTACCCATTGGTTTGTCTCTTTTCTTTTTTTTATCAACTTTAGTCATAAAGAACACCACTTAAGTGAAAATCTCTAGTATCTCAAAATTTATAACCTTTTCACTTTTATGAGAAGTATCTGTAGATTCAAGATAAAGAGAAAAAGAAATAGTCGAATATTTTCTTAATCGCAATATATTATATAAAACAACAAATCCTAAGAATTATGTTAGAAAGGATGCAGGTCTAACAATGTTTCCCTTTTATTGGGGATTTGGATTAATAGATGTATTACTACCATTAGCAAAAATGGGATATGGGACTGACCCTAGAATGAAATCTGCATGGGAGGTTCTTGCACGACATAAAACAGAAGAAAATAAATATATAATAGATAGTGATCGTAAATCCAAATATTGGGAATTTGGAAAACGTGGGTTTGTAAACAAATGGATTACTTTCTATACTTATCTATGTTTAAAATATAAGGAAAAAGTATAGAAACACAAAAATTAAAATGGGGTAAAAAAATTATGAATATTCCAAAAAATGTTATAGAATGGTTGTTAGAGGAGAAAAATCCATCGATTCGCTATCGTACTATGCGAGAACTTCAAGAGATTTCCGATTCTGATCCAAACCTACAATTTCTTAAAAATCAAATTTCTTCTTACCAACCTGTAAAGAAAATGTTTGAGGGAATGCATCCAGAGGGATATTGGGAGGTTATTAGTCCAAGTACCAAGAAATCGTTTGGAAAAGGAGTTGAATATAGACAAAATTCAACTCATTTTATTCTTAGTTATCTTGCTGAACTAGGTATGACAAGAGAAGATCCTAAAATCGAGAAGGCTGCCAATCGATATCTTTCCCTACAACAGCCTGATGGTGACTATTTTAGACATTTTTCGTGTTTGTTTGGAATGAATATCAGAACTTTTATGCTTCTTGGATTTAAGGACGATCCTCGTCTTAAAAAATCTATTGAATTAATGAAAAACTCGGTTAGGTATGACAACGGATATTTATGTGATACGCACGAAGGAAAGCGTAAGAAGGGAAGATCAGTTAAATCATGTGTCAGAGGTTCTGTAAAGGTATTGTTTGCATTAGGTGAATTACCAGAATTATGGGATGAATCTTTCAGTAAGAAAATAGTCAAATATTTTCTTAATCGTAAGGTATTATATAAAACTACAGATCTTAAAACATTTGTTAACAATGATGCAGGATCAACGATTTTTCCTTTTTATTGGCGATTCGGGTTAATAGATATATTACTACCATTAGCTAAAATGGGATACGGAAAGGACCCGAGAATGGATTCCGCATGGAAGGTTCTCGCCCGGCACAAAACGGAAGAAGGAAAATATATATGTGATGGGGTTCATAATAATAAATATTGGAAAATTGGAAAAGGCGGTTTAGCGAACAAATGGATCACATTTTATGCTTATCTCTGTTTAAAACATAGGGAAAAAACATAAAACTCTAAAAAAATTTGAGGTGAATAAGGTTGGGTAAATTGGAGGAGTGGGATAATAAAAAGCGAGCCTTAATTACTGGAGCTAGTTCAGGAATTGGGGAAGAATTTGCAAGAAAATTTGCCGAACAAGGATTTAATGTTGTTCTTGTTGCTCGAAGAAAGAATAGGTTAGAAAAATTATCGAATGAATTAAAAGAAAATCATAACATCGAAGCTTCGGTGTTGATCGCGGATCTTTCTAAAAAGTCCGATATTGAGAAAGTCGTATCGTATATAACAAATACGGGCGATATTGAATGTTTGGTAAATTCCGCAGGATATGCAATTTGGAGGTCATTTTTAGGGATCGAATTACATCAGCATTTTGATTATATCAATGTTAATTTTACCGCCCCGATTGTATTTTGCCATGCAGCGTTGCCCCAGATGATACAGAGAAAACGTGGGATTATAATTAATATTTCTTCATCAGGAGTTATAGATAGAGCACCGGGTGTAACTTATTTCACCACTAAAAGCGGGTTAGTGTCATTTTCAGAGAAACTGCATGAAAAAATGTATAAAAAAGGGATTTTAGTTCAAAGTCTTCTCCCTGGTTTAACTCTTACTGAAATGCATGATGAACAAATAGCCAAAGGTAAGTTCAAACGCGACTGGTTTCCGAAGGAGGCTTGGATGACCGTTGAAGATCTTACTTCCATCTCATTTAAGGCTTTGAATGCCGATCCTTATATTCCCATAGTAGTTCCCGGAGAGTATAATACAAAGGAACTAATTGAACTTCGGAGGAAAAATGTGGATGACTATATCAACCTACGAATATTTTCATAATATTTAAATGAAGGAAGAAAAAACAAGTGAAAAATTAATTATTATTTCCTTCCTTTTCCTAAAAATCTACTAAATATTTTTTAAAATTATTAACCATCATCAGATGTTACCCGCCTGGCTCAGTTTTATCATTATTATTGGGATAGTTTTGGCTCTTTCTAAGTTTGAATTAGGGATCATATTAACTGTAGGAGCAATAGGTTTTGCTATTTTAGCGGGTGTTGATATATTGCAGATGTTAATCAATGTGTTGACAAATCCATCGATACTACTCTTAATTATTATTATGACCCTGCTCCCCATATTAGGTGGAATTATGGAAGAATCGGGACTAATGATTGAGATGATTCAAAAAATGGGAATTTCTAAGAAGTCTTCTCTTATGATGATACCTGCTTTATTTGGATTATTGCCCGTCCCCGGAGGTGCTTTAATGTCAGCCCCGATTGTGCAACAGATTGATTCCGAAGGGGATGCAAACATTAAGGTGTCGATTAATATATGGTTTCGGCATATGTTAATCATTGTTTATCCCTTATCTTCTTCATTGCTCATAGTCAGTATTCTCACTGACATAAACCTCTATATACTTGTGCTTAGCTTAATACCAGGTTTAATAGTAATGTGGTTAATAGGATATATCACGTTAGTTAAAAACGTATCTCCTTTTTTAGAACGAGGAGAAAGAGATCTTAGGAGAGCTTTTCATAATGTGATCCCAATTCTTATTGCCCCAATTGTAGATTTTATAGGGAGAACATTTTTTGATTTCTCTGTGCCTGAATTTTTCCTTTTTATCGGTCTTATATTTAGTATTTGGCTTGCTCTAAGGTTTGGGAAAAATAAATTCTCAAACATAAAGGATATATCAAAAAAAATGAAGATTTGGCGATTTCCATTAATAATTTTTTCAATGTTTTTGTTTTTAGAGGTGTTTATTCTTTCAGGTGCTCCAGAGGAAATTGCTAGTTTAGATTTATCACTATTTCTCTTAATAATACTTGGATTCTTTCTAGGATTTGCAACGGGGCGCATTCAATTACCTGTTTCAATCGTAATCCCTATTTATTTGGCCCAATTTACAGGTACTACCATGCCACTTTTAGATTTCGTTTTTATTTTCACCTCACTTTCCTTAGGATATCTGATTACTCCAATTCATCCTTGCGTTGCATATAGTACAGAGTATTTTGAGACAAATTTTACAAAGGTTGTGAAAGTTTTAGGAAAACCAGTTTTTATTTCTTTCATCATATTGCTTAGTTTATATGGTGTGTCTTTATTAATATAGAACTTAAGTTGTAGAGTTAGGTTCTTAATTTTTTAAAACAATTTACCTTAAATCTGTTATCAAAGAAATTTAGGATTTATGATATTTTCTTATACCTTAATCATTCTTCTGCTAAAAGATAAAATTTCGATAGTTTAATAAATCTTTTTGTATCAGCTATTTTTAGTGTTTGTGGTATCATTGGGATATATTTCTATATTCGATTTAGAAGAAAATCTCTGTATTAAAATTTAAATACTGCTTATAGCCTTATTGTTTGGGAGAACTGGAAGATTCAAGATATATTGGATTTGAGAAGAAAATTTAACCTTCTTTTTCTATAGAAGCTGAAACCAATTAATCCTAAAATTGCGCCTAAGCTAACTCCAATGATGACATATACCACGAATTTCAGATTGGTACTGGTAATTTTATAGATTAAGTTATTGTCATTATTTTTAACAATAACGGTATCCAATGACCACTGGGAATTATAAGTAAATTCCATAATGTAGGCTTTTTCTCCAAATCTCATAAATGTGATTTTATTTTCGTGAACGCTAACATTTTCGCATTCAAGTGCGTTAATAACTTCAGTAAGATGATTATTAATTGGATTAACCATCACATATCTGTCCAAAATAAAGTGCCATAAAAAATCATCTCCACTTAAGATTGGCATGGAAAAATTTATTGCTTGCAAAGCAGTATCATTATTAACCACAGCAGCAAAATCGTTGTAATCGTATAAAATGCTTTGAAAATCCAAGGGCTCTCGAAAAAGAAAAGATGAAATATCGTGAATTCTACTATTAGAATAATTATCAAATGGTTCGGTTCCAAAAGGCCAGGATGTTAATTTAGGATACCATAGATTATACTCATTTGAATAATGATTATCAAAATATGATTGAATATATCCGTATTGTCTAAGAATTGAGGTATTTACTTCGAACCAGCTAAAAAAGAGCTTAAGAAAAATACCATACGTGCTACTACTACCGTGGGATACTCCTAATACAGTAGTTTTACTTTTGGCTCCGATTGTATCTGATTCGCCAG
>LAZR01001352.1_pt1 | contig 15587 bp, 27 predicted proteins | sample 329461 | NCBI WGS metagenome assembly LAZR01 (sample SAMN03002196, study PRJNA259156) | marine sediment metagenome | biome: sea floor; feature: Hydrothermal impacted sediments; material: marine sediment; isolation source: Loki non-amplified sample from Loki's castle hydrothermal vent sediment ...
ATCACCGTAGCGCCTGGGTTCAACGGCGACCTGGGGGCCAACATGCTCATGGGCATCGGCGCGGAGATGCTGTTCTACCGCGAGAATCCCAGCCTGCACGTCAACTCCATTAACCGCCTGTTGCGGAATATGCGCTATCCCGCGTATCTCCCCGTGACGATGATTACAGACGGGGATATGGAGGATTCGGGGACAACGAACTGGGCGCAGGTCACAGGCGGGACGATAGCGAAGTCCGATACCACCGACTCAGGGCTGCCGTTCGGCAGGCAGGTCCTTCACGTCAGTGCCGCCGGCGACCAGGAGGGCGCGACCTCCAACGCCGTCTCCGTGGACCCCGACGAGATTCTTTACGTTGCGGTGCCGATTGACCTTGTAGCTGGTTCCGCAGACGTAATCCTCTACGACACGACAAACAGCACGGCCCTGAAGACCGTCAACGTGACAGAGTTCTTGCCCGGCATGGTGCTGTTCCAGCAGGGTGCTGGGAGTTCGACCAAGAACATCACCGTTCGTTTACTGGGCTCCGAGGCGTCGTCCGAGTTCTACGCGGGGCCGGTGTTTATGTGGTCGGGGAGTAGAGACCGCTACGCCGCCGACACCTCTTCTCTGGAGAGGGGGAGAGACATCAAGAGGGCCTTTACCCTCCGTCCTGGGCAGACCATCGAGGATGATGTCTACCACATCGGCGACTTGAGGGACTCCCTTTTTGAGGTAGAGAGAGACGACCGCGCCAACCTCATCAATATCAATATCCCCCTTTCGGGCTACCCGACCTTCATTCAGGGCGACCGCCGATACGTTGAACTCTCCAACGACACCGACACAACCTTTGCCGAGCGAGACATGGTTGTGCAGGGCGCGATGTACCACATCGAACGCGCTCGCGCTGCGAAGCTGATGTCCACCAGTCCTTCCTTAGCGGGTTTTCACAGTTCCCGTGCCCGTCAGTACGCACGGACGTACTCAAGGATGCTGGAGAGTCTGGGAATCAGTCTAGTGGACGTTGAGGACGAGTCCTCAGATCGTCAAGCGGTGAGGTTCCGTTGATGTTAGAGGGAACTGTGAATGGAGTCTCCTACCCTATCGCCATTGGCAAAGACGGCCAGACGCTATGGGAGACAACCGATGTTGCCCAGGAGCGGGACGAGATATGGGATGACTGGTCGCTCGGCTTAGGGGAGACCAAGCAAGAGACGGGACGGGGCTACCTCTTCTCTAGGGGCTTCGACGCCAGCGTGCGGGGGGCGCTAAAACTTTCCCCGTTCTATCACAATCTCAACAACGCCGCCCTCACCACGGACTACGGTCACTTCATGGAGGCCACGGAAGCGGCTGGCTCCACGCTCACACTAGATGCGGCATCCACAAGGAAGGGTTCAGTAGCTAGTGGCGGCCAGCTTACTTGGTCGCATACCGTGGCGTCCCAAAGCGAACGTATTCTCATAGTTGGCGTTGCTATCAATCTCCGCATCGATCAAAGCATCTTCAGCGCTGGCCTGTTTTACACCACCTACGGAGGTGCTTCGATGACGTTCTTGGCGAGCCGACAGGGAGCATCAGGAACGGATGTCACAGTAGCCCTCTGGTATCTCCTAGCCCCCACCACAGGCGCAAACACTGTTGTAGTGCAGACTCCAGAGGGTGCTACGACTGCGATTGTAGCTGGCGCGGAAAGTCTTTACGGAGTTGACCAAGATACACCCTTTGGAACAGTTGTTAGTGCCACAGGTACAGATGGGACACCAACAGTAACAGTAGTCACGTCGGCGGGCGAGCAACTCCTGGCCGTGGTGGGCGTGGAGGGCTCCGCCACCATTGCAGCGGGAACCAACGAAACGGAGCGGTGGGACGACACGCAGGGAACGGACGTTTCCGGCTCAGGGTACACACAGGCTGGGTCGGACGGCGGAGTTATGGCTCCCAGTCTTACCTCCGGGACGGATTGGGTAGAGATTGCCGTCCCTATCAAGCCTGGCTCTGCGGGCTCTCGCAGCGTCATGTTCATTTCAGACACGACCAAGATATTCAAGTACACCTACGACTCCGACACCGGGCTGACGCTGGACGCCACCGACACCACGGCATCCGGTGTGGCAGGCCGTCCCGCCAAGGTGAACGGTAACTGGTACTCCCCGATGGGGTCGGGGGCCAGTGCCCAGAAGCTAACAGGCATCACCTGGGCAGACGTGACAGGCACGTGGAAGGCCGACCACCTCTCTACCTACCAGAAGGGCGTTACGCCTACTGTGGCGCGTGTGAACAGCACCACACAGAACACCGTGGAGCTGAACGCTGACACGGGCGACATAACCGATACCTGGACGAACGAGAGCGAAGCTGTTAGCGACACCTCAACCAAGGTCACTGACCTCCTAGAGTCTCAAGGGTTGTTGTTCGTCCCCAAGGAAGACTCCCTCTACGAGTTCGGCAGCGAGGCCGAGTCGCGCAACGCCATCCCGTTTCTAGGCAGGGGCAAGGTGGACGCCGACAACGGCAAGGGGTCGTTCGCCTTTGGCGACGAGATTATCTATATGTCCAAGGGCGACCTCTGGCGCTATCGGATAGGCAGGGGGGCGCTGCCCATTGGTATTAACACCATCCGCTCCTTCCGCAAGATAGCCGCCATCCCCACTCTGAAGAGTGGGCGTCCGGCCTTCGGGGTTCACGTCGGGGAGTATTGGTACTACCTCCAGAACGAAGGCGAAGTAAGCGACCTCATCCAGGCCCGCAAACGCCGCGAGGGCGACCCCGCAGGGCACGAGTTAATCCAGCACAGCGTCCTCACGATTCCATTATCTAAAGGGATGGGCGTGGACTCTAGGAATAGGCTCTGGATAAAGGGAGCCTCTACCGATGAGACCACACGGGACATCAGGGTGATTGAGTTGGCCGACGACGGGAGCCTCGACCTCCAGAACCGCAAGGGCCAGGTCTCTGCCGACCACGACATTTACTTCGATGAACGAAACCCAGGTCGCCCCCAAGATCAGGTACAGATTCGCCACATGACGGTGGAGCTAGAGGGAGACTGGGACGCCACGACATCCCTGCAATTGAAGCTGTGGCTGGACAACGCCACTTCTGCTATCAGTCACGGGGCCGCTATCACGGCTGCGGGAGTTACCGTCCGCAACCCCACCACGTTTGGCACCAGCGACACCTGCTATCGCTTCCGGCCACAGTTGACCCTCACGACCAACTCCTCTTATTTGCCTAAGAGTTCCGACCCGCAGATTTTACGGCTCATCGCCGGGATCAGGTTCCCTGAGATCATCCGCATCGTCATCCCCGCCGACGACGGGGTTCTATCTGGAATGACGGCGATAGACGCGGAGCAGAACCTACGAAGGTTGCAGAACCAGGGAGTGGTCGCGTTCGGGCGTCCAGGGGAGACATCAACTTTCAATGCGGAGATATTCAGCGTCACCGACACTATGTACGCGACTGAAAAGGGCTTCGCACACGGCATCGCCTTGCAGCTAAGAAGGTTCGTGACACCTTGACGGTAGAGTCACGGCTCGCCAACGTTGAGGAGGCCCTACGGTTGCTCCGAGACGCCAACCGTCTCCAGCGCCGCCCTGTGTCTGCTGCCGCACCAGCGGACAATGAACTCCTGGGCTGGAACGCCACTACCAAGAAGTGGGAGCCCAAGGGCAGCGCTCCTGCGGCTAGGGTCTACAATTCCGGCGCTCTCACCATCAGCCATAACACCAATACTGCGCTCACGTTCGACTCTGAAAGATTTGATACCGACACCATCCACAACACCGGTTCCAACACGGGTAGACTGACTGCTACCACGGCGGGCAAGTATCTAATCACAGCCCTTGTGCGCTGGGCGGCGAACGCTACTGGGCGGCGAAGCGTCACGATAAGGGAGGGCGGCGATACATCCATCGGCGTCGTACAACAGGACGCCGCCGCTGGCGGGGGCGTGACGACGGTGCAAGAGGTTTCCTGCCTGTACGACCTAGCAGCCAATGAGTACGTGGAGGTTGTAGTCAACCAGAACTCAGGCGGCGACCTTACCGTTGACGCGGAAAGTAACTACAGCCCGGAGTTCATGATGGTTCGCATGGGGCCACGAGGCAGCGCCAGCGGGGCGGTAGGCGACGACCACGGCACACTGACAGGGCTGGGCGACGACGACCACTCTCTCTACCTCCTGGCAGCGGGCACTCGCGCAGGCTCCACCGGCTCCGCGCAGGACTTCGGCGCTACAGGCATCAAGGCCGATGTACTAGCCGAGTCTACTGCGGATGCGGGGGTTGCGGCAGACGGGGTTAAGCTCAAGGACAAGGAAGTCCATCTAGATAATGCGGGGGCAACACTAGGCGTTGTTCTCAAGCAGGCCGCTACGGGCGCTGACCAGTTGAACATTAGAAACCAAGCGGACTCCGCCCTAGCAGGGCTAAACGCCCTGTTCGGCGTGTACAACGACTACCTCCAGGTCGCAGAAATGCGCTACCCTGTCCAGGCGGAACTGACTATTTCCTCCGGCGCTATTACCGTCACTGGTACTCACCACCTTATTGACACACAAGGGGATGCTGGCTCAGACGACTTAAACCGCATCAACGGCACTGCGGACGGGTCGTTCATCATCCTGCACCCTATTAACGATGCCCGTACCATCGTCATCAAGCACGAGTCGGGGTCTGAGTCGAACAACATCTCCTGTGTCGGTCAGGCTGACATCACCCTAGCCAGCCTCGAAGACTTCGCCATTGGAATCTACAATGTCTTGACCAGTAAGTGGTTCATCATGGCAGGCCACGCCCAGTCCCACGGGGCTGGCCAGCATAGCGAGACTAAGGTTCTCCACGGCATCCAGTTCGTCACCGCCGCCGAGGACGCCACCGTAGAGACGATGCTTGCTCTCCCAGCCGCCTGTATTGGTGAGTCAGGGGATATGGGCACCGTCACGGGTGTCAGGTTCAAAGTCTTCCTGGGCACAGCCGGCGTCACCGGCACCATGACGGTCAAGCTCTACGCCGACTCCGCCCCCAACTTCCCAAGCGAAACGGAGATCGCAACGGTAGACATCACTACAGGAATAGAGGGGGACGACACAACGATCACTAGCTGGACGCCGGGGACCGACAATTTCCTCCGGGCCAAGATCACGGCGATCCACTCCGGCACCGCGGCAAAGAACGTAGCCTGTGTCTTCTACTACGAGGTGACCTTGCACGCATGATCGAAATACAGCCTAACCCCTACACCGGAGGCAAGAGGCTCGTCGTGGTGGGGACACTCGGCAACCCTGAGACCGTCACTCAACGCCATCTCGATATGCTGGACGGGGACGCCCGAAGCTCTCACCTGGAGAGGTTCATCGCTGACGGGTTAGACCTCACCGGCTTCGACCTACGGGACGTGACGACGCTGGACGGGACTATCGCCAACTCCAACCTGTACGGTGCGGCCAGCACCTACTGGTACTCCCGTGGCTGCACCTTCCCTGGTACGGACATCCCGCAAGACGCTTCCTCTCTGCATCACGACTTCGCTCTCGCGCTCATCCGCACCTACCTTGCAGAACACCCAACACTAATACGGAAGATGCGGGACGCGCTCCAATCTATCGACACCAACATCAGTGACTACGCCGGAAGCTGGGACGACAGCATTGAGGCGCTGATTAGGGTGCTGGGGCTGAACGAGGCGGAGGTTATCGACATACTCACCAAAGCCTTCAGTCGTCACCCCAGGATGATGACGAGGCTGGGGAAGGTGATGACGGGGAGGACGTGGAAGCCTGAGAAGTATCAATTCCCCTGGCCGGTGTGGAGAGATGCGGCACGGGTACGAGCGCAGCTGACGAACCCCAACGACCGCCTGGAGGCTCAACTCCTGCTGGACGGCGACCTGGACCTCGTAGCGCCGCGTCACTACGTCTTTCAGTGGGAGCCTGACCCGTACCTGTTCACAGTAGACAATCCGCGCATTTGGGGCTGGTGGGAGAAGTCTAAGGCATGAGCGTCAAGCATTTCGATGGGGGAGAGACCGAGACCGGAGGTACTCCTGAAACCCCGTTCGTAAGGCCACACGCCACCGCCTGCGGCCTCAGTGCCGTTGGGCAAACGACAGTCGTGCGGTCGGGTGATGTTGGCCTCATCCTCACCGGCGGCAAGTACCTGCTGGTGAACCCGAAGTGGACTGACACCAGCGAGGACTATTTCAACGTAGAAATCCTGATTGCTGCCGCTGACGTGCCGACTGAGATTAACCAGATTCATCACGACGCCGTGCTGTTCTGCACCACGCCCAACCCATACGCGGACGCCGGTGAGTGGTTCAAGGTGCAGCTTCGGTGTGCCGAAGCGACCGACGAGATTGTTGCCGTCGAGATATTCAAGGCCGACACCGATGGCCTCGCAGACGCCAACGCACCCGACGCCTCTTACGGCGTCTCGTCTGGTGAGCACTGGCTCGTCTTCCGCATCTACAAAGGCACCTCCTCTAGCGATCATCCGACCATTGAGACGTTCGTTGACGACGTATCGAAGGGTACGATTACAGGCATCTGGGGCACTACGACGGTCAACGCCCGTATTGCCTTCGGTGCGGCGTGTTCCGACAACGTTAAGGGTGGAACGATTGAAATTACCTTCAATTGCGACGACTTCATCGTCCTGGACGAAGACTCCAGCGGCCAGTTCGACGGGCGCATGGTCGAGGCGCTGTCGTCGGGCGTCATTATCGGTTACCAGGCTGTTGCCGACGTGACGGGCTACAACGACTACTCGGTGGCACACAGCCCCGACCCGCCATCTTGGAGCGACAAGAAGTACCGCCATGTAGATGACTTCAACCGCCTGGGTTCACCTCCAACCGACGACTGGGTTATACCTGCATCTACCTGGAAACAGCTCTTCGACATAGCCGACAGCGATGATGCCAGTCCGACCGTACACGCCATCCGGCTTGACGCCTACCCCCGTGTCGCGGACAGCATAGGCACACAGTTCCTAGCAGGCGTGAGTGACGAGGGAACGGGGCCGGAGACGACTACGGGCTGGGATGATGGCGTGAACGGCTACGTCAGCGTAATACTGTACACGACGCCAAAGGACGGCAATGCCTGGTCTAAGGCCAGGCTCAATATTTTCTACGCGGGCTTGTACAAGACCACCGCAGCCAAGCACATCAACGCCTTCGGCGCTCAGGTACTAGGCATCGGCCTGACGACACCCACAGCCAACCCCGACAGCGACAACTCCGACGTGGCCGACCCGTGGGCAGTTGTTAGTCGCCGGCGTTGGCACGGAGGGCATTTCTAGGTTGACGCGTCGCCGCTAGGCAGGGGAGCGGGTGACATAACCCCCGTTGCGGCGGGCCGGTAGCCTCTGTGTCGCCTCTAGCAGAATCGCTGCCTCACGCCCTGTGAGGCGCGGGATGCGCCGTTTCAACATCGAGACGGACAATGTATCGGGGTGCTCGTTCCGCATCCTGAACGCGACGCTGACGAGGCACACACTGCACCAGGGCGCTTTGCCATCACAGATGCAGTCTGGTGTCGTTTTCATTGGTAGCCCACCCCTTGTTCAAGACGCTTCTTCCCCTTACTTTGTTGTACCCTGAAAACGGTACTTGATATAATGTCTCCATCATATGATGGGCGTTGGATTTGGGACTTTACATATCATATATAATGCGACCTATGTCAAGTAAAGTGGGAACCTAGGTGGCGTCGCTCTCTAGCTGCCGGACTACTTCGTGCAGGGGTTGGCCCAGCGCCGCCGCTATTTTGCGGAGGGTGTCGAGTGTGGGTTCCTTGTGCTCCCCACTGTGGAGTCGGAAGAGTGTCGTCAACGGTATCTTCGTCTCCCTCGATGCAGCGTTTAAGCTGCCGTAGCGCGCAACCAACACCCCCACCAAGTCAGGGGTGTTCATGGGAGTCATATTATCCCAGGCATTGATTCCTGTCAATCTATGCGCGCATTTCCCAACTTAGCCCTTCTCTAAACCGTTTAAGACTTTCCCCAAAAGCATTGACACGTCGGAATGGCGGTGCTATCTTCATTGCTGGCAGGCATTGATACAGCGCAAAGGAGTCTGATTTGTCCCGCACAGCCCTGTATCCAGAGGGGGCCTCGATGATGAACAACTACGGGCCAAAACCCGTGATTGAGGCCATCACCCGTGTAGCCCGACAGCAGCGCCAGTCCCGCTCCCAGCTTGTCTTCGTCATCATTGAAGACTGGCTGCGTCGGCGCGGCGAACTCCCTCCCCCTGAGCGCCAAGAGGTTTAGCCGTGCCGCAGTACGCGTCCAACGCTAAGCCTCGCTCTGATTGCTGGAACTGGGGAGACCCCTGCTTCCCTCAGGGTTACGGCATCCTGCGGCTAGACGAGCGCCATTTCACAGCTGCCCACAAGTGGGTCTACGAGCAGCTTATAGGTGAAGTCCCAGATGGCTTCGAGCTAGACCACCTCTGCCGGAACCGTAACTGCGTTAACCCTGACCACCTAGAAGTCGTGACTCACCGCGTGAACTCCATCCGTGGCTTCGATGCTGTCCTAAAGGAACGGTACACACGGCGGCTCTCTGAGAGAGAGGAGGCGAAGGCATGAACCTGCGGGACTTCCGCCAGATGTGGGAGAAGGACGGCTTGCATTTCGTGGAGATTGAGCGCCGTAAGCAGGGTGGCGCAACGTGGATTCTCTATAACGTCACGGAACCTATGTCCACGAGCGAATACGGGCGGCATTACGGCCTCATCGTCGTGGAAAAACAGAGGAAAGTTGTAGCTCACAACTTCAAGAACACGCAAGGCGGCAACTGGACGCGGGAGTTGACGGCTTGGTGGGAGGAACACTACGCCGAGGGCTTAGTTGATGGGGGAGGCCATCAGATATGTGCATGAAGAAAGGTGTCCCCGCACGGCCAGCGCGGGGGCTGTGCAACGAGAGGCACGGAACCCTTAATTGGACGATCACATCGGCGACCACTACATCGGCGACCACTACATCGGCCAACACGTACTGGACAACCACCACCGCTAATGATACTGGCACCACAGGAGGATTTCGATGGGCCAGCCCGACAAACCGCGTGACCACCCTACTTTAAAGCGCAACGGCGACAAAGGCCGCTATCGCAGCTTCCCCGTCGTGCGGCACAAGCGCAACGAGTACCACGTCTTCATGGGCTTCGACACGCAAGAAAAGGCTGAGAGGTGGATTGACGAGGGCATCAACGTCTACCTAAAGAAACCTGACGGCATGAACAAGGGCATTCCAAAGAAACAGGGTAAGCGATGACAACCGCCCAGCATCCCCTTACGGGCCTGGAACTGAAGGAGCAGGGTATCGCGTCCCTAGAGCGGCACAGGTGGGTAGACAACGCACGGGTGGCGGCTGTGGCGCTGGCGCAACATTTCGGCTGGGTGACATCTGACCGTTTGCATGACGTGATGGGGCCACCCCCGCACGACAACTGTTACGGCGCAATCTTCAAGGACAAGCGGTTCCGCTGGACAGGCCAGTACATCAAGAGCAAGCGCCCAGAGGCCCACTACAGGGACATCAAAGTCTGGAGGCTGGCGTGACATCGCTTCGCTCATTGGAGATAGTCGCTATCGTCGCCCAGCAGGGCTTATGGTGGGTCACCTATAGAGCACGAGGGCAGCGTAGCGGGCTGCTGAGTGAGGCTGGGGTTCCGCGCAGTGTGGGCTGGCTGTATCCAATTCTCGCCTGCGCCGATGAGGAAGTCCGCACAAAGGACGCCCGCATTGAATCGCTGATTGGCCCATTGTGACTTATTTTCCCAGCACGGCACCTCCTAGTGTGCGCGGCCCCGACTTCTCCCCCCTTGCGGTCGGGGGTCGTGCCGGGCGAATAAGTAGAGGAAGGAGAGAGGCATGAAGGAAGAGATTACGAAGGAGTACATCTGGGCGGAGGTGGCACGGCTAAACGAATGCGACGACCCAGTTAAGAACGAGGCGGGGGCCATTCTCCTGGCCTCGCTGGTTGTCGGAGCCCGCAACAAAGCCATCGCGGAGTTCTTAGACATCCCCCTATACCGTGTGCGAAAACGCAGCCAAAATCTTCGCCGCAATGGCATCTGGCAGGGAGCCAAGGTTGACGCTGACGAGTGGTTCCAAGAGGAGCACGGCAGTGTCTCGTTCATCCTAGCCTCATGCGTTGCGGACGGCTTAATGGATAGAAAAGCAGCCTAGGAGAGAAAGGAGGGCCTGCGTGATAGCGGTGCAGGAGGGATTCGGTTTCCCCCCGTCCCTCCTGCCCAGCGTAGGGATGATGAGGACTGTTCATGGCCTGACCTCCTTAACGGGTGCCCCCTCTCATCATCCCTACGCTGGCAAACGAGTAGGAGGTTGTGATGAGCGAATTCTACGACCGCAAAGGGCGACCGATGGAGTTGATGGAATGGGCCAAGGCTTTTGAGAGCGATGATCGCCGCGTTGGTAATGACACCATTGACGGCCAGCACGTCTCTACTGTCTGGCTTGGGCTTAATCATAATCTCTACGGGGACGATGGCCCACCCCTCATCTTCGAGACCATGATTTTCGGTGGGCCGCACGACCAGTACTGCGACCGCTACTCAAATGAGGAAGCCGCGCTCGCTGGCCACAACCGGACAGTAACCGCAATCCGCGAGGGGCGTGACCCGCAGGAATAGCAAAAGCCGCCGGTTAGTCTCCGGCGGCGGAAGGAGCCAACGATGGTACAAGCATCGCAGCCCGACACCAAGGATACCACGCTGAAGAAACTGGCAGAGGACTACTTGATGGGTCACGAGTTCATGGCCTTGTTCAATGGACGGGCTTGCCCATCGTGCCTGACGCCACAGGCGGTAGATTGCAACTGTCCGATTCCCCAAGAGTGGATTGACGACCTCGCCGCCGACTTTAGTGCGGCGCTAGAGGACAGGGCGCGAGAGTGGCTGGCTGGAAAGCGCGTGACCTGGGGCGAGGCACACCTCATTAAGGAGGCCCAGCGATGACCCCCCTCAGAATCGCCCATCACATGATGTTCATCCTGTTCCCGTTCATCCTGGGCGGGCTACTCATTGGGCTGTTTCTGTGACAATCATCACTGAGGAAGGCCGCGTCTTCCTGACTCGCTACGGCAAGAGGTACGCCATCTGGGTGCGCTGCCCGGAGTGCGGCCCGACACCGCCACGAACCAGAGTCGTGCCCCACGCCGTCTCAGGCGAATTGATGGTGGTGCTGGCGAACGTCTCCGTCGCCTCCGTTGTCATGGAGTGCTCGAAGTGCGGCAGGGAGAGCGATAGCCGCGAGTGCCTGATCCCCGAGCGGACATCACAACATGGCCGATGCGGGAAGAAGTGCTGGAACGGGAAGTACGAGTGCGCCTGTATCTGTCTCGGAAAATGCCATAGCGAAGGGAAATGCTTCTGTGACTGACGTGGAGTTGATGCGCGATGCGCGGGATGCGTTGGCACTAATCTACTTGCTCGTCGCTCACCCAGTAAAGGATGGGCGGGGCCTTACTCGCACACCATCCGAGATTATCCAACAGGCCCATGACGCCATCGCCAAGCTCGAAGAACGCCTACTTCGTGAATGAAATGGTATCAGCCCAGGCGGACACACCCGATTCGACTAGAGCGTCAGCCGTGGACGGGACGCAACACATGGAGGAAGCCAATGTCCGAAGCTCGAGGAAACATCACTGGATTCATTCAGAAGCGTGACGGCACAGTCTTCGGGCTGAAGCTGGGCCAAGAGGAATACCTCTACTCGTTTGAGGACAAGCGCGGTCAACCATTCGACAGCGACAAGGTGACCCTCAACAGCCATGTTCGCATCGAGTGGAGTCCCTTCACGAAGGACGGTAAGGAAAAGAGATACATCAGCGTCTTGGAGCTACTGGACACGACGAGCGCCTCAGTGTCCGTTGACACCGGATACCGCACACCCGACCAGATGCAGGCCGCAAAGGCCCTGAGCGAGGCCGTGCTGCTTGTGAATGGGGTTACGTTCAAGGTCGAGAACGTCGAGCAAGCCGTGGGGGCGGTTCTCTACGCCTACAACGAGTTTCTGAATGCGCTGAACGGGAGCGAAGCGCCTGGGCCAGCGGAGATGCCGTTCGAGTGAGAGACTGGAATACCCCTCCCCCATCCGGCGCGTTCCCCGCACCCGCAGAGGGGCTGCCGCCGTGCGTGAATGTGGCTGTCTTCGATGGCCGCCTGGCAACATGGCATAAACCGTGCAAGACTGGAAATTTCCACAATGTGATAGTTGGCCCCTTCCTGGAATACAGCGAATCACCTGACCATCCAGGATTCAGGACGCTAATTGGCACTTATCCTCTTGTGATTGACCTAAAGACCGACGACCCCGCCGAAGCCCAAGCCGCCTTTGAGCACGGGGCTGAGTACGTCAGGACAGGGAGGCTGGAGTGAGCGAGCAACAAGAGGCGACGGCGATAGGGATAGAGACTCTGTTTGAGATAGATGGTGGCCCAGCACTAGGCTTCTACGCAAGGGGGCACTATGACCGAGATGCCTTCCTTCGGGCGTTATTGGAGTACGTCGCCGAGGAGGGCTACGAGGAGGTACTGCCATACCGCAAGGTCGGCGATGGTTTCTATCCCAACCTTCACTCTTGGGATGTCAGTGTGGAGTGGTGGCGGTGGGTGCCCTTCTGGGATGGTGACTGTCTCCTAGGGATGGGGCAGTACAAGGCAGAACCTCGCAGCCGAGGTGCCTTCAAGGTTACGTGGTGGGGGCGGCTATGAGCGTCACCCGCGCACCCGCAGGCGAGCTAGAGCGCGAGCCGATGTGCCGCGTCGAGTGGTGCCCGTTCCCGTCGTCGCCGGAGTTTCACGAGTGCTGGTGTGGCCGGCTGGACGTGGAGCACCACCACGTAGATCCTCGCGGCATGGGCGGCTCACCGGAACGGCGGGACGACCCCGACAACATCCAGTGCGTCTGCCCTCCGCACCACAAGGCCGTCACGACGGAAGGCTACACAGACGAAATCGCAGACGGCTACTACATCGTGCGGAATCCGAAGGGGGCGCGGATAGTCAAGCATCCAAGATACCAACCGCATAGCGGTCCAGTTCTGAGTGCTGCTGCTGAGGTAGGGGAACCTTCTCCCAGTGGGGGTCGAGTTCGCACTGGTTCGGCGGCAGCACCCAGCGCTGGAAGGGCCGATAGGGCCGGTAGCTCAAAGGCAGAGCGCCCGGCAGATAACCGGGAACATGCCGGTTCGAATCCGGCCCGGCCTGATTCGGCCCCGTCGCCTGGGGAGGGTAGCTCAGAGGGAGAGCACCAGTCTTATAAGCTGGCGGGCGCGGGTTCGAATCCCGCCCCTCCTACCACGCTAACCCACGAGGCGGAGGAGCTGACCGGAATAGAGCGCCGCCATTGGGCTACGTCCCCAAAGAATCTAACCCACGAGCAGCGCGTCGCAATCGCCCAGGAGATCAAGGACGCTCAGCAGCGGCGGCAATTCCTGGCCGGTGACACCGCGAATCTCTGGGAAGAAGAACTCGGCGAGGATTTCTGGAACCTCTACGCCAACGAGTTTGGTTACACCTACCCCTCGTTGAGGAACGTCATGCGGGTGTGCAAGGCAATCCCCGCATCTCAGCGCCATGACAAAATGAGCTTCGCCCACCACGAAGCCGTCAAAACGTTCGACATTGAGGCGCGGGACGCATGGTTAGAGAGAGCCTTTGAGGAAGAGTGGCCGGTGAAGCGTCTACGTGAAGAGTTGGTGGCGGAGGGGCTACTAAAGGCGAAGGCTAAGACGCGGAAATGGGCGCTGGAGCAACTGCGCGAAGCAGCAAAAGAGTGGGGAGCCAACGGCCCCGTACAGGAGTTTCTGGAATGGCTACAACAACGCTCGTGAAATTCGGCGACACGCGATTGCCGCCTCGCTTTTGGGAGAAGGTTGCGATTCACCCCAATGGTTGTTGGATGTGGCAGGGGGCCAAACACGGCAAGGGATACGGCCACTTCCAAACGAGGTATGGCGTGCGCAAGGCGCACAAATGGGCCTATGAACATCTCGTTGGTGCATTTCCTGTTGGCTTACAGTCTGACCACCTCTGCCGCAATCGTGCCTGTGTCAATCCAGAACACATTGAGCCCGTAACTCCCGAAGAAAACTCTCGGCGCGGGCTTGGTGGCCTGAACTCACTGGTAAAAACTCACTGTCCTCAAGGTCACTCATATAGTGGTGTGAACCTCTACCGCCGTCCTGATAGGAAGGCCCGTGAGTGCCGTGTTTGCAGGGCGGATGGTTTTAGGCGCTGGCGAGCGAAGAATCCGAGGGTGGCATGAAGCAGTATCCCCCCTACGAGGCTGACAATCCGCCAGGAGCGCCACTGGTTTCAAGACGCCGCCAGGTCAAGGGGACGAAGCCGCGAGTGAAGCGGTATTCATTGGAGGAGCTGTACGAGTTAGGCCGTAAGTTTGGGGAAGAGTACAGCTACGTGGGGCCATACCAAAAGTTCCTTGACTGGCTGGAGGAGCAAGCATGACCCACACCCACTGTAGCCGACTCAGGGAGGCGCAATGAAAGTCCTATCCCCGCGACGAAGGGCGATCCTGGCAGAGATACGGAAGAATGGGCGCTCGCCGAGCCTCAAAGAACTAGCACGGCAAACGGGCTTGGCTTCTTGGCATACGGTTTATTACCACCTCGTTGAGTTGCGAAATCACGGCTACCTCACGTGGGCTAACGGCCTTGCTCGAACCCTGACGCTGACAGGCAAGGGGCTGCTAGCTGCTCAGGGCTACGAACTGATTTTCACCTGCGACCAGGACGGGATACATGAAGTCGGGTAGCCTAGACGCCATCATTGACGCCATCGGTAAGCCCTACTTCCGCGACGATGCGGTGGTGATATATCACGCGGATTGTAGAGACATCCTGCCTAGGATGCCGAAGGTGGACTTGGTGCTGACGGACCCGCCGTATGGGATGAGTGAAAACTCTGGGCGGCGACTTCACGCCTACAAGAACCCCGCCAAGTCAGGCGGGAGGATTGGCTGGCAAGGGTTCACGGAAGCCACGGAGTATGGGGACACGACTTGGAACCACGATCCTCTCGACGCGGCTAGCTGGGCATCACTGCAGCGAGTGTCGGCGGGGCAAATCGTATGGGGTGCAAACCATCTTCTCGGTGTACTGGGGAAGCCGCCCCGCACGCTTGTATGGGACAAGAAGTGCAAGAACGATTGGGAAGATGTGTTCTCAGACTGTGAGTTTGGCTGGTGTTCGAGTGTTGGCCCCGACAGGCTGTATCGACATCTCTGGATGGGAGCGATGCGGGCTGGGGACAACGGAAAGCGGGTACACCCAACACAGAAACCTACGCAGTTGATGGCGTGGTGCCTGCGCTTCTACCCTGACGCCCAAACCATCCTCGATCCGTTCATGGGCAGCGGCACCACGTTACGCGCCGCCAAAGACCTGGGGCGATTCGCCATCGGCATCGAAATCGAGGAGAAGTACTGCGAGACAGCGGCAAAGAGAATGGCGCAGGGTGTACTTCTGTGAAGTCAGGTAAGGCAAGCGGCGTGTTCTGTCCCTGTGGGGGCTACTGCAAGGGCTACCCGGTGAAATGCCGTCAC
>LAZR01001353.1_pt1 | contig 15576 bp, 45 predicted proteins | sample 329461 | NCBI WGS metagenome assembly LAZR01 (sample SAMN03002196, study PRJNA259156) | marine sediment metagenome | biome: sea floor; feature: Hydrothermal impacted sediments; material: marine sediment; isolation source: Loki non-amplified sample from Loki's castle hydrothermal vent sediment ...
AAGTTGATGGTGAAAAACAATACTGTGCGTTGGGGTTACTAAATCTATATTCTTCAAAATGAGTCCCGCACGTCCTATTTTTTCTGGGGAAATTACTGGTAAAACAATAACTGGAAAAATACTTTTTACTTTTTCCACAGATCCTATAATTATATCAGACGACAAACTAATTGAAGAAAAATTTGGATTACCATTAAAGGAAAAACAAAAGTGTCCAGCATGCGGGATAAAAGGCAACATAACAACTCTAATTGCACACCTAAATAATAGGAAGGGAGAGACAAATAATTATTTTGACTTGAAAAATGGTGCACATGACTGGTCATTCAAACAAATAGGCATGTGGCTTAAAGAATTAGGCTATTAGTTACCCCAATAGAGCAACTAAATGAAATAGTAACCTATAAATAGGGCATACCCTACAGTATAGATATGAATAAAACACAATTTGACAACCTAGCAAAAAACACAGTAGTATATATTGCTAGAGATAATGAACATGTTGAAACAGGAAAGGTCTTTACTGCTTTGGGATTACACACATTTCTAACAAAACAAATTGAAATGCACACCAGAGTTAATGATATGGAATTTAAAGAAATGATGGATTACAATGATAAAGTGAGATTGGAAGTTGCCAATGCAACAGAAAAGGGTAATCCACAAAAAGAACCAATTCCATTTAACGCCAATCATGCGGGATTGTATAATTAAATGGTAAGAACAACAAATATATAGGGAATAGGATTATAGCATAATTGATATATCAGTGGTCTTTTAGTCCATTTTCCCATAAAAAGAAAGGCACGGACTTAACTCTATGTGACGGGTAAGAACCAGACTCGAGAACTGGCACATTGTAGCATAGAGGTACATTTTAATATATATTAAAATGTGTCACAAAATGGTACATTATGGTATGAATCACAATCACTTATATTTGGGATATTATAATACAAATTATGCCAATAGGACGCAAGAAAAACAAATATGGTGTACCACTAGACAAACCATGCACCAGATGTGGGACATGTGAAAAATTGACTAGACACCATATCAAGGATTCGGACGGTAGGAGGACTAGTAAAATAATAATACTCTGTAGACCATGCCACGATTTGGCGGAGGAAAGATATGAGAGAGAAGGAAAATTGAATGAAAGTCCTCCAGCATATCTCATATGGTTGATTTCGGGAGGAGATAAGAAGATAACTAGTAAGGATAACGTGACTGATGACAGCCTGATACCATTTCATGCTAGGCACCATGGTTAAATAGTAGTATATCATATTAATAGATGCGATAGAAGAGGTGATAATATGAAGCGATTAGGAGAAAGAGGCGATATACAATTAGCGAGAGGTGGATGCAGTCCAGAAGTAGGAAAGTCTGGACTTGAACCAATGGATAGTGTTGATAGTCCAACACAATATATTCCAGATACTGGAAAACATTCCATTGATGTACAACTTAACATCAAAAAGTTTGGACAGGTACTGCAAGACGGAATAGACAATACCAAAGAAATGGCACATGCTTGGAACTGGCACTCTGACAGTAACGAACTGAATTGGAGAGGAAAGCCATGCACACTCAGAACATACTACGTCAAGGAAACCAACACATTCCATGTACATGTATGGAACGAACTGTTACAGATATGGATAAATCTGTCTCTCACAAAAGATGAGATATTGAAAATACTGGATTAACCAAAAGGTTAATTTCTTTTTTATATTACAATCATTTATATTACACATGAATGTGTCAATATTATTGATTAAAGACACTGACGAGTGTTTTGTATTATGCAGTGATAATAACTGCTTTGCAGAACACCAATTAGTAACACGGGCTGAGAAAGTCAATATATGTGTATTTGTAAAGAATTTAGGATTAGTAAATTGGGATTAAGTTATATAGTAGTATGACGTTACTATTATATCGGCATAGATAATTCGGCGTAAACTGGTCGGAACAAATTTCATAGTCGGTGAGGAGAGTGAAAAAGAAATGTTAGAAATAAGTCAACCAATAGGCGAAGAAATGATAAAGGAAGGCAGAGACAATACCAAACAACGACTTCTCAGCGATCCAAAACTAAATACCAGATATAAAATCGGAGAGTTAAAAAATGCATTGACATACTACCCAGATACAGAGTTTATCTTTAATTATGATGAAAAGATGGGAGGATTACATCTTAATCTATGGATAGGCGGTATCAATATGGTATTAAATACATCAATAATGTTATCACCACATGATAAGATCTCAATCCTAAACTTTATCAACAAAGACAATAACAGGATAAAGTCACAGATTGAGGAAATGCAGCACATGATCAAACTATGTGAAGAAGAAACTACAAAAGAACACAAGACTGATTCCCTAAAACCATACTGTGATAGTATCACAAGTAAGGATATTAAAGATGGAGTGGTCTGGTACTACAAAAAAGACGGGCGAGTAGTAGATACTGCATTCATGTCTTATAAGGAACTGTATGAAATCCAGATAGCACCAAAGCAGAAAATATGCCAGTTCTGTGATGAAACACATGATTTGGAATTCATCAGACCACGAAAACAAGATTCAGGCATATACATCTGCAAACAACATCAAAAATACATACAGAGGGTATCTGAAAGAATAAATGGCAAACAAGATCTGGTATAGATCTTACACCATTTTTTTTATATTATAATCACAGTTAAATACTAGATTAACGTAATAATAAACTGGCGTCTCGGTCAGGCAGGAACATAGATATATGCTAATGTGGGGAAGAGATACGGGCAGTTCAGCACGGTGTAAGCCTAAGACCATGGTATGTCGCTGAGTGAGTCCAAGCCTGTTATTACTATAAGGCTTATATAGTAAGAATTATTATAAGAATTTACGAGGAATTTACGAGAGTGACAAATGAAAAAATTTTTACGAAGGAAATAACAGATATGGCAAAAGATGTATATCTTGGCAGGAATAAGAAAATATCAAACGAACAAGTTAGGTGTATAGAACATTTCAGCAATGGAGAAAATAAATGTCAATGTTGTGGAGAGGACAATATATTATTTCTAACATTAAGCCATGTGAATGGAGACGGTTGGATACATAGAAGTATGCATACAGGAAGTATGGCAAAATGCCTAATTAAAAATAATTTTGAAACACAATTTAACATAAAAATTGAGTGTTATAATTGTAATTTGGCGAGGGAAAGAAATAATGGAGTGTGCCCACATAATGGGTAGAAGACCGACACATGTGGATGAGATTGAGCGACTGCTAGACACTGGATATAATGCTAAAGAGATAATAAAGAACACCAACATTTCATCTGCAACAGTATACAGAGTCATTGACAAGCTGAAGAGGAGCGCAAGATTTGAATTTAAGAACCTATTCAAGGATGATTTTCTATACAAATATTGGCAGACTCTGGGAAACTTTGATAAGACAATTAAGGAATGTAATGAAGAGATTGAGGTGGTAAAATCAAAATATGCTGCAATAGAGTTTCAGATTATGGAGGCAATGGAAGGACTGTCATCAAAACAGGCAGTGTCAAAGGCTCACCTGCTAGCTAATCTAATCAGTTGTCAAAGTTCTAGAACCAACGAATTAATCAAATTGGTGGGGGCTAGAGACAAGGCTAGTGATGCAAAAGCCAGAGTATACAATCAAGGCCCAGTCGTGAATGCTCTGGATGAATGGGTGAATAGGACAACACCTACAATGGCAGAACTACCAAAAATAGCAGAACTGGAGAATATTGAGCCATCCAAGTTAAATACTTCTGAATCCAATGATATATCAGATGAAATTAGCGATGAGGATCGGAAAGTTTTAGAGGAGATGGAAGATGACAATAACAATTAATCCATGGGAATGTAACTTTTGTGATAAGACAATTGTTGAAGGAATTGGTGAAACATTTTCACATGATATGATTAGTAGTAAACCAACAACATATCACCTACGATGTAGAGCAATTTGTGAAAGGAGATTATGGCATTGAATAAATATCCCGACTATTATGTAGAATTCCTAAAAGGAAAAATAATGATATTGGAATCAAGTGTAGCAATGCATCAAGCATGTTTGAAAAATGATAAATTGTGGAGATATGTTGGAGATGAGTAAAGAACAAGAAATTAAAAAAATAAATCGGGACGCACTAGTGGCAAAATTATATACTAGTAGAGAAATGTTGAAAGAGTTTTCCACTGATTTGAGACATGCGGACAGTAGTGTAGAACTAGCATTCAAATTGGGAGAATGGAAGAATACAATGTTAGGAGTTATTACAGAATTAATCAAAGAGGTTGATGAGTTAGATGAGTAAATATCAAATGGCACAGCCTACTGATGAATGTACATGCCACCACATGATTAAATCCCATAAAACTACATTCAGATGGAGTAACAAAAGACATGAGACAGATTGCAGATTAAATTGTAGGTATTGTAAGTGCGATGTCTTATTGGAAAGATGGGAGGATAAAATTGACTGAATGGAGTGAGATTGGCAAGGTTTGGGTAGATAGTGGACAGATAGCAATCGCGGATCCATGTTATCTATTGAGTAGAAAAGAATATCAAGAAACATTTGTCAAGAATTATCAAAAACAACCACATGAATTTAAACGTGGAGTAGTTACCAATGGTTGGGGAGGAGATGGAAACTTTCCAGTACTTGTTAAGAAAAATAAGGACGGATTGATAACAGAAATGAGAATTATACTTGATAGAGGATCACCAGAATATCGTGGGGTGACAGAATGAAAAGAATTTTAATTAGTGTAGTAGGAATGCCACCAGAACAATTACTTCAAATACAAGATGAATTGAATGATGAAAAGAATGAACAGGTATATTGGCTATTTGATAAATTGGTAGAAGTAAACTATGCGGACGTGGAGGATTATGACAATTAGTCCACCAGTATTAGACACAAAAGAGTTTAAGAGAAACTTGATGGGCGAGTTTAATGCATTATATATGAAAACAACAGACCCACAAAACATGTCTAGCATACAACAAGTTAGTGAGGAAATAATTGAAGTTGGATTACAACAATATCCAGATCAGGGAGAGACATATGAGGTGAGAATATTTGATGAACTTAATAGATTAAGACATTTTGGCTGGCAATTACGTTATATTAAATATGAAGCAGATAGCACACTATTCTTATATTTCCAAAAAGTGGATAGACGTAATGTAGACTTTTACAACTTGGTTCATGATGAACACAACAACGAACAAGATTTATGGTGGTTGAAAAATGACAAAGTGTGACGTATGCAACAGACCAACCGATGAGGTAGATGTACAACCATATATGGCTCGTACAGACTATGGATATGAGGAGCGAGTAGGAACATGTAATTGTGATTCATGTCCAGTATGTGGATATATTCACCGTAACTGGTGCAAACCACCACAACAATATAATAATGATGAGCGAGCACCAACATGCAGTAGCTGTGGTGGTAATAGTCCAGAAGAATTTTGCGGATACTGTGAGGAGAAGGGATATCATAACCCAGATGATGATAGGGAACGATGTGCAGACTGTGGATACAAACACGATGGAAAATGCAGGGTTGACTTGGGAAGATATATTCAGCCACCACTTGTGATGAAAAGTCAGATACACAAGGTACATGTAGAATCAAAACCAGTTATAATACCTGCAACAGACAAATCAAGTAAGGTAAAGATAATTGATTCATATGAAGCACATCATAAACCAATTAGTGATATAAGCAGTAGGGAAGCAATGAAGAAAGCAGAGCGGGCACTAGATGATAGATTAAGAATAAAGAGGAAAAATATCGAAGAATTGGAGCTGGATGAACAACTACTATCACTTCGATTAAGACTGAAATTAAGTGAGAATGATGGTAACTAGTTTAAGAAAAATTGAGGGTGAACAAATGTGGCTAAACCTGAAGATAGACATTACTACAATTAGACAGTTTAAGGGATATTGTGAAGTAAGATTTTTCAATGATTATAATATACAACAAGCAGTCAGTCCTCGTATGAACATTGAAGTATTGCCTGAAGTAAAAGGCGTACCAGAACCATTCATGGTGAATAAGAAATGAGGTGGAGAAATATTAACGGATTACCACATGGAGTAGACATGAAAATAAATATTGGTAAACTCGAAGACTTTAGAGGATATTGTAAAATAACTGTTGGATTGACAAATAATACAGCAGTGTTCGAACAAATGAATATAGAATATCCATATATTGATGCAGGATTTAATGAACCAGTGAGAAATCCAAAGGGCGTACCAGAGCCATTTATGCGGGAGAAGAAATGATCAATTTATCTAAATTTGAAATATATGAGATAGCATTAATATATCATAAATGTAACACATCACATCAAGATGTATGTGAACATGGAGTTGGGAGTATTAAAATTGAGCCATAGAGATGGAAGACCAAAGCCACACGCACGGGACAGGACTTGGAACAGATGGTTGGATCCAACAAATAGGACTAGATATGATCCACGAACACGTAAGATGGAACCAAGCGCAAATCCAAACTGCACTGCAAATAGAAATGTTGGAAGATTCGGGAGGAGAAAGAGATGACCTGTGAACACGAGAAAGTTATTCCACCAGTAAACGAGAATATGTATCCGCCTAATGATAACAGTTGGAATTTTATAACACTAGATAAAAAATATAATATAAACATGTGTAAGAAATGTCATCTAGTATATTGGGAGGAAAATAATGAGTGATTATTTATGTTATTATCAATTACATGTAGCAGATAAAACATATTTCTTACATTGCTTGGTAGAAGCAGATTCTGTTGATGAAGCAATGGATAAGATGCCTGAAACACAACATCATGACAGCCACACCATTCAGAAGAAAGGATGTGAGGGAGTATTTGACATTGACAAACACAGAAAATTTCTTAAAGAAATCGGAGGAGGAATAAAAATTGAGTAAAGATAATTTTAATGAGAAAAACTATAATGACATGAGTAACGCGCGTATAGATGCAGGTTATGATGTATTGGATAAGGCGTTTGAAGTTATATTTAACAAACATCACCTAAACTTTTTTGAGGCACTAACAGTATTGGCAATGATGGATGTTAAGATTAAACAAAATAATATAAGCCAATACCTAATTGAAACAGTAACACGTTTCCAGCAAAAAATGAATAGGGAAGATGAGGAAGGAAAATGATGTATTGTTGTACAGTATTTGAAAAGATAATAGAAAATCCAGAATCAGTATATGCAAGAGAAACTACTTTTAGAAATGATAAAGGAGTATGGTGGACAGATTTTAGTGATGGGGAATATGGAGATATACGACTTGATTACTGTCCTTTTTGTGGGGAGAAGTTAAAATGATAGAGTTAAAGGTTTTAGAATCATATACACGAGACGTGGGGCGAGGAGTTGTAAGAATAGACTATGCCACAATGGATGAATTAGGTTGTAGTACTGGAGACGTTGTTGAGATAGCAGGAAAAAGAAGAACAGTTGCAAAATGTCTTCCATTATATCCATCTGATGAAGGAAAAGGAATTATCAGGATGGACGGACTTGGTAGAAATAATTCAGGAATAGCCATCGGAGATACAATTTCAGTGAGAAAGATAAAAGCAGTAGCTGCAGAAAAAATAGTAGTTGCGCCATTAGAAGCAATTCCTCCAATTGATGAGAGGTATCTTGCAGATGCTTTAGAAAGTGTTCCTTTGATTAAAGGAGATAATGTAATGGTTCCATACTTTGGTGGAAGGCTGACATTTGAGGTGACATCAACTACACCAGAAATACCAGTACTTGTCACACCAAAAACAACATTTACGATAGAAGATAAGAAAACGACAATAGAAAAAATAACAAATGATTTTATAGAATATCCATTAAGAGTGTTGGAACAGCATTTATTATGCAGGTGTAAACATATGAAAGCAAGCCATGAGGATGTACAGTGTTATATGTGCATGTGTCCAAAATTTGAGGAAAGCAAGATGAATGGAAAGATTGAAAGGGAAATTAAGGAGGCAATGGATAAAGCAGTACCACAGGCAAACGTAGTTGGAGGAGCCAAGAAGAAATGAAGGATAAAGAAGCCCCAGACTTTACAATTGAAAAAGCACCAAGAATTCCATTTTGGCAAGTTCTACACAATGATCTAACAAAAGACTTGAAGAAAGAAAAATACATTAAACATGTTTATAGACATACAGTAGCAGAAGTCAATGATGTTATAAAATCAGGCAAGATATGGTGTGATGACTGTGGTAAAGAAATAGAATTAAAATTACCAAAAAACTATGAAGAATTAGAATCATTTGCACTTCGTTTTATCAATAGAAACTGTGTACATCCGTGTGATGAATGTATTGAAAAGGATATTGATGCAGGAAGGGTTATAGGCTCGGAAAAAGGCGGATGGGGAGCAAGTAAGAAAGAATTAAAAAAGGAGTTACTTGGTAAATGATGGAGTATATAAAGGAAAATATATTTAAATCTGGAGAGGAAGTAGTAAATTATGGGTAATATAAAAACTCTAGATGGTAAGAAATTAACAATAGAGCCAAACAAAATATACTGGTTCAAATATTGTGAAAGCGAATGGCAGCAAATAGAGGGAGGAAGTATTGTAGAGTTGGAGCTGGATATAGAATGATAGGGTTTGAGAAGTTTGGGGATACTTGGAGAGTTGTCCTAGAAGATCCAGATGATATACCATTAATGATGGAACTTGAAGAGTTTCTAGCTAGTAAGGTAAAACCAGTATTGAAGAAAAAGTCATTTCCACCAAGACCAGCAATACCAGATCCTGAATGTACATGCGGTCATACCGAATCTTCACATGAGAGTGATTTTGCAAGTTTGGATAATTCCAATAAATGTTATACATGCCTGTGTCCAAAATGGGAGAAATTTAAATGAAAGTACACAAATGCATGTGTGTAGGCTGTAATCAGAGAAGGAGAAAACGATTAGGGTTAGATAAGCCAAAAGAAACAATCAAACAAAAATTTGAGATTAAGTTGGGAGGAAAGAAATGAAAATAGCAGGAACTAATATAGAAATTATTCTTAGCGATAAACTACCAGAGGATAAGATATTTATTATAAACAAGCCTAGAGATTGTTGTCCATCAGAAACAGCAGTATATAATTTATTGAGGGAGTTAGCAAATGACTAAAGAATGCCCTAAATGTAAATCAACTGTAACAACACATGCATATGATGATGGTGAAGTTAATGGACACCAATATTGGGATTATAAGACAAGTTGTGATAAATGTGAGTGGTCTACATGGGATTAATGCCTAAATGTAGATACTGTGGATGCAAGTTATATACTGCGAGTGGTGTACGGTTATGTATGGCACACGGAGGAGGAAATGTTTAAGTTTAAAGATAAAAAACCAAAGACAAAAAATGAAAAGGTTGTACAACCAAATGGACTAACCAAATTGACTGGAGTATTCAGCCCAACACAAAAAATTGGCGCGGATGAATGGAATAAGATGATTGATCATATTGAGGCATTAGAACGTAGAGTGGGAGAATTGGAGAAGGTGAAACTGATATGAAAGTGACAGAAGAAAGTATTGGAGGAAAAGAAATGATTGATGTTTTCCCATTTTATGATTTAGAAGATAGAAGTCTAACAATACTTGAAGAACTATTAGAGATAGTTGACAACGATGAAAGACATGGATACAGGGATTCCATAATGGATTTGGAAGATAATTTGGCAATAGCAATGATGTTGATACAAAAGTATAACGATATGGGTAATGTTAGAAATGGTTATACAAGAAATATGAAAGACATCCATGATGAAGCAGAAATAAGAACACATAAGCGAGGCGGAGACTTTGATTATGAAAGAGTATTGAGGGTGTTAACAAAATGAAATCTGATTATTACGACATAAAATTAACTCCAAATAAACATGAGTATGATAATGCAATTAGATTATACAAGGTAAGACAAATGGAGAAAAAACGATTTGCATTCTATGACTTTGAACATGGACAAGATTGGGGGAAACGAAGTGATATAGAATATGTGAATAAGAAATGGAAGTCATTTATTCATGAATACCCACAATATGACATACACATAAATCCACAAAATTATATTTATGAGATGTACCATTTATACGATATACAATTTTCATACAATACAGCAGGACTTGGTTTGACAATCAAATGTGGTATGTTTGAAATGTTTTTTTCATTGAGAGACTTGGATGTGGAGAACGCGATACCATTATTACAAGCACTAAATGAAGCTAATATTAAAAACTTGGCGGAAAAAGTAGAGAGAGAAGAAGAACATTTAAAGTTTAAAAAATTACAACGAGCAGACGCATGTGAGGAGATAAAAGCATGAATGATCCAAACGATCCACAATTAGATATGTGTAAGGATAGACCATGTATTAATTGTCATGGAACAATGACCAATGATCAAGGAAATAAGAGTGACGATGGTAGTATATACGAATATGGATTTAGTTGTAATAAATGTACAACAACAATGAATATTACTGTAGATGAAAGAGGTGGGGATATGGTAGATGGACAAAGTGATGACATTAAATATACAAATGGTATAGGATGTGATTGCTGTGATGGTAGTTGTAAAGAACCAATAGGGAAATGTGACGATTATAAAGAAGATGAGAAAGATCCAGTAAAGGTAGAATATGGTGTGAGTAAAACATTATATGAAACTCGTCAAGCACCAGAGAAGGTAAGACCAAATAATAAATCTGATGTTATTGTCTGTGAACGAAAATTACCATGGATTAAACAACCATATAGAATGGTAGACGGTAAGTACATGCCAAATATTATCATATTAGATGAAGCAACTAATCGAGTATTAGAAACATACTACGAGCCACGAGGCGGTAGTGATGAAGCAAGTCATGAATATACTTATAACGGTACAACAATAAGATGGGTAAAGAGGGAATGTCAATGAGTGATAACAAAATGAAAGAGAAATTGATAGAAGATTGTACATTTGATGAAAGCATTGATTATGTGATACAAGATCTTAAACATAGTTCTATTGTGGGTGATCACCAAAACTACTTGATTAAGGTAATGGAATACATCAGACTTGGAAACCCAGAACAAATACCAGAACCAGAGGAGAAGGAAACATGAAAAAAGAAAAGTTACAAAAAATGTCATCGAATGAATATATTACATATATGAAAAAACAAGTAAGTAAAGCAACAAAAGCATCAACATTTAATGGACAGACATATGAATTCTATAAAGGCCAATTCCTATTATTAAGAGAAATAACAAATCCATCATATAGACGTGATATAAATTTTGAATTATTAGATAAATGGAGAAAAGAATGGGAAGAAGATGAAAAGAAACATTGGTTTGAACAAAAACAAATCTGTGGTAATTGCAGGGAAGAAATGGTGTTAAACCATGGAAGCAATGATGGTAAAGAAGAAATTCAAGGAGTCAGATGCCCAAGATGTGATAGTGAAGTAGAAATAACAATACCACACGAAAAAGGAAAGACACCAAGATGGAAGAGGAGTGAAAAATGACTTGCGATAAATGTACAAACATTCATGATGCCCAGAAGGAAGGCAAGACCCAAGACGAATGCAAATGCACATGTCATGGTAGTACAGTAACACCATTAACAAATCCATGGTACGATCCATGTTGCCCAACAATACCATGGTATGATCCTTGTTGTCCAGCATATCCCCCACCATTTTGTCCACCAACAATAACATGCGGATGCTGTCCATGCACAGATCCAGCAAATATTGGAAAATCATTGGGATTAGTTTGTAATTGTCAGTGTCATGGAACTACATTTTGTGGAGGCATACAGGTACAAGATTGTAATGCAGGAGCGCAACCAACAGCACTAGCTGTTAATTTGATTAATAACGCGGGAGCAGCAAACCAATGTTACTATGACTTTAATTATGTTATGATAAATAATGCGGGAGCGAATGGAAATGCCTAATGAATATGAGTTGGATAAACAATCCAATATATGTAACTGTAATATTAGAATAATTGAATTATACATACACGCGACCGAGGAATACCAGTGGGTGCTTGAGCAAAATGGCGCTGACTTGAGAGTATTAAATGATTCAATACAACAGGCTAAGAAGATGCTTGTTGGTGAAAGAACAAAATTGAGGGAGCTTGAAAATGTCGTGTAGTAGATGTGAAGATATTCACAAGGCACAGTGTGAGGGAAAGACGCAAAAAGAATGCAAGTGTAGTTGCCATAATAGTCATACAGGAACAACAACCCTTGGAGGAACATCTACAATACCTGCAACTTGGACTACAGGAACAGATACCACAAATACTGGAACATTATCATTTAATGATACTAGTGCAACAACTGTTACACTATCAAGTGATGGAGACTTTCTAACCACTGGACTAAACGTAAACACGGAGGACATATAATGGACTTGGGTAAAGGCATTAAGGACGGCGGAGGCTATGATCTCGCAGAAATCAAAATGGCAGAAGAGACACTTGGAAGTTTGTATGAGGAAAACAAGGAAGAGTTTCAAGACGCAGAACCAATGCATATTGTGGTGAGAAATGGAATAGAAGTGGCAAGGACTGAAGAGTTTAAGGCTAGAATAATAATAATTGAATATGATGCTTTTAATAACATTATTGGAGTGGAATTACTATAAATAAAAAAGAGAGGCAAAAAGCAGCAAGACAAAAATGGCAAGCAAAAAATAAAGAACGTGTAAAAAGAAAGAGAAGGGAAAGATATTTGACACATAAAAAAGAGGAGAAACTAAATGCTAAAAGATGGCAATTAGAGAACAAAGAAAGAGTTAAAATAAACACCAACAAATGGCGTACTAAAAACAGAGATAAAGTAAGAGAGGTTCACAATGAATGGGTTAGGACTCATCCAGAACAAGTTATAGGATACACGAGAAAACGATTAAAAAAGTATGGAGATATATTATTTATGGATCCTAAAGAATATGGGTGTGCTCTAAATAGGTTATCTAAAACATCCAAAGAAAGAGACAATTATATATGTCAAATTTGTAATACTGAAGGAAATTCAAAAACATTACATGCACACCATATGTTTTACAAGGCAAATTACCCACAATTAAGCCTCAATCTAAACAATGTAATTACATTATGTAAACCATGTCATGAAGAAACACATGGATATAAAATATATGCATTTGATAATATCGTCGGAGTTGAATTGTTATAAGGTGTAGTATTTATTTAAAATCGGAGTTAGATACAAGATTAATTTCAATTATTAATTTAACATCAATTCCTAGAATAGGGGAGAATATAACACTACCAGACACATCACTTGATTTACCAACTGGTGCCACATATCCGTATATAACTAAGAATATAAAAGAAGTGAGATATAATTTGGAGGATGATAAAATGAATGCGGTGATAACAATATGACTGATTTTAAGAGTTATCTATTCATAGAAGATCAAAAGATATATCTACACGCACCACAGGGAAGATGTCCAAATAGGTGCAGGGGAAATATTCATATAACTGGTGATTTAGATCCAGTAGAGCCATTGTTCATTCCAGTGGGAGACGGGACATTTAAAACTAATCCTAAAGTAGATAAAAGAATAATCCAATCTAAACGTAGTGGAGTAGGAAGTAAATGAATAAACAAGAACTGGTAAATAAGATAAGAGAAATCGAAATAAAATATAAAAATGATGAAGAGGTAAGTCATCTTAAGGTAGACGCACTAATGTATGAATATATTGGCTTTACAGAAAAAGAATTGAAACTGGTTCAAGACTTGTGTCCGTGGTACGCATGAAAAACTTACAAGACATAATACCAGACAGGGAGATTATCAAGATGAAGAATGAGGAATTGTTTGGACTTGAATACGAATCTTGGAATGTCAGCCTACCCATATTCAGTGACCAGATAGAAACACTATTGGAAAACGGGTATATGGTAAGCATGTTATATCCTAATACCATCCATGTAAGCAAACAACTAAACCCAAGCCCTACAAACCTACAACAAAACAAAAGATTTTGGAACCGTTTGGAGGAAGTATTGGAATGATTTATATTAATGCAGTTAAAACAGTGTGGGAGTATTCAGATATATCATATGAGCAAGCAGTTGAATTAGCTGGTAAGGATCCAACAAAACAATTTACATTACAATATAGTTATCGTAATAATAGGGGAGGCGGAACATTAATATTTGGTGAAATGACAGAGGTTGAGGATAAAATGTCAATAGATGTTACAAGGACTGATAACGCATGAATCATGATAGAGCGTTAGAAATGCTAGACCACACTTGGAATTATGCAAGGACTAACGATAACCAGCATAGGACATACCCAATTGGATATTGTAGTAATCACACACTTTTGAATGAAAAATACCTTGCATACCATAAACACGCAACCAAGGAAGAGGCTGAAGAGTGTTATAAAAAATATGAACTTGATAATAATTTGAGATTAAATGCAGGAACCATTGGGGAGGAAACACTGGTAAAATGTCATGAATGTAAAGAATTTACTAACATAACAACAACTGTAAATGGGTGGCGCATGTATTACCTGTGTGATGAGCATAGGACAAGAGAAACAATGGAAAAGATATTTGTGGTGGGGGAAAGTTTTCACTCATGATATGTCTTAATTGTCCAGCCAATGCGCGGAAAGATGGATGGTCATGTTCGCAAGAATGTGAGGACACAATAACCAAACAATTAAATTTGGGAAGGTTAAAATGAAGTGTCACTATTGTGAATGTGGTATAAATGAATGGATAGATGTTACGATGATTAGAGAAACAAAGACATCTGGTGGAGTACACACCATGGACTATTATCACAGATACTGCCTCATAATCAAAGACTATGAGGATAAGAAGGAAGATATAGATTTTGCCATACAGGCATTTCGGGATGGTAAGTTGAAATGACTGATATATTATGTAATTGTTGGGCAGAAGACATTCATGGAAATAGATTTGAATGGGTTCAGAGATTTCCCATTGATACAGAAGAATCAAAACAATTTTGGGAGAGTATAGGATGATTCTAAGACAAATATGTACTATGTGTGGAAAAACAAAGTTTTTATTTGGTGATAATGTGTGTGGTGTGTGTGAGGATAAGATGAATGACACTGTGTAAGAAATGTCACGTATACACGATTGATGGAGAAGACTTTTGTAGTGAACTCTGTAAAGTAGGATATAAGAGCAAACTATCATTTTGGGATGCTGTGGAATTATGACCAAAGATATATCAATTGAAGATAAAATGCTAATCGGATGTCTCAAGAGGAAACTTGATGCTGGGATGGATAGTGCAAGCATAATGATGTTGGTTACGATTACGGCACCGAGCTTTAAGGCTATATCAGTGGCATCTAAAAACCAGGTCTTTTCCGAAAGCGCTTCGATGGCTTCTCTGAGTTCCCTTAAGTCAGGATATTTATCTCGCTGGAGAAGTACTCCCGCAGGAG
>LAZR01001354.1_pt1 | contig 15575 bp, 14 predicted proteins | sample 329461 | NCBI WGS metagenome assembly LAZR01 (sample SAMN03002196, study PRJNA259156) | marine sediment metagenome | biome: sea floor; feature: Hydrothermal impacted sediments; material: marine sediment; isolation source: Loki non-amplified sample from Loki's castle hydrothermal vent sediment ...
TTAAAGAATTTTCGTCGAGATATCTCACCTAAATCTGAAAGTTTTCCATATTGCTTCCACTTTCTAATAGTTTCCCTAATGCTCTTCAATTTTTTACCATATTTTGTTATTTAATTTCAGTATTATGAACTTCTGGTATAAAACATTAAATTATTATCAAAAATTAATATGTAATATGGTTTTTGTATTTTTATATTTTGTTCTACAAAAGTAAAATTTCATTCTTTTTGTAGAAGATCTTCTCACTGATTAGTTCCAGAGTTGAATTTTCATATTTACGTAAAATAATATGGAAGTAATAAAAGGAAAATGAAAATCCTTGAGAAATAGAGAATTATTCCTAATTTCCTTTGTAATTACCTTTACGTTTCCCAAAAAAGGAAGCTATTCCTTCTTTTAAATCGTCAGTTTTCATTGTTAAACTATGTTGGTCTGCATCCATATGCATTATTGCTTGATCTAGTGCCGCACTGACATAGTTAATGCTCTTTTTGATCATTTGGGTAGGGATTGGAGGCATTTCTGCATAATTCTTAGCAATTTCAACTGCCCGTTCTAGTAGCCTTTCTTGTGGTACTACATCCATAAGAAAACCCCATTTCAAAAGTTTTTGAGCTTCAATATTTTTGCCCAAAATTATCATTTCTTTAGCAAAAGTAGGTCCTATTAAATGGACTGTTAGTGGAACTGCTGTCCAACTTAAATTCATCCCTAATCTAGACTCCGGGAAGCCAGCCATACATCCTTCAGCACCAATTCGAAAATCGCAAGCGGTAACGATACAGCATCCACCTCCGAAAGCTCCACCATTAATGGCTGCAATTGTAATTTGGTCCATCATAAAAATTTTACGTATCATTCTCGGTCCAATCTGTTTTGCTCTTGTTTGTTCAAGCAAGGTTGATGGTTTTCGTGTTTCCTTTAAATCAGCTCCTCCAGAGAAGTATTTACCAGCACCAGTAAAAATCACTACACGCGTTTCTGTATCTTCTTGGAATTCTTCTGTTAGACTTTCAATTTCACGCATCAGAGTTGAATTTAATGTATTTAGCTGATCTGGGCGATTAAGAGTAACTATAGCAATATGGTCCTCGCGTTTTTCTACAATTAGATTTTCATATTCCATATTTATCAATTGTAAACTAAATTACATTATTTTGATCAATATAATAAAGCCTTTAATTTAAATTTCCATCATCCATGAGAGCATAAAAGCAGAATTTAATAATTCTTACTTCAAAAAACCTATAACTTTTATGGAAAACTGAAAAACTAAATTTTTAATTATTGAATCTTTTATAATCATATCAGAAAATAAAATATTTGAGTAGAATTCGCATGAACAAAATTAAAGAAGAAATCATATCAATGTTGATAGAGCATTCTAGAATCATTTATTCTGTTATTTCGGACATGGCAGTTTATTATTCAACATGGGCTAAAGATTACGAATCCAACAAGACAAGTTTAGAAAAGAAAAAGAGTAAAATGCAACTACGCGAAGAAGATGGAGATAGTATTAAATTAGAATTAATACAGAACTATGCTGAAGCAGGACCTCAGGGATTAGGAGACTACATCGCTCTAATCCTCAAAATGGATAATTTGATGAACTATCCTCTCGAATTCGTGGATATGCTCCCAAAAATTAAATTAGAAAAAAAAGACAGTGACATACTCAAAAATTATGAAAAATTGATTAATAAAACTATTAATATGGCTGATGTTTTAAAATCTACTATAAAAAGCCTTAGAGATAAGCCTGAATTAGTATTGAAAAACACAACGATGATACATGAGATTGAAAACGAAGTTGATGCTATTTACCGGCAGTTTTTAGAAGCTCTTTATTTCAATGAAGATTTAAATATGAGAAAACTACTGAGAATTAGGGATAGCATCGTCTTAATTGAGGAACTCTGCGATAAAATCCACGATATTGCTGATTTAATACGAATTTTATTATATCAATAGAACTTTTTTTATTGAATTATAGATAGAAATAAGGATTAATATCGATTTTTCCTAATATAAAAAAATTTATACGGGAAATTGTATTATTCAAATTAATTTTAATTATTAAATTAAACTAAAACAAGGATGTAAGAAATATGAATGGTAAACAGAAATTTTATATACTGCTCGGATCGTTCCAAATAGTATTAATTTTCTTAGTCATTTTTACAACAAATGGAATTATTACATTTGTAGCTGCTCAAACCACTGATCCCTTAGCTTATTTTGATACCTCGACAACGATAGCATTAGCGCTAGCGACTGCGATCTCGGTAAGTTCCGCAGTTTTAGGGAGTGCTTGGGCTATAAGAACCGTTGGTACTGCTGCAATTGCTTCTCTCTCAGAACGAGAAGAAGCCTTTTTTAAAGCTTTTTTAGTTGTTGCATTATGTGAGGCATTAGCAGTATATGGATTAATAGTCGCGATTTTACTCTGGACTAAAATACCGTCACCGCCTGCATAGTAAAGCAAAAAAATCTTGTACTAGATTGTTCAAAAAGATATTTATAGGACGAGGATATCTGATCGATGAGTATTCCTAAAATAACTCTACATTATAACCTTTCTAATTGGTGAATTCTATGAGTGTTGTTGTAAATTCATACGCTTTTACTTATATCAAGATTGGATTTCTCCGCCAACTTGTAATGGATGATTTTACTCTCCAAAAGCTAAAACAAATTACAGATATCAAACAATTTATAGAGTTCATTAGAATGTATTATCCAGGATTAAGTTTTGATGCATATACTATTGAAGATATCGAAGTTGCTCTAAATGAAACATATATAAAAGTAATAGGAAAGATTATATCCTACTCACCAGTAAACATGAAAAGGTTCCTTAGGAATTATTTAATAAAATATGAAATCAGGAATATTAAGAAAGTCATTTTAGGGACTATTTTAGAGATGGGCAAAGTAGAAAAGTTATCAATGGTTAACCAAACTGCTGAAAAATACCTAAGTAACATCGATTTTATTAAACATTTAACTGAAATTACGTCCTTAGATGAAATCCAACTATATATGAAAGATACTTTATATAGTAGAGCAATAAGAGAAGGAATCCTTTACTTTAGAAATGATAATGAAGTCTTTGTTTTAGAAGCATTTTTGGATCAATTATACTATGAAATTTTAAAAAAAGAAGTAAATAAGCTGAACAAAAAAGAAAAAAAGATGATCTCCCTGTACGTAAAATACACAACAGAAATTTATAATCTGAATACAATCTACAGGGGAATTATAAACAAGATTGATAGAAAATTGTTATCACAATTTTTAGTTAATAATTTTTTATTTTTAGATAAGGATAAATTAGAGAATTTAATTATTTTAACAAATACAGACGATTTTATGGTACTTCTAACTCAATATTATAGAAAAATCAAGGAAACTAGACCTTATTTTATATCCTCAACACTCAATATAAAACATTTAATTTGGTCTATAGAAAAAATCTATGTAGATTATTACTTTAAAATATTTAAAATCAAAATTGATGATATTGATTATCAAACTATTTTCAGGATTTTAGAAGTTCTCATTAGAAAAGATGACGAAATTCGGTTATATGTTTTGCCAAAGGTAGTGAAATTACTTCAAAGTAAGTTCAAATTATTAAAGAGATAAATGGTAGAAAATCATGGAAATTTTTAATTGGATAAAAGATATCGAGAAAATTTATGAAGATTTAATAAGTAAAGCAAGAGATGCAAACTTGAGTGAAATTGAAGAATTTCGTGATGCACAGGAAAAAATTCTAGGTGAATTGCTTGATAAAAAAAAAAAAAATGTAAATGACACTCTCCTCTTACTTTCAGATGAGATAAATTCCAATATCAAATCTTTTGAAGGGGAATTAGAGAGTTCAATTAAAAATATGAAGAAAGCATATCAAGAAAATATCGAAGATTTAAAAAAATTAATAAAAGAAAAATTAGGTATGAATTTTTAGTGGTTGATCAAAAAGTAATTATTTTAGGGAATGAAGAGCATGTTCTTATGTTCGCATTGTTGGGAATAGAAGGGATAATGGTTGAAAATCACGAAGAATTTTTAAAAATCTTTAAAGAACTAATAATTAAACCTTCTACGGGAATGATTCTCATCGCTCTTGAACTACCTATTAATGCTATGAAATATTTAATTAATTTTAAGATAAACAATAGAAGACCGTTCATATTTATATTACCTGATTTATTTAAAGCTGATATTGATAAAGATGATTTAGTATTAAACCGAATTTTAGATGCTGTATCGGATATTATATAATTAAATTGTGAGTTGAATAAATATTTCTGAACCAAAAAAAAGAATTGGGGAATTAGGACTCTTTATGGTAGAAAAAGCACAGAAAGATATTAAAAACCTTAATCAGCAAACATTATTTCAAAAAGCTGAAATTAAAAAAAGATATATGGATAAGACATTAGAAAGAACTTCAAGAATTAGAAAACGATTAGCAAAAAACTATATAAATTATTTAAATCAATCCTTATCTTCTACACTGCTAAAAGGAAAAGAAAGTGTATTGAGCGTTAAGAATAGATTAATCAGAGATCTCATAGATGCATTAAATTCTTTGATTAGTGAAAGGATTGACAAAAATTATGCAAATTATATTAATTATTTAATAGAATCTATAAAAAAGATAAAACCTAACCTAGAAAAACAACAAGAAATTGAATTTGTTTTTAATTCTAAAGATTATGATTATTTTCTTTCCAATTACAGTAAATTGGAAAATATATTTAAGAACCCGGTTGAAATACATGAAGGTCCAGAGGAATTCATTGGCGGTTTTAAAGTAATATTGGGTGGGGGGTTACTTTCTTATGATTATTCAATTAGTAATCTAATAGATAAAAATATAGTATCTATTCAGATAGAAATTTCAAATATCATTAGCAATATTGAGATAAAATCAATAGAAAACAAATTTGATGATTTTATTCAAATTCAAAAAAATAAAATAACAGAAGTTCTAAGAAAATATGATCAAATCCAAATCTGAGACAGACATACTAGATGGTTATATTAGTTCGGTCAACGGATCTTTAATACATATCAAGGGAATAGAAAATGTAATAAAATTACATGATTTAATTAAAATTTCTAAGTATAACATTTTAGGAGAAGTTATTCAAATTTATTCTGATCATGTAGTTGCTCAATGTTTTGAAAACACGATAAATTTAAGAATTCATGATAAAGTTGAAGACTTAAACGAAGCACTTTCAATGGAATTAGCTCCTGGGTTATTGGGAAACATTTTTGATGGAATCCAAAGACCTCTACAAAAAGCTTTTGAAATTTTTAAGGGAGGTGGATTAAAAAGAGGACTTGAGATACCATCATTATCAAGAACAAAAAAATGGCATTTCAAACCATTACGAAAAGTAAAAGATAAAGTAAGTGGCGGAGATGTAGTTGGAACAGTCCAGGAAACTCCGGTTCTCTCTCATAAAATTATGATCCCTCCAGGTATTTCAGGAGAATTAATTCACATAATAGAAGAGGGAGATTATACTATTATTGATGATATTTTCCAAATAAAAGTTGGAAATGATAAAAAATCCTTTTCAATGTTACAAAAATGGCCAATAATCAAATCGCGTCCATTCAAGGAGAGAAATCTACCGAATAAACCGTTAATAACGGGGATGAGGGTCATTGATTTATTGTTTCCCATAACAAAGGGTGGGACTTGTGGTGTTCCAGGAGGATTTGGAACCGGAAAAACCGTGATTCAACAATCTCTAGCAAAGTGGTGTGATGCAGATTTAATTGTGTATATCGGTTGCGGCGAGCGTGGCAACGAGATTGCTGATATCTTAAAACAGTTTACAGAAATTATTGATCCTAAAACTGGGCGTCCTTTACTTGACCGAATCGTACTTATTGCAAACACTTCAAATATGCCTGTTTCCGCACGAGAAGCAAGTATTTTTTCAGGGGTAACAATTGCTGAATACTATCGAGACATGGGATACGATGTCGCTGTTATGGCTGATAGTACTTCAAGGTGGGCAGAATCCTTAAGAGAGATTTCCGGGTTATTGGAAGAAATGCCTGCAGAAGAAGGGTATCCTGCTTATTTACCTTCAAAACTCTCAAGTTTTTATGAACGAGCTGGTAATGTTAAATTATTAGGAAAAGATGAACAGGGAAAAGAAAAATTTGGGTCTTTAACGATAATTGGATCTATCTCCCCTCCTGCTGGAGATTTTAGCGAACCTGTCACAGCTACAACTAAAAATTTCGTTCAAGGAATATGGGCCCTGGATTCGAATTTGGCGTATTCAAAACACTATCCTGCAATCAACTGGCTTAATTCATACTCTAATTATCCCGAATACATTACAGAATGGTGGCAAAGTAAAAACTTTGATTGGCCTGAAATAGATATTGATTGGTCTCAATGTAGAAAGCAAGTGAATGAAATATTATCTACCGATAACGAATTACAATATATAACTCAATTAATTGGAGAAGAAAATTTACCTGAACATCAACAATTAATCTTATTTATAGCACAATTAATAAAAAATGGCTTTCTAATACAAAGCGCCTTTGATGATATTGATAATTTTACAGACGCCAAAAAACTCTTAGGCATTATTAAGCTTATTCTATTAGTTTACAGGGAAGGTGGAGAGCTTTTGAAACAAGGTTTTCTAATAGATGATATTAAAGAACTAGAAACAATTAATGGTATTCTGAGAATAAATCATACCATAAAAAATGAAGATTTTTACTTAATTGAAAATTTAAAAAAAAACTTACTAAATGAAATAGAAACCTTAAAATTACTACAAGGAGCCTTTAAAAGAAAATGAGCATAATTTATAGAAAAATAAACCAGATAATTGGTCCATTATTGTTTTTAGAAAATTTACACGATGTCCAATACGGAGAAATTGTCAAAATTAAAACGACCGATAACCAAATTCGGACAGGGCAAGTTATTAAAATGAGTGAAGATGTAATAGTTATTGAAGTGTTTGAAGATACAACTGGAATCTCTTCTGAAAATGCTGAAATTACTTTTACTGAGGAAACTTTCAATGTAAAAATATCTAAAGATATGTTCGGACAAACATTTAATTCAATGGGAAGACCAATTGATATTAAGACTAAGGCAATATCTGAATCTGAAATCTTAACTGATGTGCAGAGAGATATAAATGGAGTCCCTATTAATCCATTCGCACGAGAATACCCCGTAGATGTTATTCAAACAGGGATATCTGTAATCGATGGATTATTTACATTAATACGAGGTCAGAAACTGCCGATTTTTAGTGGTCAAGGAATGCCTCACAACAAATTAGCTGCCCAAATTGTAACCCAAGCCAGTGTTAGGTCAGAAGAACCTTTTGCTATTATTTTTTGCGGAATTGGGATTATACAAGATGAAGCAATTTATTTCTTAAATCGTTTTCAAGAAAGTGGGAATCTTCAAAACATCATTTCGTTCATAAATTTCGCGGATGATCCGATAATAGAAAGGTTAATAATACCAAGGGTTGCATTGACAGCAGCTGAATATTTCGCTTTTGACCAAGATATGCATGTTTTGGTCATTCTTATAGACATTACTAACTATTGTGAAGCTCTGAGAGAATTAAGTTCAGCGAAAGAAGAAATCCCAAGTAGAAAGGGTTATCCTGGTTACCTGTACTCTGATCTTGCGTCAATTTACGAGCGGACTGGAAAGATTAAAGGGAAGAAGGGATCAATAACTCAAATTCCGATTCTTACAATGAGAAACGATGATATAACCGAACCAATTCCGGACACTACGGGCTATATTACCGAGGGGCAGCTAGTTCTTAATCGAGGCTTACATAAAAGAGGTATATATCCCCCCTTTGAGGTATTAGCTTCTATTTCACGGCTAATGAAAGATGCGATTGGTAAAGAAAGAACAAGAGAGGATCATGCCGACGTAAGCTCACAACTACTAGCTTCATACTCACAATCCCTTGAAGTTAGAGACCTTATTTCAATCGTAGGAGAAGATGGGCTTAACTTCGACCAGCGAAAGCTTTTGAAATTTAGTAATGAATTTGAACGGAACTTCATGAATCAAAAATCAAATGAAAATAGGAGTTTTGAAGAAACATTAACGATCGCCTGGGACGTAATCTCTAACTTAAACAAAAATCAATTACTTAGAATTCATCAGTATTATATTGATAAGCATTACAAACAAAAGATTTAGTATTCTCTCAAATAGAAAAAATGAAGCGAAAATCTATTTTTTGAGAATCTTTAACCTAATCTAAATTAAGTTCAGTAAGTAGTGAACTTAGTATCACTTAATTTTTTAGCTCTAAAAAAAGGTACTTAAGACAAAGGATTTAACACCTGGTCATGAAGTGTTTTATAGGTAGGTAGTTAATTCAGCAATATTCATTAAAATTTCACAATCACATTCTCCCCCAAAAATATCACAAAATTTGAAGAATCTTTGTTGAATAGCTGAGTCAATACCCATGTCTGTTAAAATTCTTTTAGAGCATCTGTAATCGGAATGACATTCCCAATTGAGACCATCAAAATTGATACCCTCTTGGTCGTTTAATCTTTCAAAAAACTCATCGAGTTGGTCTTTACTTAGTATTTTGTACAGGTCTGGAGGAGTATAAAGTGAACGTTCTAAGCAATCAATGCAAAACCACGATGATCTAATTGGATTAAAACCCATATCTTTTGTCTTAGATGAACAAGAAGAACAGAGGCAAATTGAGCTTTTTAATGCATATTTTAGGTCGGATATGTTATTAATAATCCTCTTTATTATTTCATCACTAGTATTTTTATCTAATTTTCCAATCTTAACATCATTCAAAGCCTTAAATTGAAGACATGTTAATCTCCTCATTTCATCCTCAACAGCCAATATTATTATCGCTCTTAAATTATTTCTAACCATTCTTAATTTATCGCTTTTGATCCTGATAATCTTGCTATTCTTCATCTATATATATTAAAGGATTTGTAATTTAATAAATTTAATTTACTACACGAGAAAGGAAGAATAAGAACACGATTATAAAAAAACAACTATATTATATAAAAAGAAATAAAAAGGATTTAAATCCAATTTACAATTGAAGTTTGGATAGCAAAGATTCTTTTCATTAAGTCTTGGTACATCTGATCTGCAAAACTATTTAGTGGGAAATTTGTAGAAATCTGACTATTGGCTATCCTCATCAAAGTAAACCTGTTTGAAAATTTAGATGCCATTTCATAGAACCTGGAATAGGCGATAGAATACATAGTCTCTAGGAAGCGATAGAATACATAGTCTCTAGTAATGTTTCATTGGTATAAGGATTTAGTAGGTACTGGAACCCTATTTGTAAAGTTATCAGCGAGTATCCTAGCGAGGAAATTCCAAAACAAGAGAAAGATACCAAAATTCAAAAAGTTTGGAATTTTTTGGCTCAGAGGTTATAAAGCAGGAAAAATTTCAAGAGAATAAATAAAAAAGTTATATGAGGATGAAGGAAAATGGATAAAACCTTGGTTAAATAGAAAGGGAAATACTAGTCAGAAAGAATTTAGAAAAGGCATATTGGTGTTATTTAAGTTCCCAGCTTGAGAAGTATTAAAAATGGTTCCATAGGTGTCTTGAAAATATGAATAAAATCCATGACTAGCAATCATAGCAACTGAATATCCTAAATCCATCTCAGTTTTTATATTCGTAGAGCTAAGATCTTCTTGACGATTTGGTAATGGGGGCATTGGAGGATCAAAAAATGAAACAGTTCTAGGCAAATGAGTAAATTCCATATCGTTAGGTATATAATTACTCCAGATATAGGTAGTTAAGACTGCCTCATCCTCTGAATGGACTATATCGGAAATTGCTCCGGTCAATAGCATTCTATTCATCCAATTGCCGATAAATGGATTAGATTCATATGGTACAGTTTTATTTACCATTACCTCGAGTTCATTAGCGTTACTTGCGGGAAACCTTCCAACATACACTTCAGGAATCCATTCAATTTCATCTACCCCATATACATTTCTGCTAGAATTCTCTCCCCACTTTCCATCTCCATCACTATCCCAACTTCCTGTAAAGTCAGCATAATAATAATCTGTTGGTTTAAAGATCTCTTCACCTACAGATTCTGTTTGTGGGTATGCCCAATACTTTACGTTGGGATTATAAGCCATCCTGATAGGAAGCTCATCAATATTTCAAATTAAAAAATCTTTTTTATCTTTTTTTAGTCTTATTCTTTTATTATTTTTAGGCAATTCTCTTTAGATGACTAAGGTTAAATGAAGATTCAATCTTTAGAAAATAAAGACGAAATTATATTTTAGAAAAACCATAAGATATAATTAGCTTAAGTAAAAAAAAAAATAGATTTTGATCATTACCAATTAAAAGTATAGGTGTAAAATATAAGTTTCAGAGATATTAAACCAACTAAAACAAATTTAATGACATTGCGAAAAAGATTAGTTTTCGCAGAAAAAGGTGAAAATTTTTTAGAATTCAAAAGAGAACAATTAATTGGTCAGATAAAAAAGTTATATAAAGATTATTTGGGTTATAGAAAAGAATTTATAGCAATTTATTCAAAAACTCTTAGAAAATTATATCAAACTTATAAGGAAATGGGTAAAAGAAATTTAACTCTAATTAGTAAATTAAGCAAAATTCAATTTACACCAACAATAAGTATACAATATGTAAAGAAAATCGGGATTGTGGTTCCAGAAATAACGTATGAACTCAAGCAAGAGGAAAAACTTCCCGCATACACATTTGAAAATACTAGTCATTACATCGATGACTTGAACAGAAATCTAAAAGATTTCTTTCAGAATATTTTTCGTTTTTCTGAGAGAGAAGATCTTATGTTGAAACATGCCCTTAACTTTAAAAAAATAAACAGAAGGATAAATGGTCTAAAGAATGTTATAATTCCTAGGCTGAGGTCAAACATTAAACAGATTAAAGCGATCCTAGAAGAAGTAGATAGAGAGAGTTTTGTGAGATTAAAGAAAATTAAAGATTTAATTATTGCGGAGTAGAAGAAATATTCGAAATAAGACTGTAAATACTTGATATGAGGGAATAAATTTGGAAAAAAAATATGTAGAAAAACATAAAGGAAAAGAATTTAGCTTGATGAGAGCTGAAATAAGTAATAATTTTAAGGATAAACTTCTGGTTGAACTCTCTAATATAAATGCTGTTCATATAAGAGCGAAAGAAACACCAAAAATTAAAGAAAATCTTGATTTAAAAAACCCTCTTCTTGAAAAAATTAAAAAATTAAGAGAAAACTTGGATAATTTATTTAAAAAACTTGAAATCAATCCATTTGACTTTGCAGATTTAAATGTTGAAAAAAAAGATAGACCTGAGTTTTTGGCAGATGATATTAACAATTTAATAAGCCATATATTAGAAGATATTGAGTTTTATACAAATCGTTTTACTGAATTAAACAGGTATATCTCAAAGGAAATAATCGAATTGGAACATCTAAAAATTATCAGATTAAGTTATGAGTATTTAGAAAAGATATTTTTAAGTAGAGAAAGTGTTTCTAATCTAAATCATTTTAATTTTAGAGTTTTCACTACATTTTCCAAAAATTTAAGCAACTTGAAAAATTTGTTTGAATTCTCTGAATTTCCTAATTTCTACGAAATATTCGAGGGAACAGAAGATCGTATCGCTTTTTTTATTTTTTATCCAAAGGATAAAGAAGATGAATTTAATGGAAGAATTCGTCTAATTCATTCTGAGGAAGTTCCAATATTGAAAAGATATCTAACAAAAGAAGGGGTAAATCTGTCTAGAATTGAAGGTGAAATTTCTTATCGAGATCAAGAATTATCTAGATATCGAAATGAGCTTCAGAGAATTATTGATATAAATATGCTCAAATTCGCTGGTATTAATGAGATTGTACAAAACATCGAGGAATATAATTGGGCTGAACATCAGTTTGAAAAAACATTTTCAAGTCGTTTAGTACTTAAATTTTTTGTTCCGTCATTTAAAAAGAAAGAAATTCAGGACAGATTATTTAAAACTTTCAAAGATAATATTGTAATAGATACAATTGATATCCATAAAGACCAACCCACTTACGAAAAAGACACTAAAAAACCGGGTATAATCAAAGGACTAAAAGAGGGAGAGACTTTAAAGGAAAGTAAAAGCGAAAAAACTAAAGCACACGAAGAAAAAAATGATCTAAGAAATGAAACACCAACAGTTATGAAAAACTCATTTATTTTTAGACCTTTTGAAACAATATTAAAAATGTATGGAATTCCAACCTATTCTGAGATTGATCCTACACCATTCATAGCTATAACCTTTCCAATACTGTTTGGTTTGATGTTTGGTGATGTTGGACATGGTTTAGTCCTTATCATTGCTGGATTATTAGGAACAATTATATTAAGAAAGCGAAGCAAAGATACTCGAAATATGAGTTGGATTATATTTTATTGTGGGTGGGCCGCGTTTTTTGTAGGGTTTTTATACGGAGAATTTTTTGGTCTGCATGGTGAAATTGAATTTTTCGGAAATGTGCTCTTTGAAATACATCCAATTTGGGTTAATCCTTTAGAGGATATCATGAGTGTGTTTTACTTTAGTGTAATAATTGGTGTATTTCACCTTAACTTAGGGTGGTTCGTTCAATTTTTAAATTATTGGAAACAAAAAAGGAAATATTTAGCATTTACTGATTCTTTTATCAAGATTCTTCTACTGACAGGAGGAACAGTTTTAATTTTAGGATTCGGTTTTGATATTGATGTCTGGATTACGTTTCCTTTTCCAATTTTATTGACTGTTATCCCAGGACTATTGTTACTAATATTAAAACCTTTAGGAAAAATATTCAAGGTTTCATATCTCCAAGAAGAATCAATAGGAGGGTTAATAGGAGAAGGATCAATCGAAGCATTTGACACCGTGTTATCAGTTATGAGCAATGTTGCTTCATATATAAGATTGTTGGCCTTAGCTCTTGCACATATTGCACTATTGACTTCCATCAATGCAATGGTCAATTTGGTTGAGGGAGAGGGTATTTTTGTAGAGATTGTCCGTCTCATCGGTTCAATCTTTGGAAATTTAGTCGTGATTTTATTAGAAGGACTATTAGTCTTTTTAAACTCAATGAGATTACATTTTTATGAGTTCCTCGGTAAATTTTATCAGGGTTCGGGCATTGAATTTTTTCCATTTTTTCTGGATGATGATTATTCTACAATGGTCTTTAGGACCGGGACTGAAAGAGATATCATATCCGAGGAAATAGACAAAGAATTTGAAGTAAAATCGAGTAAGGAAGAAATTAGTAAGGCTGTAGACTACATTTCTGAGAAGTATTCATAAAAAATTATTTAAATTACAAAAAAGCTATAAAATTTGATATATGACTAGTGTAATTAATAAGAAAAAATCATCCCCTCGAAAGGTTCTTTTTAAAATTATCCTTTTGATTGTTTATTTATCCATTCTTTTCTTTTTTTATATTATTTTTAAACAAAGGGGAGCAAATCCCTTTATTCTTATTATTTTACTCTTATTTGTGTTTATGACACCCATTGGTCTCTTTTTGAATCGTAATAAAAAATCCCTTTATTCTAGAATGTTTCCAGATAAAAAAAAAAGGATAGCACTCAACACTCGAAGAAGGAAAGATATATTTAAAATAAAAAAAAGAAAACAACCGCAACCAAAGGTTTTTAAGCATATTAGCCTTGATTTTAGCTATTCCAAACCATTGATAGGTAAATGTGAAAATTGCGGAAATATTTTACCCAATTTTGTCAAAAAGTGCCCCTTTTGTGGTAAACAATCAACAACCTAAATTAGAACAAAAAAATAAAAAATGTGATAATTAATGATGAAATCAGGGAAAGAACCTAAACAAGGATACATAACTGAAATTGTTGGATCTTTAATTAAGGTAAAAGGTTTGGAAAATATTGTCCACTTACATGACTTAATTAAGATCTCTGACTACAAGATTTTAGGTGAAGTTATCCAAATATATTCTAATCATATCGTCGCTCAATGTTTCGAAGATACTAAAAATTTAAGACTAAATGGGAGCGTGATAAGTTTGAATGAGCCTCTTTCAATGGAATTAGGCCCTGGTTTATTAGCAAATGTATTTGATGGAATTCAACGACCCTTAGAAAAAGTCTTTCAGAGATTCACATCCGGTGGGTTAGAAAGGGGTGTTGAAATTGATCCTTTGTCAAGATCAAAAAAATGGCATTTTAAACCTATAAGAAAGCTCAATGATGATATATCTGGAGGCGATATAATTGGAACAGTTCAAGAAACTCAGATGTTAGAACATAAAATAATGGCACCACCAAAAGCATCAGGAAAAATATCAAAAATTGCTCCCGAAGGAGACTATACTATTATCGATGATATTTTTACATTAACAAATAATGGGATTGAGAAATCCTATTCAATGTTGCAAAAGTGGCCAGTTATTAAGAGCAGACCGTATGGCAAAAAGCTAAACCCAAAAGAACCATTAATTACTGGGATGCGTGTTATAGATTTATTATTTCCCATAGCTCGAGGGGGAACTATTGCTGTTCCGGGTGGTTTTGGAACTGGGAAAACAATTATACAACAATCTATAGCAAAGTTTTCTGATGCTGATGTCATCGTTTATATATGTTGTGGCGAGCCCGGCTCTGAAGTTGCAAATATATTAAAGCAGTTCACTGAAAAAAAAGATCTTAAAAGTGGACGACCTCTAATAGACCACATTGTTGTAATTGCAAACACTTCTAATATGCCTGTATCTGCTCGAGAGGCAAGCTTATTTTCTGGAGTGACCATAGCTGAATATTATCGAGACATGGGTTATGATGTTGTTGTTTTAGCAGATAGTACATCTAGGTGGGCCGAATCTTTGAGAGAAATCTCCGGATTATTGGAAGAAATGCCTGCAGAGGAAGGGTATCCCGCGTATTTACCTTCAAGATTATCTAGTTTTTATGAACGAGCAGGTGTAGTTGAACCGTTGGGAACTGATGAATTAGGAAAAGCACGAACAGGATCTTTAACTATTGTAGGGTCTATTTCCCCACCTGCTGGAGATTTTAGTGAACCTGTTACTGCCACTACTAAACGTGTTGTTCAGGTATTTTGGGCTTTGGATTCTAATTTGGCTTATCTAAAACATTATCCCGCTATTAATTGGCTTAATTCATATTCTAATTATCCAGGATCTTTAAAAGATTGGTGGAATAATAGAGATATAGAATGGCCAGAGATAGATATTGATTGGTCAGAGTGTAGAAAACAAACAAATGAAATACTTGGACAAGAACAAGAACTTAAATATATTACACAACTCCTAGGTGAAAAAAATCTCCCCGATGACCAACAACTCACACTTTTCATCGCTAGAATAATTAAAAATGGATTATTAGCCCAAAGTGCTTTTGATGAGATCGACAGTTTTACTGATGCTAAAAAATTGCTAGGACTAATAAAATTAATCCTG
>LAZR01001355.1_pt1 | contig 15574 bp, 18 predicted proteins | sample 329461 | NCBI WGS metagenome assembly LAZR01 (sample SAMN03002196, study PRJNA259156) | marine sediment metagenome | biome: sea floor; feature: Hydrothermal impacted sediments; material: marine sediment; isolation source: Loki non-amplified sample from Loki's castle hydrothermal vent sediment ...
GGCGTTCATTTCTTTTGCGTGGCCAAAAGAAACAGAACCAAAGAAAAGGCCACCCTTATCGCCTGATTTCCAAAAACAAAACTATTTAGTGGGCGTGGACGAAAACTCGCTACGCTCAAACACTCGTCCACTTCATCCCACTAAATAGCTTGGTTTTTGGCGGCGATAATATGGGATAAAGAATTAGAATCTAAGTTTCATTTATCACTACTAAAAATCCCATTTATGTCCTTACTACGAAACCGAGTATCAGAAAAACTGAATCAACTCGCTGGCACAAACATGAGATTGACCTTTTTGGAACACAAAAAATGAATCTATATTCTAGTATTAAGGTTAAATAATCTCCGTTTTTTGACTACTTCGAATTATGTCCTGCATACTTTTACTTATATTTATTTTTTTAGTTTCGGTAGATGTACTTAAAGAAAGGTAAAGATTTTCAAATTTACCATTTATTTCATTGTGTACATAGTTGGCTAGCTCAACTTCAAAATTAGGCGTAAATATCAGATTTAGCTGCTCACCATATGATAACGTCTTTGGCAATGTGTCGCTATGACGATGAAAATTTTTAACCCACATAGCGTGCTTTGCTCCTTCGCCAAACCATGAAATAGAACGAATATTTGCAGGTCTATTACCTTTTGAGACTATCTGTAATCCTATACATGGGCTGTCTTGAATACCTGGAATTAAAACCATATTTAAGTGAGAATCCAATATTTCTTTATCTTGGCTTAATTGTTTAAATGCTAACCATAGTGAAACAACCACTGCAGCGGACGTTGCAAATGCTCCCAACCAAGAGCCTAATAATGATAGAGCAGGAATAATACTCCTTTCATAATCATCAATAGAGACGGACAGCCCTAATTCGGTTCCTAAGACGAAAGAAACTAAACATCCGACTAGGCAAGAGATAACTAAAAATATGTAAATAAATATGTGGTTATTCATAAATTCTCTTTTAACAATAACTTGCTATCTTAAATATAAAAAATTCGCTTATATTTTGCTGATATTAACGGTAGATTTGCTGGATACGAACTTAAATCAAGGAGCATATTTATTTAAGTTATCAACTGAGTTTTTATTTCCTGTACATAATTTTCCAACCGATCCAAAACTAAACTCTGTTCTTCAGAAATATCACCTTCTCGACATTCCACAATAGCCTCAAAAAACTTAGAAAAAGTTAAAATCTTGCCATTAGTTTCATCGGTTAAACGCTGCTGACGATACTGTTGCCATTGTTCTTGTTCGTCTGCGGTTAAGCTTTCAGGCCAATTCCTTGCACGATAACGAAATAACATTTCGGGTAAACGGGCATCTTCAAAGGGGATAGGCATAACACGTAATGCATCGGCATTAGCGGTGCGAACGAGTTCCATTTTACGTTTATCGTTAGCGCTGAAAAATCCACCCGAATAAAGGCCTGCATCAGGATCATCATTGGCTTCATAATCGGGCTTGGTGAAGATGGCGTTAATCTTCGCCGTCAAATCGCCTGCATCATTGAGTTGTTGCAGATGTTTGTAATGCAGTGCTTTATCTATTTGCAAACGTTCAGCGGCGGCGGCATTCAGCGTACTTTCTGGCACGACGACGGGGCACTTATTAATATGTATGGTTTTCAATGCTGGTCTATTTACGCCTTCAGGTAGATCTTTAAATGGGGTAAATAAACGTTCACGTAAGGTGTCGGCATCCAATTCGATAAGATCGCTTGGATCATGGCGAAGATCGTAGACGATGATGCCGTTATTATTGGTAGGATCTTGTGCAATCGGAACAACCAAGGCAGTGCCACAATATTCGCTAGAATACATTCTTGATACATGAATAACGGGCGTACGTTGATGAATATTCAATAAAGGTGCCACTGCATTTTTTTGACGATGTTGATAAACAAAATCATACAATTTTGGTTGTGCGGTTTTAATCAGTTTGGCTAGCGCAATAGTTGCACGTACGTCGACCAAAGCATCATGGGCGCCTTCGTGTTCAATATTATTCGCCGAAGTGAGTGCTTCTAATCTAAAACTCGGTTTGCCATCTTCTCGATCAGGCCAGTTGATGCCTTCTGGTCGCAAGGCACGAGTAAGCCGCGCCATGTCGATAATATCCCAACGTGAGTTGCCATTTTGCCATTCACGTCCATAAGCATCATAAAAATTACGGTATAAGGTGAAGCGGGTGAATTCATCATCAAATCGTAAGCTGTTATAACCGACGCTGCAGGTATTCGGTTCAGCAAATTCATCGTGAATGAGTTTAATAAACTCAGCTTCGGGCATGCCTTTTTCGTTGACTTCTTGCGGCGTGACGCCAGTAACGAGACAAGCTTGTGGATGGGGCAAACTATCATCGGCTTGTTTGCAGTAGATCATTAAAGATTCGCCGATGATATTGAGATCTTCATCGGTACGAATACCGGCAAATTGGGAAGGGCGATCGTAACGTGGATCTATGCCAAAGGTTTCGTAATCGTGCCAGTAAAGTGTGTTCATGATTGAGTTCCTAAGCCGTGGGCGTTTTATTCTGTGGGTCTCACACGCATAAATACGGGAAAGCGGGGGATATTATTTTTGGTGTAGCCGTAATATTTAAAGGTAATGACGCTGCCGATTTTAGGTGGGAATTCACGTTGTTGATCGGACAAGCCTGAGCCAATATAAATCGTTAAGCCTGATAATAACTGGCATTGCAAAGCACCGGTTTTGCCTTGGTATTTACCTTGACCCGCCTTATAACCGATGACGGTACATTCGGCATCTTGATACTGCTTTACTTTTAAGTCATCAGCGGAACGGCCCGAGTGATACTGAGTTTCAGGTTTGCGTACAACGAGTCCTTCACCACCTAATGCAGTAATCCTTTCTAAATCAGTTTTTAATTGGTTAGAAGAGCTGATGGGGCTTTGTTTGATTATTTTTACAAATGTTTGTGGGTGCTTGGTTAGGTAATCTTCTAACACTGCCAATCTTGCTAATAAGCCACCTGATTGATTGGGTACTTCAAATATGTTGTAGCTGATTGAACGCCAGCGGTCATCGGGAGTTTGTTGGCGTACGATCGACAGAACATTTTCAAAATCACCTCGTTTAGTCCAAAGTTCGCCATCTATCGCAAAGGGCGGTAAACCATCTATAAACCATTGCGGTGCGTTAATTGGATTACCTTGGCGACTTGTAAGCATATGTCCATTCCAAATAGCCCGCATACCATCGAGTTTTTCGCTCATTAACCAACCCGTCACATCTTGTGATGAGTCATAGGTTTTGAGCAATAAAACATCGGGTTGTTGGGCATAACTTAAAAGACTAAAGCACAATAATAGTGCTGTTAGTCCTTTAAGCATGCCTTTAAGAATCATGGCGATTTATTTAAAGTGTGGCGAACACTTTTTCAGCAGCATCCAATGTTGCTTGAATTTCAGCATCACCATGGGCGGCAGAAATAAAACCAGTTTCAAATGCTGATGGGGCTAAATACACGCCGTGTTCTAACATGCCGTGGAAGAATTTTTTGAAGCGTTCTTGATCACATTGCACAACTTGTTCGTAGCTGGTGATTTCTTTTTGATCGGTGAAAAAGAAACCAAACATGCCACCAGCTTGGTTAGTAGTAAAGCCAATGCCTGCTTTATCAGCACGTTGTTGTAATCCTTCACACAGTTTTTTAGCTGCGGCATCAAGATTTTTATGGAAATCTGGCGTTTGAATCAACTTCAATGTGGTTAAACCCGCTGCCATCGCTATAGGATTGCCTGATAATGTGCCCGCCTGATAAACTGGACCTAATGGTGCGATGTGTTCCATCACTTCACGTTTGCCTCCAAAAGCACCGACGGGTAAACCGCCGCCGACTACTTTACCTAACGTCGTTAAATCAGGCTTCACATCATAATATTGTTGAGCGCCACCTAATGCGACGCGAAAGCCTGTCATCACTTCATCAAAAATGAGCACTGCGCCGTATTGATCACAGATTTCACGTAAACCCTGTAAAAATCCTTGTGTAGGCGGAATACAGTTCATATTACCGGCGACCGGTTCAACAATAATGCAAGCAATTTGGTCGCCTAACTCAGCAAAACAGTCATGAACAGAATCAAGATCGTTGTAGATTAGGGTTAATGTATGTTCGGCTAAAGACGCGGGCACACCGGCAGAAGAAGGCACGCCTAGTGTTAATGCGCCCGATCCTGCTTTAACTAATAATGAATCAGCATGACCGTGATAACAGCCTTCAAATTTAACGATTTTGTCACGATTGGTATAACCACGTGCTAGACGAATCGCGCTCATGGTGGCTTCCGTTCCTGAACTGACCATGCGGACAAATTCCATTGATGGCACCAATTGACATAAGGTATCGGCCATTTCGATTTCGATTGCAGTCGGTGCACCAAAACCTAAACCATGTGATGCTGCTTCTTGTACTGCACTTATCACTTCGGGATGAGCATGACCTAAAATCATTGGCCCCCAAGAGCCAACGTAATCAATATATCGTTTGCCTTCTGCATCGGTTAACCAAGCGCCTTTACCCTCGCTGAAAAAAACAGGATCGCCACCCACACCTTTAAATGCACGGACAGGCGAATTAACACCACCTGGAATGTGTTGTTGGGCTTGGACAAAAAGGTCGTGATTGGTCTGCATATGATTATTCCTAATGGGCTAGATCTAAAGATGTGCGATAATTCTAGCTTATCTCAGCCAGAATACCGACCGATTATGAGTTTAAAATTCCGCATCGTGGTCATCGTGACCATCATATTGTTGATTAACTTCGCTGCTGCGGGCTACTTCATGGTGCATAACGCTCGACAAGCATTGGTCGCTGAAATGGAGTCTAGTACCAATTTAGCGAAGGGTTTATTAATTAATGCTTTGCCGACCTTACGTTTTTCTAACGACTTGGGTGAACGATTGACGATGATTGTCGATAGTGTGCGAGATACACGCCACATTCGCGCTTGGTTTGAAGATATGAGCGGCGAACCATTGATTGGTCATGAAAAGAACTCTCGCTTTATCAATACTCCCGATGCCCCGAACTGGTTTATTAAAATGATGGAGCCAGAAGCGGTTGCGTTTCGCCGCCTGATTACCAAAGGCAGTAAATCTTACGGTTATTTAGTGGTTGAGGCTGATCCGAGTGATGAAGTTAATGAGGTTTGGGCTGACGTAAAAGTATTATTTTGGCTGGGAAGCTTCTTCCTAATGCTGATCGTTGGTCTTATATATATTGCACTTCGTCAGGGCTTAAGACCTTTAGAGTTGCTTGAAGATGCCTTGGGACAACTTGAAAAAGGCGATTTTTCTGCCCGTGTTGATACCTCAGTTGTTAAAGAATTGTCGTCTATTCAATTCCGTTTTAACCATATGGCGAGCGTTTTAGAGCACACAATGGCAGAAAATCATGCTTTAGCTGGAAGCATGTTATCGCTTCAAGAAGAAGAACGCCGAGACTTATCGCGTGAATTACATGATGAATTAGGTCCATGTTTATTTGGCATAAGAGTCGATTTAGGCAATATCGAACGCGTAGCCGCTGAAAATAAACTGCCTGAAATAGAAGAGAAAGTGGAATCCGTTAAGGTTATTACTAACCACATACAATCCTTGGTAAGAAAGATGTTAAGCCGTTTGCGCCCGTTAACCTTGGATGATTTAGGTTTGGTCGATGCCATACGTGACATGCTACATAATTGGCGAGATAGACAGCCTGAGATTGACTGGGAATGGGATTTTGTCGGTGAATTTCATACCTTGCCTGATACCTTGCAAGTGACCCTTTACCGAATTGTACAAGAATGTACCACCAACTCGGTGCGGCATGCACATGCGAGCCATGTAAAAGTAGAGGCGCGACGTGAGCATGAATCGGTCAAAGTTACGGTAACAGATGATGGTGTTGGTTTTCAGGCGGACTTAGTACGTGGTTTTGGTTTAATTGGTATGCGTGAACGAGTCAGTGCATTGGGTGGGCGAATCGCATTTGATACTGCAGAAGGGCGCGGCTTACAAGTTAGGGTCTTAATCCCCTTAAAAGGAAATGATAAAACATGAATGTGATCACAATTTTAGTGGTGGATGACCATCCCATAGTCAGAGCGGGCTGTCGTCAACTTATTCAGCAAATTCCAAATACCAAAGTGATTGAAGCAGAGACGGGTGAAGAAGGTTATCGGCTTTTTCAAGAAAATTATCCTGATATGGTCTTATTAGATATTACCTTACCGGGTATAGGTGGACTTGAAGTATTACGCAAAATGCGCGCTAATCGTGAAAATGCCAAGGTATTGATGTTCAGTATGCATGAAGATCCTGTCTTTGCCTCACGTGCGATGCAAGCGGGTGCGAAGGGTTATATTACTAAAAATAACGCGGCGGATTATTTGGTTGAAGCCGTTGAAAAAGTATTAACGGGTAAAACATATCTGAGTCCAGATACCGCTCAACAATTAGCGATGTTAAACATCGGTGCAGGCACCAGTGCTCTGAGTGATTTGTCGCGCCGAGAATTAGAAATTTTACGATTATTGGGCGAAGGTAAAAGTATGACCGAAATATCCGACTTATTAGGCATTAGTTATAAAACGGTCGCAAATAATCTGACTCAAATTAAAAGTAAGCTCGATATTAATAAAACAGCAGAGCTAATGCGGTTTGCCATTAGCCATGGATTATCCTCGTAAACCCGCTAAGATAACGCCTACAAGGAGAAAGGAATAAATTCCCGATATATTGGGATAAGTCGCTCATTCTAAAAGCACTTGCTGACAGTATTATGATTAACAAGTTTTAAGAATTCAGCTTCTTAACCACTTAATATTTCTCTCTCCTTCTTATGAAGGTTTAGGCCAGACTCAATGTCTGGCCTTTTTTTTACTTGAAATTTACAGTTGTTGAATGATAAGCGTTTCGCTGTCGGCTTTCTCTTGTTACTATTACGTTTTAATTTTTTTGGTTTTGTATGCTTTAACAGATACGACTTTGATAAAACGGAAAGACAGCATATGCAAAAATACAAATGGATTGGACGGCATTGGTTAGTAGCCAGTTTGTTAACCGCTATCCCTCTCATATCGCAGTCAGGAAGTCTTGAAAATGCGATCGATTCGCAAGTTAAAACGGATGTCTCAGCCCAACAATCACAGAAAAAGATTGATGGTTTAGCTGATGAAACCACCCAGTTATTGGACGAATATCGCGAAACCTTGCGCCAAACGGAAAGTTTACGTACTTACAACGACCAGCTAGATAAGATCGTCTCATCACAGCAAAAAGAGTTGGAGTCAATCACTGACCAACTTCGCAATATAGAATCTACCCAGCGTGATATCGTGCCATTGATGCTTAAAATGATCGATACCATGGTGCAATTTGTGGCTTTAGACTTGCCATTCTTACCGAAAGAACGCCAAGCGCGAATCGTTCAGCTACAGAGTTTAATGGAACGTGCCGATGTCTCATCGCTGAAAAATATCGTCGAATTCTTGAAGCTTATCAAGTTGAAACAGAATATGGTCGTACCATTGAAGCTTATCGTGATGATTTAACGGTGGGTGATGTTAGTCGCACAGTCGATTTTCTGCGTATTGGTCGTGTTGGTTTGTATTATTTGACCTTAGATGGCGCGGAAGCTGGAATGTGGAATAATAATGGCTGGCAAGTCTTATCAAGTGAATACCGTAAACCAATCAGCCAAGCGTTGAAGGTAGCAATGAAACAGTTGCCGCCAGATTTACTCGTGTTACCCCTTAAAACGCCGGAGGTAACGCCATGAGATTTATTATTTCAACATTATTACTCGGTGCATTGTTATCTCCTTCAATACAAGCAGCCGATAAACCCACTAATTTAGATGCCTTATTAGAACAGGTAAAACGCGAAGGTGTATTAGATCAACAGCAAAATAAATTACGCGAAGCAGATTTTATTTCTGCTCGTGATGATCAGGCCAAACTATTAGTTGAAGCAAAAGCACAATTAGCCTCTGAACAACAACGATCTGAGTCGCTCAATCTATCGTTTCAAGAGCATGAAAAAAGTCTGGCAGAAAAAGAAGATTTGCTGCAAGAAAAATCGGGTTCATTAGGCGAATTATTTGGCACAGTACGTCAAATAAGTAATGACAGCCGTAGTATTATAGAAACCTCAATGGTGTCGGCAGAAAAGCCAGACCGTGTTAAGTTTTTAACCACAATGGCAGAGCGTAAACAACAACCTACCATTGATGAGCTACGTACATTGTGGTTGATGCTGCAAGAAGAAATGACTGAATCAGGAAAAATGAGTCAATTTAAAACCTCGATCATTACTGCCGAAGGTAAAATGGAAGAACGTAATGTCACTAGAGTTGGTGTATTTACCGCTTTTAGTGATGGTAAATTTTTACGTTATTTACCTGAAACAGCGAGTTTAGTTGAATTAGGCCGTCAGCCTGTTGATCGTTTACGGAGCTTAATTACTGATTTTGAATCAACAACCGATGGATCATTAATGCCTGTCGTTGTCGATCCAACTCGCGGTGCGATAATGGCACTACTTGTTCAAGCCCCCGATTTAGAAGAACGTATTGAGCAAGGCGGATGGATAGGTTTTATTATTCTAGGCCTCGGTGCTATTGGTTTATTACTTGCCATTCAACGATTCATTTTCTTAGGCATTGCTGGGCGTGGAATAGCAAAGCAGCAAAAACAAGCTACGCCAAATCTTAAAAATCCATTGGGTAGGATTTTATCGGTTTACAGTGAAGGTATGCAGGATATCGAGACCTTAGCGCTGAAATTGGATGAAGCTATCTTGCGTGAAATTCCTAAAATTGAGCGAGGTTTAATAACCTTAGCAATGTTGGCGGCAATAGCACCTATGTTGGGATTATTAGGTACCGTATCGGGCATGATTGAAACATTCCAGTCGATTACATTATTTGGTACAGGCGATCCTAAATTAATGTCAGGCGGGATATCACAGGCCTTAGTGACCACTGAACTGGGTTTGGCAGTCGCTATTCCTCTTTTATTGATTCATAGCGCGATATCAAGCAAAAGTAATCGTTTAGTGCAAATCTTAGATGAAGAAAGCGCGGCTATCGTAGCGCGTAATGCAGAAAGAGTGAATGGAAGCGCTAGCTAAAGATTTATTCAATATTCAACTGCTGCTAGAGAGCGGCGGGGCAGTATTGTGGGTGATATTAATAGCATCGGTCATTATGTGGACGATGATTATTGAACGCTATTTTTTTATGTATTTTGTTTATCCTTCACATATCAAAAAGTCATTAACGATCTGGCAAGCCAGATCCGATCGGCAAAGTTGGTATGCGCATCAAATTCGTCAAGGACTTATTGCCGAAAGTTCGATATCGCTTAAGCAGAATTTGATGTCGATCCGAACACTTATCGCAGCTTTGCCGATGTTAGGATTATTAGGTACGGTCGATGGCATGATCCAAACATTTGATGTGTTGACTGTATTTGGTACAGGTAATGCCCGCGGAATGGCGGGCGGGATTTCAGTTGCTTTGATTACCACGATGGGCGGTTTATTAGCCGCCTTATCAGGCATGTATTTTAGTACGCAGCTGGAACAACAAGTACGACGAGCCGAAGATGCGCTAGCCGATATATTGCGAAGGGATTAATGGAGCTGAGGCTTCTAGGTATTAATTATGAGAAATAGACATTCGCGTCGCCAAAGTGGTGCCATTGCTGAAGTTAATATGACGCCGCTGATTGATATGGTATTTATCCTATTAATCTTTTTTATTGTGACCACTTCCTTTGTGAAAGAAACAGGCGTCGATGTGAGTCGGCCTTCTGCTAAAACAGCCGTTAAAAAAGAGCTGGCTAATATTATGATTTCAATTACACCTAATGACGAAGTTTGGATGGATAAACGGCAAATAGATCGACGTGCAGTTCGTGCAAATGTCGAACGTATGCATGCTGAAAACCCCGAAGGTTCGGTCATTATTTTGGCAGATAAAGAGGCAAAAACAGGTCTACTTATCGAAGTAATGGATCAAGCTCGATTAGCGGGTGTTGCCAATGTATCCATTGCTGCTCAGCGCGAATAACAGGCATTTATTTTAATGCGTCTCGTTATCGGTTTATTACTTGCGATTTTGGTGAATTTCGGTTTGTTTACCTTAATGCAAAAAATGACCGCAGAACAAAATACTGAGCGGAAAATAACAGAAAATATTCAGTTATTAGATTTTGTTCGACTTAAACCTGAAGAAAAAGAAGCTGAAACTAAAAAGCGCGAATTACCTAAAAAGCCGCCTCCGCCAGAAAAAACGCCACCTCCGCCTAAAGAGCCAGCTCAACAAGTGGATAAACCTAAAGCGCCCACCCCTCAATTAGAAGCGCCACGTATTGATGTGCCATTAAATATTGCTGGTGGCCCATATTTAGGTGATTTTTCAAAAGCACCTCCAGCGCCAGTTGCACCAGCTGTCATTTCTGCACCCACTATGGATGAGGATGTAGTACCTCTGGTTCGTATTCCTCCACAATATCCTCGGGTAGCTTCTCGTCGAGGAATCGAAGGTATTGTGACCGTCTCTTTTACTATCACCAAAGATGGTCGAGTACGTGACCCAGTAGTTATCAGTGCGAAACCGGAAAACATTTTTAATAGTGCAGCTTTAAAAGCCATTTTAAAATGGAAGTTTAAACCTAAGGTGGTTGATGGTCAGCCAGTCGAGCGTCAAGCGACGCAAGCAATTGAATTTAAATTGGCGAAATAAATGAAGATATTGTCAGTTTTCAAACTCTTTTTATTAAGCATTTTAGTGTTGATGTCATCAGTGACATTAGCAAAAGAAGATAGCCAATATTTATTGTCGGAACAAACTTATAAGGATTTAAGTGCGGCACAAACCTTGATGGAGGCTGATGAATATTCTGCTGCTGAAGCTCAACTTAAGACTTTGCTCAATAAAGTAGAATCAGGCTCTTATGAAAAGGCTGTCGTGCAACAAACGTTGGGTTATTTATATTCATCATTACAAGAGTATAAAAAAGCGAGTCCATTATTTCAGCAAGCGTTAGATTCCAATGCGCTGCCAGAAAAGGTCAGTCATGAGCTACGCTATAATCTTGCTCAGTTATTATTAGCTGATGAGCAATACAGTAAAGGTATTGCGATGCTAGAAACATGGTTGAAATCGGAAGCCTCGCCACCGAATAGTGCTCATGTTTTGTTAGCCAGCGCTTATTACAATGTTAAGAATTATAAAAAAACGATCGAGCATATTAGTATTGCGATTAAAAATGATAAGTCATCGACAGAGTCTTGGTATCAAATGTTGCTATCAGCTCACTTGGAGCTGAAGCAATATAAATCAGCGATTAGCGTTTTAGAAACATTGATTACTCGCTATCCTTACCAAGCTAATTATTGGGCACAGCTTTCATCGTTATATCTTCAACAAAATAAAGAGCTTACTGGTTTGGCGGTTAAGATGTTAGCGCAACGATTGGAGTTGGGAGATAGTAAGATCTTGATTAATTTGGCTGATATGTATCGTTATGTGCATATCCCCTATAAATCAGCTCAATTATTAAGTAAGGGCATGGAAGATGGCGTTATTAAGTCAGATTTCGAAAATTTAGATCGTTTGGCAGACAGTTGGTTAGCGGCAAAAGAACCTCTAAAAGCCACGTCTGTTTTACAAAAAATTGCTGCGTTAGATAGTTCTGGCGAGTCTGATTTAAGATATAGCCGCGTACTTTTTGATTTAGAGCAATGGCAAAATACAGAAGACAGCCTATCTAAAACGTTGATAAAACTGAAAGGTCAACAGGTTGGTAAGGCATTTTTATTATTAGGTATGACACAATTTCATTTAAATAAATTGCCGCAAGCAAAAGAGTCGTTTACCAAAGCAATGAAATATCAAGAAGATCGTAATCAGGCCAGCCAATGGTTACGACATATAGAAAGTCTGTTGCCTAAAGAGGAAGCTGGTGAAAGCTAATCTAACGCAATTAAAAAACGATTTGGTTCAGCATTATCGTTGGTTAAGGCAATATGGCTGTAATGATTCCCATAGTGGTAATGCTTCTTTTCGTTGGCATGATGAAATATGGATAACACCGACAGGGTGTTGTGCTGATACTTTGCAATCTGATGATTTAGTTAATTGTGATATCAATGGGGAAATGGGCAGCGGGGCATCGTTAGATGCGCGATTACACATTGAAGTCTATCGAAACAATGCAAAGGCACAGGCGGTATTTCATAGTCATGGTCCGCATGCCATAGCATTCACGCTCAATGGTAAAGATTTTGTGCCCGTGGATTTTGAAGGGCAATATTACTTCCCTGTCGTGCCGGTGATAAGTATTGATTATGACCGTTATATTGAATTATCGCCCAGCGCTGTCGCTGAAAGATTAGCTGAATATAAAGTGACAATTGTGCGTGGCCACGGTGTTTACACTTGTGGTGAGACGATTAATTTGGCTTACAAATGGAGTTGTTCGGTTGAATTATCAGCAAAGATCGCATTGTTAGATGCAAACAATGCGTCTCGCTAATAATTAAATATCTGAAAAGGAATTAGGCTTTATTCGTTTTTATAAACGTTTTCATAATAATAGTTCGTTGCTTCAATAAAGCCATCAACACTACCGCAGTCAAAACGACGACCTTTAAATTTCACCGCTAACACTTGGCGATCCATTGCTAATGCTTTGAGCGCATCAGTAATCTGAATTTCGCCATTAGCACCAGGTTTTGTTTTCCGTAAATAAGTGAATATTTCTGGGGTAAGAATGTAACGTCCGATAATCGCTAAGTTACTTGGTGCATCTTCTGGGCTAGGCTTTTCAACCATGTCGTGTACTTGATAGATACCTGGTGCTATTTCTTCACCAGAAATAATACCGTAACTACCCGTATCGGAAGCAGGCACTTCTTCAATAGCAATAATGCTGCACTGATAACGGTCATAAAGTGCTGCTAGTTGACCTAATGCACGCATTTGATCGCCTTCTGAAGGCGCTGCACATAAATCATCCGCTAAAACGACGGCAAATGGTTCGTTACCAATCATCGGCTCACCGGTCAAAATAGCATGACCAAGTCCTAGCATTTCACGTTGGCGCATAGAAACAAATTCACAGCTATCCATTACTTTACGGATATCGACCAAATATTTTTCTTTAGATGTACCTTTGATTTGATGTTCTAACTCGTAATTATTATCAAAATGATCAGCGATGGCGCGTTTACCCCGACCTACAATAAAACCGATTTGATTCATCCCTGCTTCTAACGCTTCTTCAACACCATATTGAATTAAGGGTTTACTAACGATAGGCAACATTTCTTTAGGCATAGCTTTGGTTGCTGGTAAAAAGCGAGTGCCATAACCAGCGGCAGGAAATAAACATTTACGAATTTTAGGGGTGTGGGCCATATTGGGAATACCTTTTCGAATTAAGTTTTGGCTTGAAAGAAAGCGTTTTAAAAATCTCAAAATAGATTATACCGCAGACTATTTCAAGTATTATTTAGATTATAGGTTTTGAGGCTTTCAATGACTAGCTCGCAGAGGTATAGTGGATTCAAATTAATTACAGCACGTAATTATTTGAGTGATTTAAGGTAATAAATAAGCCGATGATTGGATAGTTTTTCAACCATTATTTTTATAAATAACTGAAAAAGAACTTAAATATGTTGGAGAATTATCTCCCCATTTTGCTATTTGTGATCATAGGAATTGGTTTTGGCATACTGCCATTACTTGCGGGTTTTATTTTAGGGCCTCGTCGTCCCGATGAAGCAAAGCGTTCACCCTATGAATGTGGGTTTGAACCCTTCGAAGATGCACATATGAAATTTGACGTGCGTTATTACCTTGTTGCTATTCTGTTTATTATTTTCGATTTAGAAATTGCCTTTTTATTTCCATGGGCTATCGTGCTTGATGAAATTGGCATTTTTGGCTTACTGGCGATGTTTTTGTTTCTGGGTATTTTAGTCGTTGGTTTTATTTACGAGTGGAAAAAAGGGGCGCTTGAATGGGAATAGAAGGCATTCTTGAACAAGGCGTTGTTACGACTTCTGCTGATAAGTTAATCAATTGGGCGAGAACAGGATCATTATGGCCGATGACTTTTGGGCTGGCTTGTTGCGCTGTTGAAATGATGCATGCTGGTGCTTCGCGTTATGATCTAGATCGGTTTGGTATAGTTTTTCGGCCAAGTCCACGGCAATCAGATGTAATGATTGTAGCGGGAACTTTAGTTAATAAAATGGCACCTGCTTTGCGTAAGGTATATGACCAAATGTCAGAACCTCGCTGGGTTATTTCAATGGGATCTTGTGCCAATGGCGGTGGTTATTATCATTATTCCTATGCCGTAGTTCGCGGCTGTGATCGCATTGTGCCTGTTGATATTTATGTGCCTGGTTGCCCACCGACAGCAGAAGCCTTGCTATATGGAATTATTCAATTACAAAATAAAATACGGCGCACCAATACGATCGCACGAACACAGGACGTTAAGCAGATATGATCGATGTGCAAAAGGCCTCTTTAGAGCACTATTTTTCAGCAGATTTACTTGATTGTGAATTGTTAAATGATGAAATTACACTCCATGTTGCAGCTGAAAGTATTTTGTCAGTTTGCCAGCAGTTACGAGATGATTTTGGCTTTGAGCAATTAGTCGATGTCTGCGGTGTTGATTATTCACAATATGGCGGTACAGCTTGGGAAACAAAAAGCGCATCTGAGAATGGCTTTAGTCGGGCAGTTGATGGCGCTGGCAATATGGCACCCGTTGAAGAGGGTTTTCGTTTTGCGGTGGTTTATCATTTACTCTCTATTCAACACAATCAACGATTACGCCTTAAAGTGAGGTTGGATGCCGACTTGCCGATAGTGGCTAGTGTGACCTCAATTTGGAATGGCGCTGATTGGTTTGAACGAGAAGCGTTTGATATGTTTGGCATTTTATTTAATGGCCATAATGATTTACGACGCATATTGACCGATTATGGCTTTATCGGTCATCCATTTCGTAAAGATTTTCCATTGATTGGCAATGTAGAAATGCGTTATGACCCTGAGAAAAAACGGGTGGTTTACGAACCTGTGAGTATCGAAGAACGAATTTTGGTACCTCGAGTTATCCGAGATGATAATCGTTACAGCGGAAATAAATGATGGCTGAAATTAAGAATTACACCTTAAATTTTGGTCCACAACATCCAGCAGCGCATGGTGTTTTACGGCTAATTTTAGAAATGGATGGCGAGGTGATTCAGCGTGCTGATCCTCATGTTGGTTTACTTCATCGCGGTACAGAAAAACTGGCTGAGAGTAAGCCTTATAATCAAAGTATCGGTTATATGGATCGGCTCGATTATGTATCGATGATGTGTAACGAACATGCTTATGTGATGGCGATCGAGAAAATGTTAGGCGTGCAAGTGCCTGAGCGCGCGCAATATATTCGTGTCATGTTTGATGAAGTTACTCGTATTTTGAATCACTTAATGTGGTTGGGCGCGCATGGGCTTGATATCGG
>LAZR01001356.1_pt1 | contig 15567 bp, 11 predicted proteins | sample 329461 | NCBI WGS metagenome assembly LAZR01 (sample SAMN03002196, study PRJNA259156) | marine sediment metagenome | biome: sea floor; feature: Hydrothermal impacted sediments; material: marine sediment; isolation source: Loki non-amplified sample from Loki's castle hydrothermal vent sediment ...
AATCTATTGGGTCCCTGCCCTAAGCATAAATATTCAAATTTAAATAGTCATTTTTAAATTTCCCCTCGGGGTCGAATCGTTTGGCTAAATCAATGAAGTCGGGTAATTTTTCATAGCGAGAGGCGATTTCCGCCGGGGACATGGAAAACACTTTTCCCCAGTGGGGCCGGTAATTGAAAGGTTCCAGTTCGCCTTCAATCATTGTTATCAATTCGGCTACTTCTTTTGGATTTTGTTTCCAGGTAAAATGAATGGCTATGCAATCTTGGTTATAGCACGGACTCATCCAATACGTATCGGCGGCAATGGTCCGTATTTCGGTAATCATCAATTGGGGCAATAGGAGTTCCCCCTTTTTCTCCAATGCCAAAATAGCCTCCAAAGCCTGTTCTTTAGGTATGAAGAACTCGGATTGTAGTTCTTCACCACTACTTGGCGTGAACCCCATTTTAAAATGCGGTAGTCGATCGTACCAGGGGCCTGGGACCCCCATTTGATCGGTACAGTTTATCGCCGAAAGTTCGGTTATTGGATGTAAATCTCTGGTAGCTGCCTTTGCACCGTAGTAGTCATCACCAAGATTTTCCACTGCTTCATCTACCCTTCTTTTTACCCAAACCTGGCTAATTTTTTGATCTTGCCAGTTTGTAAAAAGACTGACGCTATATCCTCCTGAAAGAATGGCATCAAAATTATTCTTTAACGATTCCAAAGGTAAATCCTGAAAGACATCCTGCCGTACGTCAAAGGTCTTTTGAATATCCAAAGTCACCTTGGTGATTATACCCAAGGCGCCTAGGTTTACTATAGCTCCATTGAATTGCTCATCCCCTCGTTTCAAAGTAAGAATTTGGCCCTTTCCGTCAACGAGTTCGATGGCAGATACACCTGTGGCTAAATTACCGTTTTTCACACCTGACCCATGGGTTGCCGTTGCACATGCACCTGCAACGGATATATGTGGCAATGAGGCGAGATTGTGCAGGGCATAGCCCCTTTCGTGCAATTCAGGAGCAAAATCCCCATATTTGGCTCCTGCCCCGACCGTAACGGTCATAGCCTCTTCATCAAGACGTAGCAGACCCTTAAGATTTTTGGTAGAAATTTGGTTTATGGGGCTATCAGCGATATTGTTGAAACAGTGCTTTGAGCCCAAGGCCTTTTGGGCATCCAAGTTTTTTATGAGAACTTGCACCTCTTCCACTGAATTGGGTTCATACACTTTTTTTGCCTTATAGGTGTAATTACCCGCCCAGTTTTTGCGTGCTGGTTTAAGCGGCAATGCCTCGGGCATTTTTGTATTCGCCGATTTACAGGAGGTCATGGGACTACATGCTGTTATCGTAGCAAAAGCGGCCACATTCTTTATAAATGTCTTTCTTTTCATCACCATTACTTTAATCAAATCCAATTTCCTTTAACCCATCATGGCTTATTTTGATGGCCTCAAGAGGTTTTAATCCATCAAAAGTCATGTCTTGTTCTACCATGTAATATTCCATGCCGGAAGCTTCTTTTTGGGCCAATATTTCTTTAAAATCAATCGAGCCTTCCCCAACAGGAGCGAATCGTCCTTGATCGTCCATATCCTTAACATGCCAAATTTTAAAGCGGCCGGGGTATTTTTCAAAATAGGCAACAGGTTCAGCACCAGCCTTTTTTACCCAATAGAGGTCCATCTGGAAGTTCACGTATTTGGGATCTGAATTTTCCAGAAGATAATCGATGGGAACTATGCCATCTTCGTCTTTTTTAAATTCGAAATCATGGTTGTGATATAGTAATTTCAATCCTGCGGCATCGGCTTTCTCGCCCAGCGTGTTCAGGATATCACTGAGATTGGCGGCACCTCCTGTCATGTTCATCGTCATAGTCGCTTGATCGAAGTTAAAGAGACCCATGGGGGGCACGGGAATAACGAAATATTCGAAACCTGCCGCTTTTACATCGGCCATCATTTGCTCGGCATTATCTAAGGTAACCGAACCTTGATGTGTACTTATTGGGGTAAGTCCGATCTCATCGAGATAGGCTTTAAAATCCGCTGGGGACATATTGTAAAATTTGCCATCGGCATAACCGGCAGCTTCTATATTTTTATAGCCCGCATCTGCAACGGCTTTAAGGTCTTCTTGGCATCTTCACCCATTGCATCGCGTACGGTATAAAGGGCAAGGCCGCCAAAATTTGCGTCAGCAACCGGCTCGGAGGCTTCAGTCGTGGTGGCTTCTTTTGTCTTTTCGGGCGTATCTTTGCAAGAAACAAAAGCTACACTTATGGTAAGTGCTAAAACGGTTCTAAAAATTAATTTTTTCATTTTAAATTGAGTTTATTTGAATTTAGTAATCTGTTATTGTTGTTCAGTTTGCCATTGGACTGAAAACTTCTTCGGCCATATCGTATGACTTAAAACTATATAGATAAGGTGCCTTATGCGCCCCACCGGTGAACAGTTTTTCGTGGCGCATCAAAATATCCCTACTTAGCATTTTTCTTTGAAAGCTCGTACGCCGTAACTTTTTTCCAAGAACGGCCTCATACACTTTCTGCAGATCTTTCATCGTAAATTTTTCGGGCAAAAGATTCATGCTCACCAGCTTTTTATCAAGATTATCCCGTAAGGTTTTTAAGGCTGTTTCAGCAATTTCTTGATGGTCCATCATTAACTTCGGTAAGGCATCTACAGCATACCAATTAATAGAATCGGAAAGCTCGTCGGGTTTAGGTGCAACATCCTTAAAATTAATAAGTGAATAGTAAGCGATGGAAATGAATCTATCCAACATCCAGTGATTTTCGTCTACCTCATAGCCATTTGCTTCCATGATGGTGCGCATTACCTCCGGTGAAGATCGTGACGAACTGCCAAATGTGTTGAAATGTTCCAAATAAATATTGTCAAGGCCAGTCCGTTCTTTGAGACCCCGTTTTACGGCATCATCAACATGCTCGTTTCGTTTCACAAAACCACCTGGCAGCGCAAAAAATCCCGTATTATGGTATTCCAAAATTAGAATTTTAAGTTGTTTTCCATTAAAACCAAAAATTACGGAATCGTAAGCTAAATGCGGAATAAAATTGTTAATTGATGGAAGTTGCTTCATAATTTGGCTTCAAAAAACCATATTTTCTCAAAATAACTGTAAAATTCCTTGAAAACAAAGTATTATTGTAACAAATTGAGACAATAAATTATTTTAGAATGAAAAACATACTTATTTTCAGCTTTTCCCTCGTATTAATGAATCAGAATATGAAAGCCCAAAATGTAAATGCTTTTCCAGTGCAAACGAAAATTGAAAATGGAACGATAGAAGGCAATTATAATACACATTCAGGCATACAAACCTATTTTGGCATTCCCTTCGCCAAGCCGCCAGTTGGTGATTTACGATGGAAAGCGCCACAGCCCTTGGATACATGGGAGGGTATACTCCAAACAAAAATATTTGGTCCCAGACCTATGCAAACGATGGTTTTTGGTGATATGAATTCACGTTCCAATGGCCTAAGTGAAGATTGCCTATACCTGAACGTATGGACTCCAGCTTTGCGCGACACGAAGGACTTGCCTGTTCTGGTGTATTTCTATGGTGGGGGAAATGTCGCAGGTGATGCTTCCGAACCTCGTTATGATGGGGAAAGTATGGCTAAAAAAGGAATTGTAGTGGTAACCACCAATTACCGACTGAATGTTTTTGGCAATTTGGCCCATCCTGATTTAAGTAAGGAATCTGACTATAAGGCATCGGGAAACTATGGCCAGCTTGACCAAAATATGGCGCTTCAATGGGTGCAAAAGAATATTGCCGCTTTTGGGGGCGACCCCAAGAAAGTGACCATTGCAGGGGAATCTGCTGGATCGATTGGTGCCAGCGCCCAGATGGCCTCGCCGCTAAGTAAAGATTTAATTGCAGGAGCGATAGGTGAAAGTGGTGCGGCGATACATCCTACCATGGCCCCCGTTACCTTGGAGGAAGCAGAGAAAGAGGGTTCTGAATTTCTGAAAAATGCCGGATTTACAAGTATTGCTGATTTCCGGAAGTTGACTACCCGTGAGGTCTATGAGATCTATAACGAATCGAAACGTTTTGGATTCCCAATGGTCATTGATGGTTATTTTTTACCGAAATCGCTTCCGGAAATCTTCGAAGCAAAAGAACAGGCGCAAGTTCCCTTACTAGTAGGATGGAATTCCGCAGAAATTCCGGGATCGGCCTTTACCCAAGGCTCGTATTCCAAAGAAAATTACATGGCAAAGGTCAAGGAGACCTATCCTGAACAGCATGCCGAGGTACTGAAATTATATCCGGGTAATTCAGAAAAAGAAATCGAACGCTCGGCTACCGATTTGGCATCTGACCGTTTTATCGCGTACAGTACTTGGAAGTGGTTCGACCTGCACCGGAAAAACAGTGAACAACCGGTGTACCGTTATTTGTACAGTAAAATCCGCCCTGCTTTGCGGGATCAAAATCTGGCTTCTGGATTGGCAGGGGGTACTATGGTCAAAAATTCAGAAGCTGCGAAAATACCTGAACCAATAGGTGCTCCCCATGCCGCTGAAATCGAATACGCCATGGGCAATCTTCATTTAGTGGAAGATTATGCGTGGACAGCCGATGATTTTAAGGCCTCTGAAACCATGCTAAACTATTTCGCCAATTTTGTAAAAACTGGGAATCCCAATGGAGAAAATCTTGCCGAATGGCCAAAAGCCGATAGCGATGATACAATGCCGCCCGTAATGGTCATCGATACTGAAAGTAGCGCCATAAACGCTGAAAACGACGCCCGTTATTTATTTTTGGATAAGGCGTATAATAAAGAATGAGTTAGAAATTATCCATAAGATGATAAAAATAGGATTCTATATTGTACTCATAAGTCTCGGGTTTACGTCACAATCCTATGCCCAAAATGCTCCGGAGAAACCAAGAACAATCGTAACCACCGATGGCGAAATAGACGATGTAGATTCATTTATCCGTATGCTACTTTACGCCAACGAATTTCAATTGGAAGGCTTGGTCTATAGTAGTTCTATGTGGCATTATAAAGGCGATGGCAAAGGTACAACCTTCATTTCCGAAATGGAAATGACCAAAAATATGTATGGGGAAAAAACCGATTTGCGATGGCCGGGTACCCAATGGATGCAAGACCTGTTAAATGCCTATGAAAAGGTGTATCCGAACCTGAGCCTACATGCTGAGGCCTATCCAACTGCCGAATACCTACGAAGTCTGATAAAAGTGGGGAACATTGATTTCGAGGGAGAAATGGAAAAGGATACCGAAGGTTCGGACTTCATCAAGGCGAAATTATTGGACGGTAATCTTTCGCCGCTATATCTTCAGGTTTGGGGCGGTACCAACACCATTGCTAGAGCCTTAAAATCCATTGAGAACGAATTCAAGACTACCGAGCGATGGAAGGAGGTGCAAGAAAAAGTCAGTTCAAAGGCCATTCTATTTACTATCATGGACCAAGACGCTACCTATAAAAACTATATTGAAAAGGCATGGCCAAAAATAAGGGTTTACTATAATTCGCAGCAATTTGGGGCGTTGGCCTATGATTGGAAAAAAGCGGTGCCCGAGGTTTGGCACTCCTATTTTCAAGGAGCTTTTATGGGCGAAAACATCATCAACGACCATGGGCCATTGACAAAAATGTACTATAGTTATGGCGACGGTCAAAAACAGGACGGCGATGACGAACACGTACATGGGGACCCGAACAAACTAGAGAATGCCCAATGGGGAAGCTTCAATATATTGGATTTTATTTCCGAAGGCGATTCGCCCGCATTTCTTCATCTTATCGATGTGGGTTTAGGTAATTTGGAGTATCCTGAATTCGGCGGTTGGGGAGGACGTTTGAAGCAATCAAAGACAAAGGCATATCGCTGGGAAGATGGTGAGGAACTAGCGGAGTACAATACGTTCACAAAAAAAATGGACAATGCCTACCCACAGATTCGATGGATCAAAGACTTGCAACTAGATTTTGCGGCGCGTGCCGATTGGTGTGTCAAAACCTATAAGGAGGCAAATCATGCCCCTGTCGTACAATTAAACCATCCCCATCAAATACCGGTTCAACCGAACGACACTATAGAACTTAGCGGTACAGCGACGGATCCCGATGGCGACGAATTGCGGTACACATGGTGGCACTATAAAGAGGCAGGTACGTATGCAGGTGAAATTTCAATCCCAAAAAAAGAATCGCCTGCAACAAAACTGCACATCCCTGAGAATATGGGAAAAGGCGAGACCATCCATATTATTCTAGAAGTTACCGACGATACTTTCCCATCCATGACGCGTTATCAACGGGTCGTTTTGGTAGGCGAATGAGAACCGGTCTATTCCTTCAAATTGCCCATTAGACTGTTCGGTACTGTTCTTTATAGTCCATAGGGGTTCTCTTCGTAACAACCTTGAATTGCTTGTTAAAGTTGGAGAGGGTTTGAAAGCCACTAGCATAACAAGCTTCGGATACATTGATTTTTTTTTCGATCAATAGTTTACAGGCGTGCCCTACTCGTATTTCACTTACAAATTCAGAAAAAGTCTTGTTTCCATGAATTTTAAAATATCTACTGAAAGATGTAGGGGTCATATTGGTCAGTTCCGCAAGTTCGGAAACGGCCATTTTCCGCTTGAAATTTTTCATGACATAGGCATAGATAGTATTCATTCGTTCCGTATCACCCTTTTTTAAAGTATTTGTATAGCCAGCACTTGCCAAGGTTTCTACATTACTTGTTTTTGATAAAGTATCAAGTATGCCTAGCAAGGCCAATACGCCATCGAATCCATTTGAACGAAGTAGTTTTACAATCATTTTGCCAAGGGTTTCCTTCATCTCGCCGACCACTTCCAATCCGCGAAGGCTTTTCTCGAACAGCTGCTTTATCCGAATAGCCTCTTCGGTCTGTAATAGGCTTTTTCCCATAAGGTTTTCATTTAAATACACCACGATTCCCTCACAATTGTCGCTATGGGCTACATCGGAAGCTTCGATATCGCTACGCCATAAATGGGGTAAATTAGGACCGGTGAAGGTGATATCGCCGGGCTTAAACGCACTTACATTATCCCCTACAAACCGGGTTCCGTTCCCTTTTAAAACTAAAAATAATTGATATTCGGGATGAAAATGCCAGTCCGGATCGAAAATAGGTTGATGTAAATGCTTTGCAACGAAGGCATTCATTTGCGGAATAGGCGATTTTTTTAGGGCTAATTTCATGAAGATTTCTTGACGTAATAACAACTAATTTATCCGTAAAAATAGTAATTGTCTAATTTAATGATATAAAACAGTTAGACTTGGATAAATTATAGTAGTTATTCGATAAAATTTTTACTTAATATTGATGAAACACTATTTTAAAAGGCTCATGAAAACATATTTGATAAGATTTGCCAGTATACTTATACCCCTTATTTTTTTAATGGGATGCAAATCGGATTCTAAAAAAGAACTTGCCGATGATCGGCCAAGAAGAATTGAGCTCCTATTTCTAGGTCACGAAATCGAGCATCATAATTCAAGGGCCTACTTCCCCATTTTAGCTACTGCGTTGACACAAGAGGGTATTAATATTACGTATACCGAAAACGTAGACGACTTGAATGAAAAGAACCTGGATCTTTACGATGGTTTGATTGTGTATGCCAATCATGAAAACATCGGATCCGCACAGGAAACGGCATTATTGGATTTTGTATCCGAAGGCAATGCTTTTATCCCCTTACATTCCGCAAGCTTTTGCTTTAAGAATTCCCCTGATTATATTGATTTGGTGGGAGCACAGTTTAAGGAACACGGCACGGGCGTCTTCGAAGCCAAAATTGTCGATAGCGAACACCCGATTATGCAAGGTCTAAAGGAATTTTCCACTTGGGACGAAACTTATGTACACGATAAAATTGCGGATGATATTACCGTATTGATGGAACGTGTAGATGGCGATCATCATGAGCCTTGGACATGGGTGAAAAATCATGGTAAGGGTAAAGTCTTTTATACCGCTTACGGACACGATGAACGTACGTGGAGCAATCCGGGCTTTCAACAGCTGGTCAAACAGGGCATTCTTTGGGCGGTAAATGACAAGGTCAAGGCAAATTGGGAAGAATTTTCGAAAGATATTCCAACGTTGACCTATGAAGAGCGGGACAGCATTCCCAACTATGAAAAGCGAGATCCGGCCCCAAAGTATCAATTACCCTTATCGCCAAAAGAATCTGCCAAATTGATACAGGTACCCGCAGGTTTCGACCTCGAACTCTTCGCCTCCGAACCCGATATCATAAATCCCATCGCCATGAATTGGGACGAAAAAGGAAGACTTTGGGTCATCGAGACCGTAGATTATCCTAACTCTGTAAGAGACGATAGAGGCATAGGTGATGATAAAGTAAAAATTCTTGAAGATACCGATGGCGACGGTAAAGCCGATAAGGTCACAGTTTATGCAGAAAACTTGAACATTCCTACAAGCTTTGCATTTTATGATGGAGGTATAATCGTTTCGCAAGCGCCGCAATTTATTTTTTTAAAGGATACCGACGGAGACGATAAAGCTGATGTAAAGGAAGTGCTTATAGAGGGTTGGGGTACCTTTGATACCCATGCGGGACCCTCTAACCTACAAAATGGGATAGATAATGCAATTTATGGGGTTGTTGGATACTCTGGCTTTGAAGGTAATATCTTTGGTCAAGATTTGAATTTTAGGCAGAATATGTATCGGTTCAATCCGAAGAAAAATTATTTTGAGGTCTTGACCAATACGAGTAATAATACTTGGGGTCTGGGCATTACCGAAGACAATTCCCTTTTTGCATCTACGGCAAACAATACGCACAGTGTCTTTTTAGGCATTCCGAATAAGATTATGGATGGCTTGGTGGGTATTCCCGCACAGGGAAGTCTAAAGATAGATGGCCATTATGCCATGCAGCCCATAACCCCCAATTATCGGCAGGTAGATGTTTTTGGTGGTTTTACCGCTGCCGCAGGCCATCATTTTTACACGGCAAGAAATTATCCGAGTAAATATTGGAACAGGTTTGCCTTTGTATGCGAACCTACTGGCGGGCTGGTACATATTGCCGAAATCGAAAAAAACGGTGCCGGCTATTTGGAGAGTGATGGCGGCAATCTCTTCGCAAGTTCAGACGAATGGGTATCTCCGGTAGAGGCCAAGGTCGGTCCGGATGGCAATGTGTGGGTGGCCGATTGGTACAACTTCATCATACAGCACAATCCTACCCCGAACAAAGAGCAGGGCGGATTCGATGCCGAGAACGGAAAAGGTAATGCCTATGAAAATCCCCTACGTGATAAGTCCAGGGGCCGTATTTGGCGGGTTGTTCCGAAGAATGGCCAAGAAAAGGAAGACCTAAAACTGGATAGAGACGACCCCAATGCACTTATGGCGGCTTCGTCAAACAATACCATGTTCTGGCGGATGACCGCCCAGCGCCTTCTAATTGAACGTAATAATAAAGATGTACTGCCCAAACTCTATAAAATCGTTAACAATTCAAACCTGGATGGGTTAGGAATGCATCCGGCAGCCCTTCACGCCCTCTGGACCGTTGAAGGATTGACAGATCTGAATACCGATACGGAAGCTTACAATGTCGTCACAGGCGGTTTGTACCATCCTGCTGAAGCGGTACGTAAAGCCGCTATTCAGGCACTTCCTAAGAACGAAACTACCGATGCATCAATATTGAAAGCCAATATTCTTACTGATAAAAGCCCGAAAGTCCGTATGGCGGGCCTACTTTATTTTGCAGAGAGACCTGCTTCAGCAACAATTGGTAAAAAGCTGCATGATTTGGTTGATGACGAAAATATATCTTCGGATAGTTGGCTTGCAAAAGCATATTTCGCTGCCGCAAGTGCCCATGCCGATGGTTTTATGTCTGAATATGCAAAGGCCAATCCAGAATATAAATTTGATAGTTCTAACAATGGGGCAAGGGAATCCGTCGCTTATGACGATAGAAGCTGGAAGACCATGCCATTGCCACAATTTATCGAAGATGCCGGTCTAGAAATGGATGGGGTCGTTTGGTTCCGTAAAAACTTCAATTTTAATGCAGGTGCCACTTCCGCTATTGTCTCTTTAGGACCCATAGACGATTCCGATGTGGTATATATCAATGGTAAGCAAATTGGGGCAACCGAAAGCGATTATGCGAGAAACCGCTACTATAATATTCCTAAGGGATTATTGAAAAATGGCGTCAATACAATTGCCGTACGGGTTGAGGATACGGGCGGTGGCGGTGGAATCTATGGTAAACCCGAACAGCTGTATGTTCGTTCCGATGAGAAAACGGTACAGCTTGCAGGGGCTTGGAAATACGAGGTCGAAACGGATTTTAGCGAGAATTCCAATAACACCTTTGGGGGAGTTTCCGTTGCCGAATTTTTGGCCAAAAGCTACAACAAAAATGATATGGCCGGGAACGATGCGAATGATGCCGATAATGAAAAACGTACGGTAATCAACATCAAAACCGTTCAGAACGAAATGAAATTTGACCTTTCAGAATTCGTAGTAGAAGCCGGAGTGCAGGTTGAATTGGTATTGGAGAACGTTGATTTTATGCAGCATAACCTAGTCATCGTACAACAAGGTCAAAAGGAAAAAGTGGGAGAAGCAGCGGACAAGTTGGCCGCAGACCCTCAAGGTGCACAACAGCAATACGTTCCCAAGATGGCAGAAGTACTCTTTGCTACGGCCTTGGTAGACCCCGAGCAAACGGTTACCCTTAGGTTCACTGCACCTTCGGAGGCCGGTGACTATCCGTTTATATGCACTTTTCCAGGTCATTGGCGTATCATGCAGGGCGTAATGAAAGTAGTTTCCAATTAATTAAGTAACGAATAAAAAGTAAATGTCAGATACAATTGAATTTGGTGTTAGTACATGGCTTTGGCAATCTCCTTTTACCACGGAATCGATTTCGTTGTTTCCCAAAATAAAATCCTTGGGATATGACCTAGTGGAAATTCCTATAGAAGCCCCTGAACGTATAGATAGTGCTATCGTAAAAAAAGCCCTTGCGGACAATGGCCTTAAAGCTACCGTTTGCGGTGTTTTCGGACCCACCAAAGATTTAACTTCCGACGACGTCTCACTGCATGAAAACTGCTTTAGGTACGTTGAACAGTGCTTCGAACTTTGCAATGCGTTCGAAGTCGACTTTTTAGCGGGACCTATGTATTCCGCAGTAGGCAAGGCCCGAATGGTACCCGATGAACAACGAAAAGCGGAATGGGATTTAGCGGTTACCAACCTTCGTAAGGTTTGTGCCTTGGCAGACAAATTCGGGCAGTCGATTGCTTTGGAACCTTTGAACCGTTTTGAATCTGATTTGGTCAATACTGCGGAGGATGTGATGCGTCTTGTAAAGGATATTGGACATGCAAATGCCAAAGTTTTATTGGACGGCTTTCACATGACTATCGAAGAGCAGAATATCCGCGAAGCGATAAACACGGTTGGTGATAAACTGATTCATGTACAGGTTTCGGAAAACCATAGGGGCATTCCCGGAACAGGACTAACCCCGTGGAACGATTTCAAATTGGGATTGGAAGATATAGGATATAAGGGCGCAATGGTCATAGAAAGCTTTACGCCCGAAATCAAGGAACTTGCTGGAGCCGTGTGTATCTGGAAACATCTGGCCGAAAATCAAGACGAATTTGCATCCGAAGGCATTCAATTTTTAAAGAAAACCTTTGGAGCATAAATAAATTTATAGAAAGAATTACAATGAGTGATAAAAAAATCAACATTGCCCTGGTGGGCTTAGGTTTCGGGGCAGAATTCATCCCCATATATCAAAAACATCCCAATGCACAGTTAATGGCGATTTGCCAACGCAACGAGGAAAAACTAAATGAACTTGGAGATGCCTTTGGTATAGCAAAACGATATACGTCTTACGATGAGTTGCTGCAAGATGACGAAATAGACGCGGTACATATCAATACGCCCATTCCCGACCATGGAACACAGTCCATCAAGGCTTTAAAAGCAGGAAAGCATGTAGCATGCACCGTTCCAATGGCGACTTCAGTCGAAGAATGTGAGGAAATCGTGAGGTTGACCGAAGAAACCGGATTGACCTATATGATGATGGAGACGGTAGTGTATGCACGTGAATTTCTGTATATGAAAGAACTTTACGATAATGGCGAGCTGGGCAAAGTCCAGTTTTTAAAGGCAAGCCATCAGCAAGATATGGACGGATGGCCTAACTATTGGCCCGGTCTACCGCCAATGCATTATGCGACCCATTGTGTAGGCCCGGTCTTGGCGCTTACAAGGGGAGAGGCCGAATATGTGTCATGTTTTGGTTCGGGAACCATTCGCGAAGAACTTATCAAGGAATATAATTCACCATATGCCGTCGAGACTACCCATATCAAATTCCGAAATTCGGATTTAAGTGCGCAGGTATATCGTTCGCTTTTCGATGTCGCCCGCCAGTATCGGGAAAGTTTCGAAGTGTATGGCTCTAAAAAATCGGTGGAATGGCCTTTGATAGAGGGGCGACCCTTGGTTGTTCATACTGCCAAAAAACCCGAACCCGAGATTCCGGAGGAAGTCGAGAGTCCTGACTTCGCAAAATTACTTCCTAAAGAGATTCAACATTTTACTACCAAAGGGGTGTACGATTCAGACGAACATCAACACCTTTCCTTTACCCAAGGCGCGGGTCATGGTGGTTCCCATCCGCATTTGGTGCATGAATTTGTAAATGCCCTTATCACTGAAAAGTCACCTTACCCGAATGCAAAGCAATCGGCAAACATAACTTGTGTAGGTATTTTGTCGCACCAATCTGCCGAGCAGGGCGGCGCAATCATTAAGCTTCCTGCGTTTACCTTTTCCGATGACTAAGTAAAGGATAAGGTTTTTTTAAGTAGGATGCATTAGGTGGGCTTTTGTTAGTTTCAAATTAACAAGGTTGAATAAGAGATGGCCATCGAGACTGTGAAAAAGTACAATGCAAGCGAAATCCTTACCCTATTTATCCAGGGAAATACGTTTTCAGAAAGTTGTACAATACATTCCCTAAGGATTAAGATGTTAAAAGTTAAAAGCTTCAAGACTATTTTCCAAGGTTTTCGCACAATGATAATACTGATGCTTTTAAAAATAGGGTTAACACATACCAGTGAGAATTTTAAAATATGAAGTTGGTTGTGTAAAAGATGCTAACACTAACCAAATGGCTTTATGAATAGCAAGTAAAACCTAAACATCGTATTTACTTAGACTCATTTTGGACCTACTTTATATAAATTTTTTTGCATTATCATAGTATTCTAATTAGAATTGATAATATCACATGTAATGTGAATAAAGGCTCCCGATACATTGGGAGCCTTTATTTTACTAGTAGCGCGTATTTCTTTTTTTTTGCTTTTAAAGACTTTAATTTTACTAAACTAAAATTTTTAGTTTGGCATAAATATCTAATTGACGGAATATCGATTAGGAGTATCACCAATCAATTTTGATAACTACCGTTGCTTTATAGATATGTGAATTTGCCACTAGACTTACCTTCTTTTACAGTAGCTATTTTCGGAGTTGTCAAAGGAATTATATACTTATGAAAATGCCTCTAAAACCTTATGCAATAAAAAGAATATTTAAACTGAAGTATAAATAGTGATATCTGTTAATTTTTTTTAGATTTGTTTAATATTTTACAAAAATTTAACATAGAGAGGTATCGATAAAAAAGGGTATTTCAACTTGTTATTTATGTATCGGATAATCAATTAAACTCTCATAGTATTATGAAAAAACCACTGTCAAAATGTTTTGCATATAATCTGTTTGTCCTGGTATTTTTGGGTGTCATGTTTTTAGGGTCAGCGCAAACCTATGCCCAAACAACAGTTGCGGGAAAAGTCTCGGATGATGCTGGTGTGCTTCCCGGAGTGAATGTGATCGTGGAAGGTACGACCATAGGGTCGGTTACCGATTTTGATGGCAATTATTCAATTAGTGTACCTGAAAATGAAAATGTCTTGGTGTTTTCATACATCGGGTATACGAAGCAATCCGTTTCCATTGATGGCCGCACGCAAATTGACGTTACCATGTCGGAAGACGCTCAGGGACTTTCCGAAGTTGTGGTAGTAGGTTATGGTACGCAGCGAAAAGCTGATTTGACGGGCTCTATCGGTTCCATAGGAGCTGCAGATATTGTTTCAAAACCGATTACCAGTCCAGACCAAGCTTTGGCAGGTACCATATCTGGTGTCAACATCACCAATCGTAGCGGTGATCCAGGTTCTCCAATAAGTGTTAATATACGTGGAGTGGGTACTCCAGGAGTAAACGACCCCCTTTGGGTAATAGATGGGGTGCCTATTGTGCAGACCACCAATATAACCGTTAATACCTCATCAACGACAGATTCAAACCCATTGGCCGGTTTGAACGCAAACGATATTGAATCCATTGATGTTCTGAAAGACGCCGCTTCTACCGCAATTTATGGTGCTAGAGCTGCTAACGGTGTTATAATTGTTACGACCAAAAGGGGTAAGAGAGGTGATGCTAGGGTAACTTACGATGGCTATTCTTCTTTTGCCAGTATTAGAAATACAATTGATGTATTAGATGTTGATCAATATATTGATGTTCAGGGACAGCTTGGTACAGACTTATCACAATTTAGGGGTCAGCCATATGTGGATTGGCAAGATTTAATGTTCAAATCCGGATTTGTTCAAAATCATAACGTATCCGTTAGTGGCGGAAGTGAAAAAGCCACCTATTTTATATCAGGGGGTTATCTAGATCAAGAGGGTATTGAAAGGGCACAGGGTTTTGCTAGGTATTCCTTCAAGGCCAATTCAGATATCCAAGTTGGGGATAGGCTTAAATTTGGTGAATCAATTCTTATTAGTCAAACAGATAGGCAGGTTCAAAGTGAGCCGGGCATATTTGCGGGTTTCAATTCAGCAAGTAATGCGCCATACTACCAGCCCTACGGGGATGGCCCTTTAGGCTATAATTTAATAAATCAGGAAACTGTTGGTGAGGGTTCTGCCACGAATTATTTATATAATACGGATGATAGATTTACGACTACCAATATTCAAACCCGTAAGGTTTTAGCTAACTTTTATGGTGAGCTCAACATAATAGAAGGTTTGAAAGCAAGAACTTCTTTGGGGGTGGACTATAATGTAGGTGTCGGTGATTATTTTACGAGCGCCCTTCCCGCATTGAATGGTGGCGCCGGTTCATCTTTACTGGTTTCCGAAAGGCCCATAGAGTTGACGTTGACTACGGCTGCAACACTGCAGTATGACAAGACTTTTGGTGACGGAGATCATAATGTAGGGGCACTATTTGGATTTGAACAGACTAAATTCCGATATGATAAACAACGCTTACAGGGTAGAGATCTTTTTAACGAGAACTTTGCCGCAACAGGTAGTACTGTGGCGGGAGCCAATGAAGCTGATCTTTGGACGTTACAAGGC
>LAZR01001357.1_pt1 | contig 15564 bp, 10 predicted proteins | sample 329461 | NCBI WGS metagenome assembly LAZR01 (sample SAMN03002196, study PRJNA259156) | marine sediment metagenome | biome: sea floor; feature: Hydrothermal impacted sediments; material: marine sediment; isolation source: Loki non-amplified sample from Loki's castle hydrothermal vent sediment ...
CGGTTCAAATACGGAACTTACCGTTAAGACCATTGGTAATTTATCAACGGAAGACGACTTCAACAACATCATTATCCTAACCGATGGCGCAAAGGTGGTACGTATGAGCGATATCGGAAGGGCGGCGCTGGAGGGTGAAAACATGGAGACGAAAATGAGTGATTCCGGTCAGCCTATGGTTGCCATTGCGGTAGTTCCTCAGCCCGGCACCAATTATTTGGATATTGCGGATGCCTTCTATATCGAATATGAAAAGTTGCAAAAAGATTTGCCCGAAGGCTTCAAGCTAAATTTGGTAATCGACGATACCGTTTTTGTAAGACGTGCGGTGACCGAGGTGGCAGAGACCCTATTGATTTCTATCGTACTCGTCATATTGGTCATCTTTCTTTTTTTTAGAAACTGGGCTATGGCACTACGACCGCTGGTCGACATTCCGGTTTCCTTGATCGCTACTTTTTTTATAATGTGGATTTTCGGTTTCTCCGTTAATGTGCTTACCCTTTTGGCTATTGTACTCGCAACGGGTCTGGTCGTTGACGACGGCATTGTAGTCACCGAGAATATCTATAAGAAGGTTGAAGAAGGCATGCATCCCATACAAGCCGCCATCAAGGGTGCCAATGAAATATTTTTTGCGGTCATCTCCATTTCTATTACCCTAGCTGCTGTATTTCTGCCCGTGATTTTTCTGGAAGGCTTTGTGGGAAGATTGTTCCGTGAATTTGGCGTAGTCCTTGGGGCGGCAGTACTGATTTCCGCATTTGTTTCGTTGACCCTGACCCCAATGCTCAATGCGTATCTGATGAAACCTGGTAAGCAGAAACAATCGAAATTCTATAATTACACCGAAAAGTATTTCGTGCAGATGAATAGGTCTTATGCAAAAACCTTAGGTCAATTTATGCAGCGAAAATGGCTCAGCTTTCCAATACTCTTTGTTTGCATCGTATTCATTGCGCTTTTCTACAACTTGCTTAAGAAAGAGACCGCACCCTACGATGATCGTAGTTTTGTTCGGTTGAGCGTTACCGCACCGGAAGGCTCGTCGTATGATTATATGGACCAATATATGAACCAGATTACGGAACTTATCAACGATTCGGTTCCGGAAAAGAAAGTGAGTCTTGTGCTTACATCACCTGGTTTTGGAGCGTCTTCGGTTAATAGCGGTAGGGCCAATATAGCATTGGTCGAACCAAATAAAAGAACACGTTCCCAAAATGAGATTGCGAACGACCTTGGGCGTTGGGCAAAATCGTATGTAGGTGCAAAATCAAATGTTTCCGAACGCCCGACCATTTCCGTGAACCGGCGTGGAGGTCCCCCTGTGCAGTACATCATACAGGCCCCTAACTTTGAGCGGCTGGAGGAAAAAATACCCGAATTTATGGCGGAAGCTGAAAAAGACCCTACTTTTTCGTTTACCGATGTGGATTTAAAATTCAATAAACCGGAAATCTATGTGTCCATAGATCGTGAAAAAGCCGAAAGTTTAGGGGTGTCAGTACTCGATGTGGCACAGACCCTACAACTCTCATTAAGCGGTCAGCGTTTCGGATATTTCTTGATGAACGGAAAACAGTATCAAGTAATGGGTCAGTTCGATAAAGAAGATCGTAATGCCCCCATTGACCTTACTTCCGTATTTGTCAGAAATAAAGAAGGCATGTTAATTCAACTTGATAATTTTGTAAATACCACCGAGCACAGCAGTCCGCCTCAGCTCTTTCACCATAACCGTTATATGGCGGCGACCGTTTCTGCGAACCTAGCCCCGGGTAAAAGTATAAAAGATGGCATCGATGCCATGGAGCGTATCAAGGAGAAGGTCTTGGACGATTCCTTTACCACCGATCTTGGAGGGGAATCTAGGGATTTTTCGGAAAGTAGTTCGAATACGCTATTCGCCTTCGGTCTCGCACTTTTACTGATCTATCTGATTTTGGCCGCACAGTTCGAGAGTTTTATCGACCCTTTTATTATCATTCTTACGGTTCCTATGGCGGTTGCAGGGGCCTTGTTCTCCCTTTGGCTTTTCGGACAGTCTTGGAATATTTTCAGTCAGATCGGTACCATTATGCTTATCGGTCTTGTAACTAAAAACGGGATTTTGATCGTAGAGTTCGCCAATCAATTGCGCGAACAGGATGTTCCTAAAATTGAAGCGATACTTCGAGCTTCCGAATCCCGTTTACGCCCCATTCTTATGACCAGTCTTACCATTGCCCTTGGTGCGTTGCCCATTGCGGTAGCCTTAGGTGCCGCGTCTACCAGTCGTATCGGTATGGGTGTTGTGATTATAGGAGGTACCCTTTTCTCGTTGGCCTTAACCTTATTCGTTATTCCGGCAGTATATGCCATGTGGTCCAAAGAAAGAAGCCATCATCCCGAATTCGATTATCTGGAAAAACATGAAAATGAATTGCAGCATTCGTAGGGTGAAAAACGCCAGATATTTCATTATTGTTTTTATGTTTCTTGTGAAAACGGCTCAGGCGCAACAAGTTTTGACGGTCGAGGAAGCGGTTTCTGTTGCTTTAGAGAACAATTATGAAATAAAACTGGCCAAAAATAACCTTGACATCAATCGAACTGGTGTTAGTTTGGGCAATGCCGGAATGCTTCCACAAGTTGAAGCGAGTATTACGGACAACAATAATGTTCAAAACCTCTCTCAAGTTCGGTCCGACGGAAGTTCGGTTCAGCGGTCGAATGCCAAGAACAATTCGCTGGGTTATGGAGTCGGATTAGATTTGGTTCTTTTTGACGGTTTTGCCATGTTCGCCAGATACGAGCAACTCAAAAAATTGGAAGATTTGGGGGAGGCTGAATTGAATCAAGCCATTTTAGACAGGGTAGGTGATGTGATGAATACGTATTATCAGCTGGTACAGCAAAAACAGGAGCTTGCCGCTTTAGATAGTACCGTGGTGATTTCGCAACAGCGGGTCGGCTTGGCAGAAAATAGATTTACGATAGGAAGGGCATCTAAACTTGAGTTACTTAATGCTCAGGTCGACCTGAATACTGATCGTGTCTTATTATCAAGGCAAAAGGAATTGTATGCCAATACTAAAACGAGTCTCAACCAAATTTTGGCCCGCGATACGCAAACCGATTTTACGGTTATAGATGCGATGATCGTTGATGAATCTTTATCACTACCTCAATTAGAAACTTTGGCTAAAGAACGAAATCCGGATCTACTGGCCGAGCTTATCAACAAACGGGTTGCTGAATTGGAGTTGAGGCGTGTGCGTGCCGCACGTTATCCGACGATTATTGGAAATACCGGTTATAACTTTAATGAATCGGAATCTAGCCTAGGCTTTACGACTAGTTCTTCCGCAAGAGGTTTTAATTATGGTTTTACCGCTAGTGTCAATGTGTTTGACGGTTTTAATCAGAAGCGTGTTGAAGACATTGCAAAAATTGAAATAGATAACAAAAGCATTGTCATTGCGCAACAGGAACAGGCCATACAGGCGCAGTTGGAAATCGCCTACCAAACCTACCTGACCAATGTGAGTTTGATAGCGGTTGAAGGCAATAACGAGACCATTGCCAAGGAGAATCTGGATATTACCCTTGAAAAATATGACATAGGCACGATTACCACGTTGGAGTTCAGAACGGCGCAACTGAATTACATAAACGCAAAAGTACGTTTCAGCGAAGCTACCTATCAGGCAAAACTTTCCGAAATTTTCTTAAAGCAATTATCGGGTAGCCTAAACCTTTGATTTCATCCTATTTCATCATCATCTGCTGACCTGTTATTTTAAGAGGACATTTGCCGTAAACCGTTGTTATTTATCTATCCCATCATAAACGACGTACCCATTACTGTTAGCGCCGTTGGCTATGCAATTTGTAATCGTTCTATCCCATCATAAAAGATTTACTCATTTTATGTTGTTGTACCTGGATTCGGTAAATATATTTTCCCGGTGCCAAATGACCCGGCATATTTTCCCGAATGTTGATTTCGTTCGGCCCTTCGCTCATTATCGCGTTTTTGACCGTACCAACACGTTGTCCCAAAATATTGAACAGTGCTATATCGACATGAGCTGTGACAGGCATCTCTAAATATATATGGGGAGTTTGTGCTGTAGGATAAAAGGGTTTGTGTACCATTCCGTTCATCTGGTCCGTATTGGGTATTACAGGTTCATCGGGCTGTTCCGCAGTAGGATTGTCTGGAAAAGTTGGGGCGTCGTCACTATAGGCAATATCCGGAAAATCGCTCCCACTGCAATTGAAACCTAAATTTACAGGGGCATAGGGGTGGTCGAGTAAGTGCTGTTCTACTAAGGGAATGGGTACGCAGAGCCATTCCGCTAGAACGGTGGCATAAAGATCCCGGAAGTCCATGGTGTATTCTAAATTACCGCGAGAATCTGGATCGGACAAGGTCGGATGTTCGCCTACAAAAGCGCTTCCTTGCAATCCCTTTCCAAAAAAAAGCGTTGGGGCCGCCTTACCGTGATCGGTACCGTTGGAGCCGTTCTCAAAAATACGTCGTCCGAATTCGGAAAATGTCATGCTTAGCACCTTTTCGTCTTGTTGCGTGAAGCCAAGGTCTTCGTAAAAATTGTCAATTGCAATGGATAGATTGCTCATCAATCTTTCGTGCGCCAAGGGCTGGTTACCATGGGTGTCAAAACCACCTATGGAAATCATATAAACTTTTGTGCCTAGATTTCCTTTAATCAATCGGGCCAAAAGAGCCAATTGCCGGGCAAAACCATGTTTTTGATACTCGACCTGATTTTGACCTCGAGACCATGCTTCGTGTATGACGCCTGAGTATTCGTAAGTCGTATTGGCAACACCTCTTAAAAATTTGAGCTGCTCGCCATACATACAATCACCAAAAAGATTTTCTTCTAGGCCATATACTACGCCAGATTCAGCAATTTCTTCAAGTTGTTCAACATTAGAAGTCACGAAAGCATAATTTGTTTCATCGCCCTGAAAGACCAAACTGCCGAACTGGCCAATCTGTATGGCTGCAGGCGCGGCTGGCGGGTTTATCAAGTAATCGGGATAAGTCTGTTCGAAATGCCGGCCCATCCATCCCGTATTCAATCCGCTGAAACCTGAAGTGTTCAAATCTGTATTTGCAAAAACGTCGGAACCGGTAAAATGGGAAAGACTTTGGCCTTCATATCCTACACCGTGGACTGCTTTGAACTGGCCGTCAGCCCACATGGGCTCCAAGGCTTTCATATAAGAAGGCACCCCGAATTCATCGGTCAATTTCAAAACTTTACTTTCAGGAATATAAATGTTCGGACGTGCGTTGGCATAGGCATCATATTGTTCGATAGGAATAACCGTGCTAAGGCCATCGTTACCACCCGATAGCCGAATCAGTATTAAGATATTGTCTGTCTCTGCATCGGCAATGGCGGAAGTCAATGGAGATGGGGCAGAAGCGGTCAGGAAATTACTGCCCAGCATCATCGAACCCGAACCTGCAATGCCCAAGGCCTGTAAAAAAGAACGTCGGTTCCATGTTTTGTGTTCGAGGTCGTGGCCTTCGTGTTCGAGCCCTTTATGAGGGCTTATGTTGTGGGTATCGCACATAGTGGTAGGTTATTTTAGTTGAAATTCGGGTTGTCGGGCAAGGTATTGTACCAGATTGTATACTTGGGTGGGACCTTCCATGGCCGTACCCAATGTCCAAACTGGAGAGCTTCCCCCTTCAAAGTATTGAGGTGGAATATCACCCCTAAAAATGGTAAATGCCTTTTCGTATTCCTGTTCGTTAAGTAAGCCTTTCGGAAGTATAAAATCGATGATGTGACGGGCAACGAAATCAGGGTTGTTGCTGGTAAGTCCGTCGTTACCTGAAATCGATATTCCCAAAGCTCGAAACTGTTCGCTATCGGCATCAAAAAACTCTTGCAAAATGGTCTCTATGGTCAGCCATCTGCCAATCATAAAATTTGTGTTGATCCATTCTCTACCTCGCTGCCAACCTGCTACGTCAATGGGATTGAACAGTTCTTGGCTCAATAAACCGGCATAGTTGACCAAACTGGAAACGCTTGTATCGTCTTGGGGAAAATTACATTCCGTCAGCAAATTAAAATAAAGATCAAAGGGGCTTTTAATGATTACCCCAATAGCATTGTCATCAAAAAAGTGCTCACTTTTAAAAAGTTGTGAAAGAACGGGAGCAATCTCAAAGTCATTTGCTAAAAATGTGTCTGCCATACCCGAGATTATGGTTTGGGCATTGCCAGAATCGTATCTAGAATCTGGGTGAACAAAGAATTCATAAAGCTTTCTACAAATGAATTCAGCAATTTCGTTGGCCCTTTGTTCGAAGAGAATAGTGATGACATCGTCATAGCCCCAGTTACCTGTCTGTCCAAGTATGGTCTTTGAGCCTTCATCGTGCTTGTCTGCTTTAAAGGCTACCGGTTCACAGCCAATTTCACCACGTTCTACATATCCCGTTAGGGCACGGGCGGTCTCGATAATATCTTGTTCTGTGTATCCATTACCTTCTCCCAAGGTAAAAAGTTCATAAAGTTCTCGGGCATAATTCTCATTGGGCCGGTTCCGATTATTGAAAACACCATCCAAATAATATAGCATTGCATCGGTAAGTCCTATCTCGGACACAAAAGTTTTAAAATTACCTAAGGCATTTCGCTGCAAGCAATTGATATAATGGTATAGAAACGGGTTGCATCTGTAGATTTTACGTTCCGCAACGAAATGATTGCTCCAAAAGAAGCTCATTCGGTCATATAAGGTAGTATCAAGCAAGCCTTTCGCGTAATTCAAACTGAATTCTGCGCGTTGCTCTGTTTGAATTTCCCTGCGCAGATCATCATCTTCTGGATAATTGCTGCTGTTCCAATTGGCCCAAACAGGTGCTGGAAGCGGGTTTTGATTAAGGGCTTGGTTTACTATGGCATCTACCAATGTAGCGGCATCTTGACCGACCGCCTGATTTAATGTTTCGATTGAGGCGCTGAAACCTAATCTTCGATACAAATGCGCGGCTTTGTTCCGGTCAATGGGGATTGTATACGGCGTCAAGGGCGCCGTATTACAGTTCACTAAATATTCCATAGTTTTCAGTAGGCTTTAGTTCTTGCACGTGTTTGGGGAACATACAAGGATGTTTCTTAAACGACCTAGCTTTTCCTATAGTGTGGTAACTCTTGTGTTTTCGACGTATGACCTAAAAATTTGAAACTTTGTCGATTTAATTGGGTTAGGAAAACTATTTTTTTCATGGAAGAGTTATAGTTTGGTCTAAATCAGTACTACTTATGGGTAAACACAATGAGTTCGGAAAAGAAGGCGAAAAGATTGCCGCTAATTTTTTGATAGAAAAAGGATATACCATCCAATATAAAAACTACCGTTATTTAAAGGCGGAAATCGATATTATTGCCCAAAAGAAGGATATTCTGGCTGTGGTTGAAGTACGGGCACGTAGTTCTGACCGTATAATTCCTATAGCAGCTACCATTACCGAGAAAAAAAAGCAATTATTAATTGCGGGTGCAGACCAATATGTGACATCCCGAAAACTAAAAGATGTTGAGGTGCGATTTGACGTTATAACGATTTTGAGAAATAAAAATGGATTCGAAATTGAGCACTTAGAAAGCGCTTTCTATCATTTTTGATTGATTAATAAAAAGCAATTCAAAGACCATCCAAATCATATTTTTGAAGGACCATGATTGGAATCTGAAAGGAATACGATGAGGCAATTTGTTTTATATGTAACAATTTGTTTTATTTGCACGACAATCAACAACTCCAATGAAAACCATATCTTCAATAGTAGAGCAGTACATTAAAAAGAAGCCTTTCTTGCAAAGCGCTTTAGCGCAAGGAATAATCAACCTGACTTCGTTATCACGAATTATCAATCCTGAAATAGAGCAAGAACTTGGAAAGGATGTCCGTAATGGGGCTATCGTAATGGCACTGAAAAGGTTGTCAGACGATTTGGAGTTCCGAGCCACGCACAAAATTATCAAAGTATTGAAGAATATTGGGGAAATCACGGTACGCTCATCGTTGACGGACTTTACATTCTTGGTTTCAGAATCGATTCTTGAAAATCAGACACAGCTTTTAGAGGAAGTCAACAAGAACAAGGAAGTATTTTATACTTCTTCGCGTGGCGTGAATGAATTGAATATTGTGGTTAGTAATAGCCTGGATACTATTATTGAATCCCTTTTTGAAAATGAACGCTGTACCCAAAAGGCGGAAAACCTGTCCTCAATTACCGTCAAACTACCTGCGGAAAATGTATCTGTACCCGGTATTTATTATTTTATATTTCAACGATTGGCCTGGGAGGGAATCGTGCTTTACGAAGTGATTTCGACCACAAACGAGTTCACTATCTTGGTTGATGACAATCAAGTTGACGTCGCCTTTAAGACCATCAAAGATTTGAAGACGTTGTAAGACTTAAGGGTATAAAAAACGTATGGTTTATAGTAAAAAACGCTAAGCCAAAAAATTCTAAATCAGGCTGTTTATTTCTTTAAAAATGCCACTACCTCCTTATCATTCTCCGGTTTAGAGACAATTCTTTTGTCTGCATCCAAGATAAAAAAGGTTGGGGTTTTATGTATATCGAAGATTTTGGCATAACGGCTGTCCCAATGATCAAGTGCCAGCACATGTTCAAAATCAGATAGTTTGGCCGATTCGTTTCCCCAAGGTTGTTGAGCGTCTTCAAGACCGATTGCTATTGTTTTTACATTAGGATATTGCTTCAATCTTTCATGTAGCGGGGGTAGTTCGCTTAGGCAATGCGAACAAGTGCTGCTCCAAAAGACTAGAATGTAGTAGTCAGCACCCTCCATCCCACTAAGTCTCTTGGTAGTATTATCATCTTCCCAAGTTATTTCAGGTGGTATGGCACCGATTTGCAGATGATTTTGGATTTCCATTTCATTTACTATTTTTTGATTACCAGTCTCTTGGGCCAAAGGTTTTATAAAGGAATTGAATATATAATCGGCAGTGATATTGTAGCGCTTGGTAGCCGCTTTATTATATATGGTCTGGAAGATTTGGAAACGATATATTGCATCGGTAGCTTTCAATGCTGAAGCTACTCTGTCAACATTTTGCTGTAGAATTTTTTCTTTCTCGCCTTTCACCATTTTTTCCTTAGTAATGGCTGTAAAAACGTAATTGGACAGCTTGTCCGTCAAGAAGGCTGAGCCCTGTAAAACAGGATCGTTTACATTGAAATGATCGAAATATTCCTCCATTTTATGCTGGGCATACATTTCACTGGTTTCATATGCTGTGGGAATATAGGGGCGATTGGCGACTATAAAATGATGGGCCAATAAGCCTTCTGACTCCTTTTCATAGCCATTTTGGGCTGTACTCACTCTAGCGATGAGCTTTTTATAAGTTTCAGTATCTGTTTCCCCGGATTGGTAAAAATTTATGAAGGCTTGTTTTGCCCCATTGATTTCCCGTAAATAGGCTTCAAATAACTTGTTCTCCTTAGACGAGCTAAACGATATCCCCCTTTCAATATCGAAATTCAACTGTACATCTTCCTTTCCGTTATAAATAACGTCAAAGTAAAATTCCTCTTGTGGTACGGCATATACCAATCGATATGTTCCTGGTGCTGCCTCTTTGGGAAGGGATAGATTAAATTCCCCATTTTTGACTGCGGTATCAGCGGTGTAAGCCTGTTCTCCTACCTTGAGATGATAAGCAATCAACCACTTGTATTCATTTGCTGGGGTAAATGTTCCAGAAATAGTATGCTGAGCATTGATGACTACACCGGAAAGTATCAAGATTAAAACCGTTAATTTTTTCATATAGAGGGATATTAGAAAGCTGCATCAAAATTACTTTTAATACAGCTTTTATACAATGAAAGCTAGAAGGTTCTTTAAGGTAGCTATTTTAGCAAAGTTTTGGGTAACTATATTTTAAGGCTCGACAACCTCTAATTTAGTCGGTCTTCAGATGCTATCGCTTACTTGGTTTCTTATAAATTATTTGGATTTAAGGATATATTGTCCTTGATAATTTTCAAAAGTGTCTTGTGAAAATAATCTTATGTCGTTGTTATTGAAAGTACCGGTATTCCAGTTTTTATCAACCTATTTTTTTACGAGTTGGGAAAAATCGTACTATATCCTTTCAGGGGGTTGGATGTGCGGATCAGCCCTCACCATTTTTTTTCACCAATTAAATAATAATCGTTTGCGGATTGCCATATCCTTGATTAATCGACAAGAAAATGGACAGGGCCTTCCTTCAATCCTATAAAATATCCTTAGAGCTGATATACCTGGTTTCCTTCTCCACTTCAGAATGGATAATGAAAAGCTTATGTTTGAAACCTGAATTCTAACAAACGGTTCTAGTCTTTAATCATTTGTTGCTCTTTCACCTGAAACGGAGCTGGCTGGCAGCAATCTTGCGTACCCCCAACCTCAACGGTAGACGACCCAAAGACCGTGATGTCGGACTTTATAAAATCGTCGGCTTTGGCCTCATAAATATTGTCCACATATTTTTGGGGATTGCGGTCGATGTAGGGAAACCAGGTGCTATGGATCTGTACCATGATACGATGTCCCTTTTTGAAAGTATGTAGAATATCCTGTAAACGGAAATCCACATCGGTAGGTTCCCCGGGCACGAAGGGCTCCGGTTTTTCAAAACTGTTTCGGAACCTTCCCCTGAAAACTTCGGCGCGCACCAGCTGTTGGTAATTACCCATGACAATATTCTCCGGATTATGCTCGTAATTTTCATGGTCGGGCGGATAGACATCAATGACCTTTACAATAAAATCTGCATCGGTTGTACTGATGGCAACTTTAAGCTTGGCCAAGATTTCTCCAGCGAGGGTTCTATCGGCCTCTAAAGGTTCCGTTTCAAAAGTCAGTACGTCAGGTCTCCGGGAAGCTTCTCGTTGATCATCTGACATATACCTGCGCGGGGTAAAGGTTAAACCTTCGGTCTGGGAAGTGTAGGGTACGGGCTTGTTGGGATCACTGGTATATTCAAATTCAGCAGCCTCGTCTACGGGACCGTCAATACTAAGCTTTCCGTTTTTGCCGAAGCCTAGACTTACTGCCTCAATGTTTTTGGGTGGCCATTGGTCGAAGGTTTTCCATTCTTTCGAACCGGTGTCGAACATATAGGCTTCGGGCAGAGGATCTGAAACCTCAGCCTTCAAATGTTTGGCAAAGAATTTCTGCTCGATTTCCTTTAGAAAGAAGGTAGCGATACTATCCCCAAAATAGATATGGTTATGTACGGTCTTACCTTTTTCCCGTGCCCAGCCACCGTGGTCAAAAGGTCCCATGACAATGGTGTTTTCGGCTTTTGGGCTTGTAGTCTCAATGGTTTTATAAATGTTCAATGGCCCGTAAAGATCTTCGGCATCGAACCATCCGCCTACGGTCATTACGGCCGGTTTGATGTCGTTCAAATGGGGCAGAATATTTCTTTTCTGCCAGAACTCATCATAATTGGGGTGTTCCGTTATCTGTTTCCAAAAGAAATTATCATTATGAAATTTTTCGGTGATGTTCTTTAGCGGGCCCATCCTAAGAAAAAAATCATAGGCATCGGGTGCGGGATTGTCGTACAAGCGCTTCAATTTATCGGTATACCAAGGCTCACGGGTCAAACTATCCTTTTGATAGCCAAAAACGGCAAATGCGGCCGTATAGCTTTCTAAATAGGCACCTTGGTGATGAAAATCGTCGAAGAAAAAGTCCGCAATCGGTGCTTGCGGAGAAGAGGCCTTCAGTGCTGGGTGCGCATCGATCAAACCGGCCGCTGCGTAATGTCCAGGATATGAAATTCCGTAAATACCCACCTTGCCGTTATTCCCTTTAATTTTTTTCACCAGCCAGTCTATCGTATCGTAGGTATCCGAACTTTCGTCGATATCGGTTTTGTTCTTTGGATTGTTTCCAGGGATGTTTGGCCGCATGTTATCAAAGGTACCGTCAGACATGTACCGCCCACGAACATCTTGAAAGACCAAAATATACCCGTCTTCTACCAAATATTTGGAAGGATAATTACTGTATTGATAATCGGTATAATTGGATGCATTGTAACAGGTACGGTTCATCAATATGGGATACTTTTTAGATGTATCCTTGGGGGTATATACCACTGTGAACAGTTCGGCCCCGTCACGCATGGGAATGCGGTATTCCTGTAGGTCGTAATTCTGTTTTAACAATAGGGAATCGGAATTCTGGGCACAGGAAATTGCGGACACCAGCAACATATATAGGCAAAAAGCAGTTCGTATGGACATCGTATTCATTTAAGTGAAATCTAAATTAGTAAAACTCAGCTCAGAATTATAGATTAAGACAAATGATTGTTTAGTTTTAGTGTCCGTATCGGCATTCCGAAAATCCGTGAATTCGGTGATGGCATACGCAAATGACCTCTCGGTTCAATTTTCTTTTGCAGACGCACCATATACAGCGTCGCGAAAAGCTTTATGCAATCCGATTTGGTCATAGGGCATAAGCTGTACAAATAGCACGGCTGTTACATCATTAACAGGGTCGACCCAGAATAGGGTGCTGGCCGCGCCGTCCCAAAAGAATTCCCCGACAACGCCGTAGTTTTCTTCTGCAGAAGCTGGTGGTGCTGTTCGAACCGCAAAGTCGATTCCGAAACCAACCTGGCCTTTACTAGGTAAAAAATGGCGTTCGGTGATGCTATCTGCCAATTGGTTGGTGGCCATCAGTTTTATGGTCTCGGGTTTTAGTATCGTAACGGAATCCAAGCTGCCTTCGTGCACTAACATCTGGGCGAATTTCATATAATCGTCTACGGTAGATGTCAGTCCGGATCCGCCACGCGTCATAGGCCATTTTTCAAGATAATTGGAGTAGGTAATCGTATCACGTTCTAAGGAACCTTCGCCAGTTCTGCGATACAGGGCGGCAAATTGATCTCGATCTTCTTCGGGAATAAAATAGCGGGTTTCATTCATATTTAAAGGATCGAGCACATGTTCGCGCACGTAATCGGCATAGGGCTGGCCGGAAATTCGCTCCACCATAAAAGCTTGGACATCGACACAGGGGCCATACAACCATTGCTCTCCTGGACTAAATGCCAAAGGCGTATCACCCATTTTTTCTGCCATCTGTACTAAGGTATTTTCACGGTTCAGGGCATCTGCTTCAGCTACTATTTTCCCGAGTCCGGTATCGTCCGAAGCCCCAAAACCGGCCGTATGTCGGGTCAGGTCACGGATGGTCATTTCCCTTTTAGGGTCTTCTAAAATCGGTTTTCCGGAAGCATCTTCGCCGGCGTACACTTTCATATCTACAAATTCAGGGGCGTATTTGGATACGGGGTCGTCTAAATCGAATTTACCTTCTTCATATAGGGTCATTAAGGCGACACCCGTTATGGGCTTGGTCATCGAATAAATCTGTACGATGGTATTGCGGTCCATCGGTTTCTTAGCCTCACGGTCGGCCATTCCGAATGCATTGTAGTAGACTTCTTGTCCATTTTCATAAATCAGGGCCGAAACGCCAGAGATATTCCCGGAATCTACGAATTGTTGTAAGGCATCATCTATTCGCGTCTTTGCGGAATCATTGATAACAGTTTGCGGTTCTTCGTTTTCAAGGGCTGCTTTTGGTGTCTCCTTACAAGCGGATAGTGAGAGAAAGAAAATGCATAGGCAGTAAAAAAAATGTGATTTCATGATTTTTGATTTTAGAAGTAGCGGATGTCGAGGAATTGGCATTTATTTTTTTGTGCAGTTTTATTTTGGAATCATATTACTTTGGCTAGGCAACCGATATTTTAGGCTTTCCTATTTTAATGGTCTAGTCATTAATTTGTTTTGCCTTATGGCGGAACTTAAAAATGAGAAATAGGTCTTTAAATGAAACCAATCGCTTTGCTTCTAAATAAAGGAAATCTTTTAAGTGTGTGCGAAATCAGATGAAACTCCTTACCAAATATAGACTTTTAACACTGAATTTAATTCACATAAAAAACAGGTTGAAGCCATAGATAAAAAATCTTTGGAACATTAGGCGTAAGCGTTTTTAAATGGGCCGATATTCAAAAGTGGCCTTTACGACGCCATGGTCTGACGTACCGGTTTGTTTGTGGTTGTCAGTATTGAGATGGTCGTTGGTGATTTCCATGCCCTTATAGGCCCAGATGCGTTTTCTAGACGCATCATAAAATTCTTGGGACACCAAAATATGATCTAAAGATTCCTTGATATTCTGGTAGATATGGGTGTAGTAGACATCCCGTAAGCTCCGGTACTCTTCCAAGGTGGCAACCGTATAAAGGCCGGTATCGGTTCCCCCTTTGCTCAGTCCGCTAACGAGGTAATTGGGTTGACCAGTCAGAATGTTCAGGGTGTTACTTAGCTGACTATCATTTAAATCTCCGATTACAACAAGAGGTCTATCGGTATCCTTAAGTTCTTCTATAATAAGCATGCGTAGGGCCGAAGCCTCTGCAGAACGGCGAATAGTAGAAATCGTATAGCCCAAATGCGTTCTATGGCGTTTGTAAAAATCGGTATCCGCTCGGTACCACCCCTCGCGCCAGATGTCTGATGGCGATTTTGATTTGAGGTGGGCTACATATATAGAAATTGATTCTCCCTCGGCCCGAGGTTTTATGCTAAAACGTAAAGCCGGCCTCGAAAATTTATCGATGCTGATTTTCATATCCGGCGTCTGGGGGTCATCTCCTGTACTTTGCAAAATGAAATTTTCAGGAAAATTGACCATCCACTCCGGTTCGCCATCTAAAAGTCCTTTTTCTACTGCTGCGGCGCATACAATTCTGCTGCCATTGTGATTTGGCGGGGTCAAAATATCATAATCATCCGCTAGGCCCGCTTTCTCAAAAACGGCTTTAAGCGCATCTTCATGCCAAAGCTCTTGAAACCCCCATACCCTTGCGGGCATTGTTTTAAGGATAGTGGCTGCCCATTCGATTTTCCGGTCGTATTCCTCCTGACTCCAGCCATCGGTATCCTGATAAATAGCTTTTCCAGGAAGGTTGAGGTTGTAGAGGTTAAAAGATGCGAAACTTATCTGGGTTCTAGCTGCCATGAATTCTACTCAAAATCAGAATCTGAAACGCCTTCGTTTATCTTAATTTCGTTGACCTTAAAATCAAAATGCTGCGGCCCGACGGTTTGGCTTAATGTAAATGGGAATTGAATGCCTGAAACCTCTTGATAGTCTTGGTAATTAATGGTGCTGGTCATTGGTTGCCCACCCATATCAGCCATGGTCGTTTCCTGAATTTTGAGTCCGGTTTCCATATCGTAGTAAGCCGTTTTCTCTTCGGACAACTTTAGCTTGTATGCTTTTTTACCGTCGATTGTTTCAATGCCTTCAAATTTAATTGTTGCATCGGACAAATAGCTCAATTCAGGAAAAGGTATAGCTTCTTCCTTGACTTTTATGATTTCTTCTTCGCCCATATCCTTGCGTTGACCTTGCATCACGACGTAGCCTTTTTTACCGTCGAAGA
>LAZR01001358.1_pt1 | contig 15563 bp, 13 predicted proteins | sample 329461 | NCBI WGS metagenome assembly LAZR01 (sample SAMN03002196, study PRJNA259156) | marine sediment metagenome | biome: sea floor; feature: Hydrothermal impacted sediments; material: marine sediment; isolation source: Loki non-amplified sample from Loki's castle hydrothermal vent sediment ...
AGGGAAACGTGTCGTCAGCCGTTGCGGTAAAGTCAGAGGAAAACCAAATGTTGAAGTGGAAAGAGTTCGTCACCGTATCCGCGACGTTGATATCACCCTCGGTCACGGTCGTATCGGATTGTGCCACACCATCCAAAATCAAAGAATCACCTTGTCGAGTCAACTTTTCAAGATAAATCCCTTCGGGCAATGTTTGTACAATGGCATCCAGCACTTTAACCACTTTTGGACGACTAATTTGCAATTCTTGAATAACGTTCATTCTGGCAAGTAATTTCGTACGTTCGGTTTCCAACGTGTTTATTTCAGCAATTTTAATATCCATTAACGCAATTTCTTTGGTTAAAAAAGCATTTCGCTGATTTTGCTCGTCAATTAAACCGTTTTCGAACATAAGCGCCACATAGAATATTGCAACAGCAACAATAAAACTTGCTACCACTATTGTTAAAAACTGCTTCTGGCGCTCTTGGCGGCGTTCTTCACGCCATGGTAGTAAATTAATCCGTGGCATTAGTCAAAATTCCTCATGGCAAGCCCACATGCAATTAGCATCGATGGACTATCATTACTCAAAGCCTGAAGCGATACACGTTTGCCTATCGTCATATCGGAGAAAGGATTAGCTATCGATGTTGAGGTGCCTGTTTCTTCGGCGATCATCGTATCAACGCCTTGAATTGATGCACAGCCACCCGATAAAACGACATGATCAATTGATTGATATTGCGCTGATGCTGAGAAAAAAAACTGTAATGCTCGGGTGACAGTGGTTGCCATTGAGCGTTTAAATGGGTCTAACACTTTTTCAGCATAATCATCTGGCAAGCTGTTTTCTTTTTTAGCTCGCCCTGCTTCTTGGTAAGACAGACCATAATGGCGTTCTATTTCTTCCGTTAAAATATTGCCACCGAACGTTTGCTCTCTGGTAAAAACAATTTTTCCATCAACCAATACATGCAACGTTGTAATATTTGCGCCGATATCAACCACGGCGACAGTTAAACCTTGGCCGTTATTGGTCAATTGTTCTGAAACAAGAGAAAATGCAGTTTCCATCGTATAGGCTTCAACATCGACAATTCTCGGCGTTAGACCTGCTTTTTCAAGAACTTCCGTACGCGCATCAACATTTTCACTTCGAGAAGCAGCAAGCAAAACATCAACGACATCAACATCAGTCAAAGATCGGCCTAAGACTTCAAAGTCCAATCGGACTTCTTCTAATGGATATGGAATAAGCGCTTCGGCTTCCATCATTATTTGGTCTTCTAATTCGCGTTCTGAAAGCGATGCCGAGTATGAAATTATTTTGGTGATCGCAGCGTTAGCAGAAACAGCCACGGCCCCTTCTTTTGCTTTTGTTCCTGACCTTTTTACCGCACGCTTGATGGCGGCTGCGACCTCTTCTTTATTTTCAATTCTGCCTTCGATAACAGCATTAAAAGGTAAAGGTTCTGCCGCATAAGATTCAACGGTATACTTGCCCGCTTTCTCGCTAAGTTCTAACACCTTAACCACTGATGAGCTAATATCTATCCCTAGCAGAGGTGCTTTAGTTCGTCCAAACATTTACGGCCCCATTAATCGACTATCAGAAACAACTTACTTCGCCTACTTAATGTAGTTTCTCAAGACTATAGTGCATGCTTTCTAAAAACACAACCGTTACTTAGCTCTTCAATCAGCCTATATCTTCCGCGACTTAGATGATTATCAATGAAAATCTTTTTCGATAGTCTCTACAAAAGTTGGCTAGCCATGAAGATACATCTTAATTCATTACTATTATAGTTATTTAGATCGCTTTAAAGATGTTGTGCAATAGTCCTCTTTATATATACTACCTGTCATCCTCCTCATTAGGTCTGTCATCAGAATTCATTTATGTTGTTTTTTATACGTCGTTTACTTGCTTTAATTATCGTATTTGCTGCGTTAACGATCATTGCCGTTTCAGGGATCTATTTATTTCTTGCTCCCAGCTTGCCCGATGCGGCAACGCTTAACGATACTAAGCTACAAGTCCCGCTAAGGATTTTTAGTGCTGAGGGCAACCTAATGGCTGAGTTCGGTGAAAAACGACGCGTTCCGCTTGAGCATGATGAACTTCCTGAACAGCTTATCCACGCTATTCTTGCTGCAGAAGATTCACGTTTTTTTGAACATCATGGTGTGGATTATAAAGGACTCCTTCGTGCGGTATACTCCTTAGCAACAACCGGCGTAAAAACGCAAGGTGGTAGCACGATTACCATGCAAGTAGCTCGAAACTTCTTCTTAAGTAGAGAGAAAACCTATCTTCGTAAAGTAAATGAAATTATTCTTTCATTACAAATAGAGCAATCGCTCAGCAAAGATGAAATATTAACGCTTTATCTTAATAAAATTTACTTAGGAAATCGCGCTTATGGTGTAGGTGCAGCGGCAAATGTTTATTATGGAAAATCCATACAAGAACTGACCTTGCCACAATTTGCCATGATTGCCGGCCTGCCTAAAGCACCTTCTGCATTTAATCCTATTGCCAACCCAAAACGAGCATTATTACGCCGTGATTATGTGTTGCGGCGTATGTGGGAAGTAGGCTATATCACTCAACAAGAATATCAAACGGCGATTCAAGCACCTATCACAGCGAGTTATCACCGCAGAGATATAGAAGTCTACGCGCCCTATGTTGCTGAAATGATTCGAACTCAACTCATCAAAGAATATGGCGACGATGTTTATGATATTGGTCTAAATGTTTATACGACGATCAAAGCAAAGCATCAACAAGCCGCCAATAAGGCGCTACAAACTGCATTATTAGATTATGATAAACGTCACGGGTATCGCGGTGTACTGCATCATGTCGCATTGGATGATGCCCCCAATCAAGAAACATTTGAACAAGCATTGGATGCCTACGATACGATTGGCCCGCTTAATCCTGCTATCGTGTCATCTCTCGACACCGATACTGCTGACGTTTATATAAAATCGCTAGGCATGGTTCAACTTAAATTCGCATCAATGAAGTGGGCAAGCAAACAACTTAGTACAAATAGCCGTGGTAAAACGCCCAAAAAAGTCAGCGATGTATTATCACTTGGCGATATTATCCATGTAACTCATGATAAAGATGACCAATGGTCACTGGCACAACTGCCGCAAGTGGAAGGGGCTTTGATTGCCGTTTCGCCTCGAGATGGTGCTATAACGGCATTAAATGGGGGATTTGAATATTTTCAAAACAAATTCAATCGCGTCACTCAATCTAGCCGTCAACCGGGCTCCGGCTTTAAACCGTTTATCTATTCCGCCGCATTGGATAAGGGCTTTACCGCTGCGAGCATTATTAATGATTCACCCGTCGTATTAGATGATGCGGGACTTGAGAATGCATGGCGACCACAAAATTACAGCCAAAAATTTTATGGGCCAACTCGATTAAGAGAGGGACTTATTCATTCTCGAAATCTAGTGTCTATTCGACTACTTAGAGATATAACACCGGATTATGCCATTCAATACGCGGGGAAATTTGGCTTTAATATTGATCAAATGCCACATAATCTGTCTCTAGCATTAGGAAGTGGTAGCGCTGCACCTTGGGATATGGCGCGCGCTTATTCTGCCATTGCAAATGGCGGATATCGCATTGAGCCTTATATCATTCAACGCATCGAAGATGCCGACGGCAATGTATTAATGCAAGCTCAGCCTGCGACAGTTTGTGATACATGCTCAATGACCGATGACGAGCAAACAACACAAGCTGTGAGCGACGATAGTGATGATTCAACATCAACAAAGCCTGCTGAACGCATTATGACGCCACAAAACAACTACATTATGAACAGTATGATGCGAGATGTTGTCAGCTATGGAACAGGCCGTAAGGCGCTCACATTAGGTCGTCATGATCTTGCAGGTAAAACAGGAACGACCAATAATCAAGTGGATGCTTGGTTCAATGGTTTTCATCCAGATCTTGTTGCTATTAGTTGGGTCGGTTTCGATTCACCTAAAACGTTGGGCCATTATGAAACAGGTGGACGAGCTGCTTTACCGATGTGGGTAGATTTCATGAGAGTTGCTTTAGATGGCGTGCCAGAATCGCCACTTAAAATGCCTGTTGGCATGGTCACTGTTAAGATTGATCCTTATACAGGACTATTAGCGAGCCCAGACGCACGAGATGCGATTTATGAGACTTTCCGTACAGAAAATGTTCCAACTCAAATGGCGAGACCGAATAATTATATGGGCACAAATTCGACGCAAGACTCATCATCGTCAGATTTATTCTAGCTAATAAGAAACGACAGCTAGCGGGTTCTGCGCTGGCTGAAAGTGCAGGACTTTCTAATCCGGTTGTGGTGTTTTAATTAATGATGCCCGTGAAAACGAAGTGGATACTAAATCAAGCTAAGCCATAAAATGCTTATTAGCTAATGAACTCGCTTGGCAAGCTCACCCTGTTTTAATTCACCTGCAGGATAATCACCGTTTAACAACCTCAACTGCTCAAGTGGACTATTGCTGATTCGGGAATCTTTCGCCCATGCCTTGTAGTTATCAGCCTTGGTGACCGTAACCACATCCAATTTTACTGCTTTTGCTAGTGTCATTTCACTCGCTTTCAAGGCATGTAAACTTTTTGCAGTTGCAACAAAATCAGCGTCAAACTGGCCAAATAATTTATTATTTTTTACACCACCAAAAAATACAAAAGCTTTATCTCGCAGATAAATAACAGCGATACGAGCGAGTCTATCTTGAACCGCTAAAATACCGGTATAGCCTTCTAAACCATTCACATTGAATGCTTCGCCTGCTCTCAACTTATCTATTTTTAGACGTTGTTTAATAAAGTCGCTAGGCGATATTTTTTTATTAAGATCAGTTGCTCGCATCTCAATAATAGCATCGCCATTCGGAGATAAAGATTGCAGACTATCTGGGTTGTTATTAATCTGCCAATCCGCTGGAAAATCAACAGAAAAGTTCATCGCTAAATGATAAAAATGACGACCAGAACGAATACCTTGAGCTTCACTATCACCAAAAACAAGATTATTAATCTGTTTCAAATAGTCCGTTCGGCCCACTTTCGCTTGCTGTGGACCAGCATATTTATCAGCAGCTGAGACAACTTCATGCAATCGTGTGTCATTATCGGGATGACTAGCAAACAGGCCATGATAACCTTGCACCTCGCGCCCTTGTTTTTTTGCTTCGGCGGCTGAAAATATTTCTTGATCTTTAAGCACTCGAATCACATCAATCATCGCTTTCGGCTCGTATCCTGCTAATGCGAGATATTCAGCACCTAAGCCGTCAGACTCCAACTCATGATCACGCCCGTAACCGCTGAGCAACGCACCGCCTAATACATTAAACAAATCTTGAGAAGGTCCGCCACGTAACTCAGGGATTAAAATAGAGCCAATGGTATAACCTAAATTAGCGGCTTGTGAGGCGCTTTGCTGACGCACCCCATGTCGAGCCGTTACGTGACCAATTTCATGGCCTAATACGGCAGCTAATTCCGCTTCAGAATTCAAATAAGCCATTAAGCCACGGGTGATATAGATATAACCTCCGGGTAATGCAAACGCATTAATGACAGGAGAATCTAACACTGTGAAACGATAGAGTAATTCAGGGCGATGACTGACTGAAGCTAACTTATCACCTACTGACTGCACATAAGCCTGTATTGACTCATCGTCATATCGTCCATATTGTTCGATAATTTTGGGATGGTTAGCGCGGCCAATTGCAATCTCGCTATCAACACCCAGCAGCACAAAGTCTTGATTACCGGTAACAGGATTTTGAGCACAACCCGTGAGTGTTAAAAGCAACAAAGCCCCTGCTAACCAGCAGAGGCTTTGTAATATACGACGAACTGTACAGTACTGTACAAACACGTTATATCAACTCTTAAAATGCTAGGCCATAAACAAAGCCAAGCAAATTATTTTCCGTATTTTTGACGGAATTTGTCAACTCGACCCGCAGTATCAAGCATTTTTTGCTTACCGGTGTAAAACGGGTGACACTCTGAGCACACGTCTAATGTCAATGCAGTGCTACGTGTTGAGCGAGTTTTAAACGAGTTACCACAGCTACAAGTAACGTCGATTTCATTATATTCTGGGTGGATATCAGCTTTCATATCTGTTCTCGTTTTGTGTGTTATCTAAAAAGAAATCGTGAGCCATGAAAAAACAAGGCTTTAGAACCGCGTAATTCTACCTGCCAAAATCTATGTCGGCAAGTTTTATTTATTTAAGCATTGCTCAAAGTACAAGCAAAGAACAATGAAATCACAGGGTTGTTGATCAACAATCAATACCACTTTTTCACCGTATTAAAGCCTACACTTCAAATCTAATATTCGTATATATGACACAAACATCAGATGCGCCATACATTCAGGAACGTTTATTTTTCTGCGACTAACAGCGCTTGATTACGCCAACCTAGCTGATGATCGCCCAGTAATGATTCTTCTCGATAGACACGAACTTTCATTGTTGAAAACAAGCTAAGCAACTCATTATCTGTCAATAAAAAATTCGTATTTTCAGGCCCTTTGTTTTCTATTTTTTGCTGGCAATATGTTTGATAAAACAATAAGCCACCCGGACGTAAAGCAGATAACAAGCTCTCACATAAGCGGCGATCAAGAAAGAAACTCACCACTAATACATCCAGACTATTGGGTTCTGGCGGCGATGCAATCACATCGCGTGTTTGACAATTAATAGCTAGATTATTTTTAGCAGAAAAGTCTTGTAACTGCTGAATGACAACCGGCGATACATCCCAAGCCGACACATCCAAACCTGACTTTGCCAATAACACGGCATTGCCACCTTGACCACACGCCAAATCTAATGCGATGCCTTGCTTCGGTAATAAATGCTGGTTTTGCGTTAAAACTAAAGAAGCGGTTGGACTATATTGTCTATTATCATAAATTGCATCCCACTTTTCCTGGGCTTTACTCATGATTAACGCCGCCAAAATGCAGGAGTTAAAACTACTAATAAAGTAAAAATCTCAAGCCGACCCAATAACATAGCAACACATAACACCCACTTTGCTGGTGCGTTAATACTACTAAAATTAGATCCTACCTCACCTAAACCTGGGCCAAGATTATTCAAACATGCAGTGACAGCAGAAAATGACGTCACAATATCCAGCCCTGTCGCCATTAAAAACAAATGCATAATGCTAAAACAAAATACATACATCGCAAAAAAGCCCCAAACAGCACCGACTACTCTTGGAGGTAAAGCTTTATTATTCACCTTAATCGCAAACACAGCATTAGGGTGAATCAAGCGTAAAACTTCACGGTAACCTTGTTTAAATAACAACATCACGCGGATGACTTTAATTCCTCCTGCTGTAGAGCCTGCACAGCCGCCAACGAAACTCACCATCAATAATAAAACAGGTAAAAATCCCGGCCAAACTGAGTAATCCGTTGTTGTGTATCCCGTTGTAGTTCCGATTGATACCGTCTGGAAAATACCATGATGAATTGCAGACCATGGATCAGAATAAGTATTCGTAAAGTATAAATAACCGGATGCAACTAATGAAATTATAAATAGAATCGAAATATAGGTTCGTAGCTCAGCATCAGCCCAATAATGCTTAATCGAGCGATGACGCCAGCCCAAAAAATGAAGAGCAAAATTTACACCCGCTAACAGCATAAATACCACCGTAATCATTTCTATCGTCGGACTATTGTAATAGCCAATACTGGCATCATGAGTTGAAAACCCACCAATCGCTACGGTTGAGAAGCTATGGGCAACAGCATCGAATCCACTCATACCAGCAAAATAATATGCCGTAGCACAAATAATCGTTAAGCTTAAATAGATATACCACAATGCTTTCGCTGTTTCGGTGATACGCGGCGTCAACTTAGAATCTTTCATTGGCCCTGGCATTTCCGCACGATAGAGCTGCATGCCACCGACACCTAATAATGGCAAGATCGCCACCGCTAACACCACGATACCCATACCTCCTATCCATTGCAGAAACTGTCGGTAGAATAATACTGCCTTGGGTAATGTATCTAAGCCGGTCAAAACAGTTGCACCTGTCGTGGTCAAACCAGACATTGATTCGAAAACGGCATCTGTAAATGACATTTTAGGCACTTCAGTCAGAAAAAAGGGTAATGCCCCCGCTATTCCCAAAGCAATCCAGAACATAACAACAACAATAAAACCATCGCGTATTTTAAGTTCTTTTCGATGATGTCGTGCAGGAAACCAAAAAACGAGACCGGTGACAAGCAACAAAATAAAGGCATCGATAAAGGCTCGGATTGAACCATCTTGATAATAAAAAGAAACCGCCATCGCCGGCAACATAGTGATACTAAATAAACTTAATAAAATACCTAAGATTCGCTGTATGGTTAATAACTGCATCAGTCAATCTACCTATTTTACTGCTCGTCGATAATATGCCCATGCGATCAGCATAAACAATGACAACAACCATAAAGGCCATTGACCCCACATTACATAAGGTGTTGCCCCCTGACGCGGCTGCACATTACCCGTCAACGTTGCCTCTTCAAACTGTTCTGTTTGTTGCTGTAAATTGCCTTTAAAGTCAATCAATGCCGAAACACCATTGGTAGTGGCGCGTACCGTTGCTCTACCCGTTTCTAATGCGCGATTTTGTGAAATTTGTAGATGTTGATGTGGCGCAAATGAATCACCGTACCATGCATTATTCGTCGCATTGACTAAAAAAGCCGCCTTGGGAACACTACGTAATACTTCCGTAGAAAAAGTATCTTCATAACAAATCGACAGACCAACTGCGTGACCTGCGGCATGCACTAACTGTTCAGAAATAGGACCAGGACGAAATGCCGACATCGGTAAATCAAAAAACTTAATTACACCGCGCAGCCATTCGAAGGGAACATAATCACCAAACGGCACTAAATGGCTTTTATAATAAAATTCTTGCTGTAAACCCAAGGACATAATGCTGTTGTAATATTCGTCGGTCTTCTCATTCAATACTGGCAAACCCAACAAAATATCGGTTTTATTGGCTATTGCTTCTTTTTCTAATGGATCAAGATAGAACTTTTTCACTTGATGATAAAACACCGTCACCGCATTTTCAGGCCAAACAACCAAGTCACTATCCCAATGCTGTTCTGTTCTCGCCTTATATAACGCTAACGTTTTATATAACTGATCGGGATTCCATTTAATATCTTGTGGAATATTACCTTGGACAATCGTGACTTTAATTTCTTTATCGACTGGTTGAGTCCATAAAACAGGCTTTAAGAAATAGCCGCCAGCCCAAATGATCAACACAATAATTGATAAAGAAGCACGTCGAGCCTGCCAAGCTGCTGCCAATAATCCGGCAGAAATAGCCGTTAATAACGATACGCCTAACACACCAATAATCGGCGTGTAACCACTTAAAGGTCCGTCAATTTGACCGGCACCAACTTCCAACCAAGGAAAACCGGTTAAAAACCAACCTTTAAAAAATTCAAATACTAGCCAAGCAACCGGTAGTAACAAGACAAAATCAACCGTCGACAAAATGCCCGGACTGATTTTTTTAATTGCCCAGCCGACAAATGCGAGATATGAAGCAAAAAAAGCCACAAATAGAGCGGTAAGCAACACACCCAAAGGCATACCTGAGCTACCAAAGTCATGAATCGCCACATAAACCCATGACACGCCGACACCGAAAAAGCCTAAGCCAAATAAAAATCCTCGACGAGCAGCCTGTTTAGCTGAAATGCCCTGCCAACATACAAATAGCAAGGTTAAACTGATAACGGCAACAGGATAATAATGAAAGGGGGAAAAGGATAAAGGCAGTAACATGCCTGCCATCAAGGCAATCAGATCGCCTCGCCACGTTAAAAAAGCCTGCTTCATCACGTTTGTCATTATTCGGGATCTGTATCCTGTTCGGCGGGAGGTAAAATGCTCATTTCAAGTAAGTGCACGCGACGATTGTCTGCGCGTAATACCGTAAATTCTAAACTACCAATTGTTACTTTCTCATCTCGTGCGGGTAATCGACCAAATTGATTTACAACATGACCACCAATGGTATCAAAATCTTCATCACTCCATTCGACGCCGAAATGTTCATTAAAGTCTTCTACTTCGGTCAGTGCTTTCACCACATAAGTATTATCACTACGTTGTACGATAGGCGCATCGTCATCGATATCATGTTCATCATCAATTTCACCGACGATTTGCTCAAGCACATTTTCGATGGTCACAATGCCCGCAACGCCACCATATTCATCGACCACAATCGCCATATGATTACGACGAGCACGAAATTCACGTAACAAAACATTTAAGCGCTTACTCTCAGGAATAAATACCGCAGGTCGTAATAATTCACGTAAATCAAAATCAAATTTCCCTGCGGTGACAACAGCCGCCAGCAGATCTTTTGCTAACAAAATACCGATGACATCATCACGATCGTCATCAATAACTGGAAAACGAGAATGGGCCGTTTCAGCAATCAGCTTGAGCATATCTTCTGCTGTAGCATCGCGTGAAACCATCACCACTTGTGACCGCGGAATCATAATGTCACGCGCTTTCATTTGCGAAACATTCAACGCACCCTCGACGATGGACAATGCTTCCGCATCAAGAATATGCCGCTGTGACGCACTGCGTAGCAAATCGATCAATTGTTCCTGATCTTCTGGTTCCCAAAAGAATTTACTGAGTCGTTTTAACCACGACTGTGACTTGGTAAAAGACTCGCTCGATCGTCCTTCACTCATGCTGGATCTCCTTGCTCTAGATAAGGATTATCTATCGCTAATGTTTGCAAAATTTCTATCTCAAAAGCTTCCATTTCTTCAGCTTCATCATTTTCAATGTGATCATAGCCTAATAAGTGCAAACAACCATGCACGACTAAATGAGCCCAATGATGTTCATTTTGTTTGGCTTGTTCCAATGCTTCTTTATCAACGACTGGCACACAAATAACCAAGTCGCCTAACAAAATAGGCTCCATAGGAATCGGTGATTCAAAAGGAAAAGACAACACATTGGTTGGGCCAGATTTCCCACGATAAGTGCTGTTTAACTCAGCGCTTTCTTCAACTTCAACGAGTCGAATACTTAATTCGCAGTCTTCTGTTACATCTTCTTGCAAGGCTGCTTCTGCCCATTGTTGAAAAAGTGCAAGATCTGGCACTTGTCCTTCATAGGCGATCTGCAGATCAACCGTTACCGTCACAACTGAGCTCGTTCCGCTTTTTCGTAAGCAAGAATCACTTTCTGTACTAAAGCATGACGCACCACGTCTTTTGCTTGGAAGAAAGTAAAACCAATGCCTTCAACATCTTTCAACACTTCAATCGCGTGACGAAGACCTGATTTTTGTGAACTCGGTAAATCGATTTGTGTGATATCGCCGGTAATCATCGCCGTCGAGTTATAACCTAAACGCGTTAAAAACATTTTCATTTGTTCAGCAGTGGTATTTTGCGCCTCATCCAAAATAACGAATGATTCATTCAAGGTACGGCCACGCATATAGGCAAGTGGCGCAACTTCAATCACATTACGCTCAATCAGCTTGGCAACACGTTCAAAACCCAACATTTCATACAAAGCGTCATATAAAGGGCGTAAATACGGATCGACTTTTTGGCTTAAATCACCCGGTAAAAAACCGAGTTTTTCACCGGCTTCAACAGCAGGACGAACCAATAAAATACGACGTACAAAATCACGCTCTAATGCTTCAACCGCACAGGCAACCGCCAAATAGGTTTTACCTGTTCCCGCAGGACCGACACCAAAATTGATGTCATATGTCATTGCTTTGCGTAAATATTCTTGTTGATTATCGCCACGCGCTTTAATTAAACCGCGTTTCGTTTTAATGACAATTTCATCTTGTTCGACATGAACAATCGTATCGGCACCGCCAGTTTGGCGAATAGCAAGATGAACTTGTTCAGGGACTAATATTGTTTGCGCTGTTTCAGCATAAAGTTCGTGAATAACTTCTTGCACGCTCGGTAAGATTTCAGCTTTACCGATGACTTGAAACTGACCGCCACGATTATTAATTTCAACACCAAAACCGCGTTCCATCATCCGTAAATGTTCATCAAGATGACCGCACAGATTGGCTAAACGTGGGTTGTCAGAAGGTATTAATTCAAAACTTATACTATCCAATGAAGGAGCTGGAGTGGTCACTAATAAAGTATCCTAAAGGGTTAGCTGATAACGCTATCAGCAAGTAATTCGCCGCGTAATGAGTTGCTGTAAGCTTCGGTAATAACCACATCAACAAACTTGCCGATCAATGATTGATCACCCGCAAAGACAACGGTACGGTTATTTTCGGTACGACCTTTTATTTCGCCAACAACACGTTCAGCAACTTGGTCAACCAAAATACGCTGTGTTGATCCCACCATTGCTTGGCTGTGGCCTGCTTCAAGTTCTAATAATCGCTCTTGAACGATTTTCAAACGTTCTTTTTTTACATCATCAGGCACAGAATCTAAAAATGCTGCTGCAGGCGTACCGGGACGTTGGCTATAAATAAAGCTAAACGAATGATCAAAACCAATATCATTGATCAAATTCATTGTGCCTTGAAAATCAGCATCCGATTCATCAGGAAAACCAATAATAAAATCGCTCGACATACTAATATTTGGACGCACTTCACGCAGACGACGAATTTTCGCTTTGTATTCTAAAACGGTATGACCACGTTTCATCATCGCCAAAATGCGATCAGCACCAGACTGCACAGGCAGATGCAAGTGATTCACCAATTCAGGTACTTCAGCAAAAGCATCAATCAAACTATCAGAGAATTCAACAGGATGTGACGTTGTAAAACGAATACGATCAATACCTTCAATCGCTGCCACATAATGAATCAACAATGCTAAATCGGCTGGTTCATCACCTTCAACTTCGCCACGATAAGCATTTACATTTTGACCAAGAAGATTGACTTCACGCACACCTTGCGCTGCTAAGCCGCGGATTTCTCGCAACACTTTATCAACAGGACGGCTGACTTCTTCGCCACGCGTGTAAGGCACTACGCAGAACGTGCAGTATTTGCTGCAACCTTCCATGATCGATACAAACGCCGTCGGGCCATCTGCTTTTGCCGCAGGCAAATTATCGAATTTTTCAATTTCAGGGAATGAAATATCAATGCGAGGTTTATGACTTTGTCTGACATCGGTCAACATTTCAGGCAAGCGATGTAAGGTCTGAGGGCCAAAGATAAGATCAACATAAGGCGCACGGCGACGAATCGCATCACCCTCTTGGCTAGCTACACAACCACCAACACCGATGACTAATCCAGGTTTGGTATCCTTCCACTTTTTCCAGCGACCCAACTGATGGAACACTTTTTCTTGTGCTTTTTCACGAATTGAACAGGTGTTAAGGAGTAACACATCTGCTTCTTCCGCGATTTCCGTCAGTTCTAACTGATGTGATGCTGCGAGGACATCTGCCATTTTTGCTGAATCATATTCATTCATCTGGCAGCCAAAGGTTCTAATAAAAAGTTTACCGGTCATTCAATACTAATCATCAATATAAAGATCGCACAGAATACTATTTTTACTACTTTAATTCAAAAATAAGTGATTGTTTTTATTAAAAACAGTATATTAATTTTGTAATTCATATTTAAGGATAAATTGAATGGCAATCAAGGACTGGCCTGCCGACGAGCGACCTAGAGAAAAACTACTTAAACACGGCGCATCGATCTTATCTGATGCTGAACTGTTAGCGATATTCCTAAGAACGGGCGTAACCGGGCTTTCTGCTGTTGAACTAGCGCGACATTTGCTGACAAGTTTCGGTAGTTTGCGTGCGTTATTAGAAGCCGACCAAAAACAATTTTGCCAACAACACGGCTTAGGCCCCGCTAAATATACCCAACTACAAGCCGTATTAGAAATGAGTCGCCGCCACATGGAATCGACCTTATCTCGCGGCGACGCACTCACCGATGCGGCAACGACTAAACAGTATTTGCAACAGCGCCTGCGCGCTTATCCCTACGAAGTTTTTGCCTGCTTATTTCTCGATAATAAACACCGAATGATTGCCTTTGATGAACTGTTTCGCGGCACGATTGATGGCGCGTCAGTTTATCCCCGTGAAGTAGTTAAACAAGCACTCGCTCATAATGCCGCCGCGGTAATTTTTGCTCACAATCACCCCTCAGGCATTGCCGAACCCAGCCAAGCGGATTACAACATTACCCAACGCCTAAAATCAGCATTAGATATGGTTGATATTCGAGTGTTGGATCATATTGTGGTCGGTGATGGCGAAGTGGTTTCTTTTGCTGAGATGGGACATTTATGAAATATTACGGTTTGAAAATTAAATAATTAAGACTTTTTCAGCCCTAATATGTATAAATTTTTAGGGAAATAGTATTCCTTTTAACAACAAGAGATATCTCGGAGTAACTCATGAAAAAATGGTCACAATTTCTTCATCAGATTCAGCAACATCTAGATAAATTAGCTGAATCGGGATGCGATATGCCCTTTTTCAGAGGCCATAATGATCATAGCTGGAAACTACTTTGCGGATTAGGTCGTCAAGCAGCACAAGACTTCAAGAAGCAGAATCTCGAATCAATCCTCTACTACGATTTCATGTCTCTTGGTGGTGGCTTACTAAGCAAGCAAGCCGATTCATGGGACATTTTGTTTGCAATGCAGCATCACGGTTTGCCTACGAGGCTTCTGGACTGGACTACAACTTTCTCGGCGGCCCTATACTTTGCACTTCGGCCATCTCTTTTGGATAATCCACAATCCCTCTCCATAAAACCTTGTATTTGGATCCTCGATCCATTCAAACTTAATCAACTAGAATATGGGAAACAGGTAATAATAAATCCCTATATAAATCTCGAGAGAACGTACCACGAATACTTTATTGATAGCTCGAAAAGTCTTGATTCAAAAGTCGTTGCCATACTTCCACCGCAACACACATCTCGTCAATCATCACAACGCAGCGTTTTTACCTTACATTCAAATATTATCAAGCCACTTGACGAGATTTCTACTATTGCACTTAAAAAGTTTGAAATACCTATTGATTCCATCAATGAAGCAATGTCATTCCTCACCTTAGCAGGCGTCAATGAGTTCACCATATTCCCCGATCTAGATGGACTTGCGCGTTACCTAAAGAAAGAACATGTGTAATAGCTATAAACACCTCAGAAACTACGGCCTCCGTATATACGTTAATAAAAATAAATGAAAATTAGAGTATTTCCTTTTAATCCCATATTATCGCCGCCAAAAACTAAGCTATTTGGTGGGATGAAGTGGACGAGTGTCTGAGCGTAGCGAGTTGTCGTCCACGCCCACTAAATAGTTTAGTTTTTGGAAATCAGGCGATAAGGGTGGCCTTTTCTTTGGTTCTGTTTCTTTTGGCCACGCAAAAGAAATGAACGCC
>LAZR01001359.1_pt1 | contig 15551 bp, 14 predicted proteins | sample 329461 | NCBI WGS metagenome assembly LAZR01 (sample SAMN03002196, study PRJNA259156) | marine sediment metagenome | biome: sea floor; feature: Hydrothermal impacted sediments; material: marine sediment; isolation source: Loki non-amplified sample from Loki's castle hydrothermal vent sediment ...
AAACTATTATGCAAACAAATGAGGAAGATATTAATAAGAAACTCCAATTAGTTAAAAAGCTCTTAAATCATACTTATGACATCTTAAAATTATTTAGCCCTTTAATGGAAGAAATGGTAAAAATGGAAGAAGCGAAAAAATATAAGAACATCGGGATGTTTGAAAGAGCAGGATACTTGTTTGGCGAGATATCACATATTTGCAACGAAATAGAAAACGGCTCTATACCTTCAAATACGTTTTTAGAAAGCCTAGGGAATTGAATTAATAAAAAAATGTATCATTCTTTTTTAAAACTGCTTATACTTGGTTGGAAAATTTGCATTACTTCTTATTCTTAGAGATTTAAAATAACAAATATTTAATACTTAGAAATTAATATGGAAATTTCTTTTAAATACATAAATAAGTGTAGGAGTGATTAATTATGGTTCAAAAAAGTGATGTGAAACAACATTGGTTTAATCAAGAGGATTTAATTAAACCTATAGATTGGGAATATATTAGATCACTTCCAGAGGCTATTCAAGACGCTTTAGAGTTGTACATGCAAGGAGAGATATCATTTGGTAAAGCTCCTGAAATAGCGCGCATTTCACATCGCGAAATGGATATGACACGTATAAAAGCTTTATTAAAAATTAATTAAACTAAAATAAAGACAAAAAAATCTATTCATAATATATTTATATTCAGTCTGGGGAATCTACACCTTCTTTCCCACTTTTTCAGTGCGCCCGCCGGGAATTGAACCCGGGACGCTGACTTGGGAAGCCAGCATATTACCACTATACTACGAGCGCTATGTTTGGTATAGATTACGCAATTTTGGGATAAAACAAGTTAAAACTATATGTAATTATAATTAGGATTATTAATTAAACCTTTTTGAATATCATATTGTTTTAACTGTTAATCAAATTTCTATAAAAATCTAATAAAAACTATAAAAATCAAAAAAAAATAATGAAAAACTCTTTCTAAGAATTAATCCTTTTTTTTGTATTTCTTGGAAAAATTTATAACAGTATCTTTACCAAAGTTTAAATTATGGAAATGAAAATTATTAATGAATTTTTAGAATTCATAAAGAAAAGGAAAAGTATTAGAAATTTCACAGATCAGAAGATTGGTACTAGTACCATTAAGGAGATATTAAAATGCGGTAGGTGGGCACCCTCAGGAAGTAATTCCCAACCATGGCGCATTTCAGTAGTCGTTCATCCAACAGTTAAGCGGATGCTCTCTGAAAAATCAAAATACAGAGAGATCATTGATTCTGCCTATGTTATTGTCGTTGTTTTTTTAGATCTTGAAAGGGGTTATGATAGAGTAAAAGATATTCAAGCAATTGGAGCGTTCATGCAAAATATCCTCTTAGGGGTGCATGCTCAAGAAAATTTGGGTGCCGTTTGGATAGGCGAAATTTTAAATCGAAAAGAGGAGGTTAATGAGATTTTTAAATTTCCCCCAGATAAGTATGAACTCATGGGATGTATTGCTATTGGAGTAATTGACACGGTGCAAGAAGAAAAAAATGAAAAATCAAGAAAGAGACGTCCTTTAGAATCTTTTATGGATTGGTATTAACTTTGTATCACCTTTTTTTATTTATCTTTTCTATTTTCTATATTTTCAACAAGAAGCGGCGAGAGAATCCATATACCAATAATAAAAAAGGAGATTAAAGACCACTCTACAATAACAGAAATGATAAAGGGAGCTTGTTGGCTAATAGTATCCCACACAAAACCTCCTAGGATAGGACCAATTATCATCCCTAAAGATTCAAAGGCGGTAACCAGGCTAAAAATTTTGCCACGATGTTTAACTGACACGCGACTAAGGAAATTGATGAATACAAAACCAACTGTCAGCATAATTGTATTATCTATTATAAGTAAGAAGGCAAAAAACCATAGATTTGTAGTATTTATGATCAATAGTGTTACTATACCTCCTAGAAAAGCTGCAATGGATATACCAAGATATGGATTTATACGGTCGGCTAACGTTCCAAGTTTTGGAGCAATTAGGGTTCCTATTACAGCGGTCGGTAGATAAAACCATGCTACTAAGCCTGCATTACTATTGATATTCTCCAAAACAAATGGTTGAATAAATGGTCTGTAAAACCCAAAATTAATAGCATTTAACAGAAGACCTGAAAATAACAATATGATGCCAAATAAATAAAAACGACTTGTTGATTCAGAAACAGTAGTAGAATTTGTACTAGAGATCTTATTTTCTTGGTCAATTAAAAGATCTTGAGTATTATCTTCATCTGGATATGTAAAAATGCGTTGTTCATTAACTTTTCGTGAAAACCGAATTCCCGCATAAAAATTTGCAATTCCATATACTGGGATAATGCCGTATAAAATAAAATCATTTCCAGGCACAACAGAATTTGCTACGCCAAAAACGGTAAATCCTACAACTGTTCCAAACACAAGTCCAATACCCATAGCAAATCTCCTTTTACCAAATGCAGAAGATCGATGATATTTTGATGATTTTTCAGAAATAATTGTATCTAAAGGAATCCAGAAAAGATGTGCACCTATTCCTAACAGAAATGCACTAATATACATCCCTGGTATAGATTGCAGTATTATTGCTATATAAAGCCCAAAATATGAAATGCCTCTACCAAAGGCTCCAATCATTACAAGGTTCTTTTTTGAGAAATGGTCTGCTAAATAACCAACAAATGAAGAACTAATTAGACCACCAAGAGTGATAAATGAAAAAAAAAGCCCAAGTTGAGCAGCAGGAGCTTTTAAAACTTGTTTAATCAAATAAGACATTATAAATTCTATAAAGAAAAATCCGAGAGAATTCCACAAAATGATGTATATCACAGAATTGAAATCTGAAGTGAACTTCTGCGAGTCTGGAATAGATTGTTTTTTTGTTTTCTTTAAGTTTAAACGCATAATATTAATAAGAAGAAAAAGACATAGAACAAAAACTTATGCTTAGGATACTAATTTAGAGTTTATTCACCTAGATTGGATTTTTTACTTAGCTCTTTTTCTCGTTCTTTCAAAATAATAGAAATTCGATTTACGTCTTTATTTATCCATATTGTTGCAAGCAACCAGAGAAGAGCACCCATGATACCTAAGGTCATAGTTGCAAAAACCGTAATTTGGAAATTTTGTCCAAATGCAACTAATACTGCTCCAGCGATAATTGGTCCTGTGCCACTTCCGATCATTTCTAAGAATTGATTTGCTGAGGTAATTTTTCCTTGAGCTTCAGGCAAATTTATTTCCTGTAAAACTGGTGGTTGGTTAATATTCCAAAGTCCAACTACAGAACGTGCTAAAAATGCATTTAATCCCATTATCCAAAAAATTGGAATTGAGAAGATAAATAAAAAATCATTGCCTTGTTCAGGAGTCATATTCGGAATAGGTAAATTAAAAAAAATCATATAAACAGTAAATAGGAGTATTATTGATATCACTATTAGATATATCCTGTTTTTAATATTTCTCTTAGCTAACCGATCAGACATTTTAGCAAAAGCTAAAGATCCGAGCACTCCCCCTGGTAAACCAAAAATAATCATAAAAATAGCTATTACCGATGGAGATAAATAATAGGGAGGGGATTGCAAGTAAGCAATCATTAGAAAATCCGGAACAGTTAATAGAATTGTTGTGAAAATACCTTCGAAAAATGCAATTAAGTTAGTCGGTGCTATTATTGTAGATTTTATTGTTTCTTTAGATAATCGATATTCATATACAACAACTTCACTTTCAAGGGCATTCTTTAATTCCTTGCGTGTAGCCCCTTTTTTTGGCTCTTTTCCTCTTATAAAAATGATTATTCCAAATATAAAGGCTATTATTCCACTGATGAAGAAATATTCCCTCCAAAAATAGTTTTGAAATACAAAGGCAGATATTAGCATTCCAATAATCTGACAAAGTTGAAAAGTTGCTTGAATAGCACCATAAAATTGAGATCTCTCGCTATCTTCAGTAGAATCATTAACATGTGAAGTTATTAAGGGTCAGAAACCCCCCAATGGAAAAACTCCTTATTAAACTTAATATTAAGAAAATGTTGAAAGTAATTGAACCCTGTCCATCTGGTACAAAACCATTAATAAATAAACCGAAAGCAAAAATTATTTCCGCAATTGCCATTAATTTTATTCGAGAAAACCTATCCGCTAAAAAGCCAAAAAATATACCTGAAAACGCAATAATATACATTGAAGTTCCTATTAATATTCCTAATTCACCACTATGGTCTGACAATGTATCAGTAGGCCACATAATACTTGATAATATTACCATATTAATAAAAAACATTGAAGCAGTAAAAGCCCAAGTATTATAAATAAGAAAGTGGAACCAGAGTTTTCTTATAAGTGTTAAGTAACCGGTTTTTTCTTCTGTGGTTTTAGAATTTATATTTGAATCCATAGGGAAATTTAAATATTCCCTCAAATTTAAAGATTCTTTGAATAGATTATTAAATATTCTATTTTTACCGCCGAAACTCTAAAATTGCATGAAATTTGGAATTAGCAAACAAATACGGGCAATATTGGAGATGTAAATTTAAAATTCTATTTCCAAAAATGAATTATTGGAGAGAGTGCTTCTCCTATCCAGTAATAAAAATCAACCCAATAAATATAAGTCAAACCGAGATATAATAAAGCGTATAAAAGTCCAAAAATAAATCCAAATATTACATCTATCGGGAAATGTACACCTAATATTAGTCGAGAAATAGCCATTATTATATCCAGCAAAATAACCACAGATATAATAATCCAAAAAAAGTCCATGAAGTAATAAGCAAATACAAAACCAAAGAAAAGTAGAAAGGTTACGTGACCTGAAGGAAAGGATTGCTTTTCTGATTCTCTCATTATGTATGGAATCCTTATAAAATCATCATGTTTCTTAACTCCTTCTTTCTTAAGTGTGATAAAAGGGCGGTTTCTCTTTATGATTTTATATCTTATAATACTATGGATAATGATGCTCTGTTCAAAACCGCCTGTGAAAAGGACCAAGAGATAATAATCCTTCGTTACATACCCGTAAAAAAGCCATACTAACCATAATAACCCCCAAAAATATAAAGTACCAAAAAAGCTAAACACTATTGCGAATTTTTTGCTTCTCCTGCTAAAATCACTTTTATAAACACTTAAAAAAATTCTTTGATCCCATTCTTCTATTTTTTCAAGATACTCAGAAAATGATGACATAAAAATAAAATTAAAGACTTGATAAGGGCTAAGATTGATGGGCAAAAATTAATATATATATTTTTTGATACAATTAATACAATCAATTAATTTTATTAATACGAATATAAAAAGTATTATTTTAAAATCCATATATTGTGATATCAATTTTTTTAATTTAGTTTCAAATATAATTGGATCTTCAGCAGTCTTTTATTAATATAGACTATGTAGAATCAACAAGTATATAAATAATAAGTAATTATTAGATTTAGAGTAGATTACCTTTCTTTTAATACATCTAAAAAAGTGTTAGAATTATGAGTGGAACTTCAGCATTTTCAGAAGAAAGTTTAAGAAAAATAGCTGCTCAAAAAGTTAGTTTCAGATTTTCTGTGAAGATTCATGCAGCTGTTTATATCATTATTAATGCATTACTTTTTGTTATAAATTATATTTTGACACCGGAGGATTACTGGATAGTGTTTCCTTTTTTCTCATGGTTAATAGGACTGAATTTACATGCGTTATCTTATATTTTATATGCAAGAGGTATTTATCCTATGGGTAAAAGAGCAGTTATTTATCATGTAAATGCATTTATCTTTGTTATGCTTTTATTATTTATCACAAACTATATGACTTTACCGAATTTTTATTGGGTACTTTTTCCAGCACTTTTCTGGGGGAGTTTAGTTATTTTCCATACAATAATCTATACTCAATATTTTAGCAGAAAAATAGGAAAAATTGGGAAAATTGAATCAAGAAAAGAGCGAGCAATCGAAAAAGAATTGGAAAAAATGAGAAGAAAAAAAATAAATAAAAAATTAAAAGAATAAAATTAGAATGTGGTTAGGCAAATTTCTAGATTTTGAAGAGGATTTAAAAACTTTAAGATCTAAGATTGAAGAAGAATTATTCGACAACATAAAAAAAAATAAGCTCACTCCTCTTGAATTTACAATTATAGAAAGTATTTTTAATAGTCAGAAACTTTCTGGCTACGACTTGATTAATAATCTAAACAAACATTTCGCGGGTACATGGAAAGCTCAGTCAGGTANCATTTATCCAATTTTATCTAAATTAAAAAAGAATGGATTTTTAAAGATTCAACATGTTAAAAGCGAAATTGGTCCTATTAAAAAGGTATATTCTTTAACAAGAATAGGTGAAGAACTGCTTAAAGTAAAAGTTAATAAAAAATTTCAAGAACAATTGAATTTTGTTGAGAATTTTTTGGTCGAACTCGCCTTTATATACGTATCTTCTTTTTCTGAGGAAATAAGAGTAAACAAAATCAAGGAAGTTCAGAATTCTATAAGAAAAACGTTAGAAAATGTAATAAGGCGAATTTATGATGTTAAAAGTAAAAAGTGAACCTTACAATTATTTATAAAAATTCATTAATGTAATAGTGTATTCTTTTTTATTTGCTTTGAAGAAATAGGTAAAAGGGTATTATTTTGAACGAACTCATAAATTATATTAGTAATTTCAATATTATTAAATTTTAAAATATTTTTGGCTTTAGCCGATAAATTCTTTAATAAGAGATGATCTTTAGTTTTATGTGAAAGATTTCTACCTAGCTGATATAGTTTTTGTGATTTTGGAGATAATTTTTTAACCTTTAGTGAACGGATTGTATATGGTAGAGTAAAATTTAGATAGAACTCATTATTGATTATTTTATTTATATCTTTGAAGTTTGATCCACAGCTAAAAATTGAGACATCTCCATTGAATTTAGTATATAAATCTAAAATCTCTTGTTTAAATAGAGTTTCAAATCTAATGCAAAAAGAGTTTAAAATCTCTCTTGCAATTAAAATTGGTTTTTGATTGATTATCAGGCTAACCCAAACCATTTTCCCCGCGCGAGTAATTAAGTATTTTCCTTCGAGCGTTGCATATTCGATTCCGCCTTCTTCTAAGGGTAGATCTAAAATCTCATATTGAATTGAACTACGAAATTTATCAAGTAAACTAGGATCTAAATCATCTACTGCCTTAAAATAAATAATTTCTTGCGATTCTCTGTGTGTTATGATTATATATTCAATAGATAATGCTAAACTGAGGTATTCAGAAATGGATCTTTACCTTCTTCATTGATTTCTATACATATTGAATATTACTTTATTTATTTATATTTTACTCATGATTTGTTTTTTAGAATTATTGTGATTTAATATAATAAAGTATGAAAATGACGAACTTCAAAACTAAATAGTTATTCAGTTACAAACATGAAATTAATAATATAAATAATAGAAAAAAAAATTATCATTACTTTTTAGCTTTAATTAGATATTCTTTAAATTCTTTGCTTTGAAAAGTGCCACAACAACCTTTATATGAATATTTCGTTTTAATATCAAGAGCAGCAAGTTTAGCCCCTAATATTTCTCTTTTTGTGAATTCTTCTATGATAGAATCTTTAAATTCCTTAACTTTTTCCAACTTGACCATCGATTGCGCTACATCTGCATAGGTTGCATTAGCTTTATTGTTTAAAATATATGCATTAATTACAAGCAGAGCCATTCGATAACCCACTCGAAAAAGTGTCTCAGCAGGATCATATCTCTTTAGATCTAAATGAGTTTCAAACATGTCAGCAAGAATGTCATATATAGCGCCTGTAAAGACTTGTGAAATTTCATGAACTTCTGTTGAAACCTCACTCATTTTTAGATCATTATCAGCGTTGCGTAGGCCTACTGGTTTTCCAAAAATTGCTTCACCAAATTGCTCACCCATAATAGGAAAAAAAGTTTTTTCATGAAGATCAGCTTTAGATTCGGCAATGATGGCCTCACACACATCCATCTGAGCTAGCATGGTAAATATTGAAGTGAGATCTCCAAAAGCTTCATGTAATCCTCCTGTCTGAGGATGCCAGCTAATTAACCAATTTGGACATAGTGCATCAAGCATGGCATGTCCTGTCTCATGAGCTACGATATCAAATGAACGACAAGTATAAACAAGAGGTTTAGATTCATCATTATCAGGATTAAAATAAAAAAATTTCAATGCTTTTTCATCTCTACTGTAATAGGCGTTGGCATCCTGACCCGCATGTGGAAAAGCTTTTATTGGCTCATCCCCCCATTGCCATTGAAATCCTTGATAATTTTCATCCTGTCTTAGCAAAGCGCGTTCATACATAGTTATTACTTGCCTTATCACTGTAAAAGTATGAACCGCATCAAATTTCTTTGGTTCTTTATTAAAATCAAATAAAAAATCATTATTCTTATTTGATTTCGTAATCGGCATCCCTATTATATCAATCTTGTCATCTTTTGGCCCATCCTGAATGGCTGTACATATATAAGAACCTCTTACCCCAATTGGTAAAACCGTTGGATCTTGTTTCCAAACTTTTACTTTTGAACCTGAAATAATTTTTTTCTTTTTTATTTTTCCCTCACCATCTTTACTATTATCCTTACTTTTATCTTTACTGTCATCTTTACCGTCACCTTGAATATCTTTTGCTTTAGATATCCATCCTTCAACAATTGTGAGAGTTGGGACTTTCTGAATTAGCTCTGGCTGTTCTTTGTCTAGTTTAACAATTGCGGTGTGTGTGTTTTTTGGATTTCTTCGAGCAAGCTCTTTTACAGAATCTATTCCAATTATATTTAACGCATTTGCATATTCAGGGTTAATACCAGTAATTCTCATTAAATCCGCGTGTTCTTGCCATGTATCAATCAATTTTGCTGAAATTCCTGTTTTTTTTGCTAGCTTTTTAATTTTATAAATAGTAAGTTCTAAGAGATCTTTAGTTGTTGAGATCCCCTCTTTTTTTAACTTGTTTGCTTGATTTTCATCAAGTCCTATTATTTCCGTTAATTTCATGTAAATGTTTCCCTCAATTTTTCAAAAATGGTAGTTAATAAATATATTTCATCTTAACCTTACAATTATTTATAAAAATTTATTAATTTTTCTAGAAAAATCATAATTTCTCTTCTAATTTTTATCTATCTTTGAGGGAAAGAACAAGCCCTAATGTGATCAGACTGTGTAATCATCATCGAGTTCAATGTATACATCATTAATAACTATTTTTCTTACTATTTCTGAAATGTTGAAGGAAGTTATCCCACAATCCTCAAAAGTCCGCAAACTTATGACCCTTTATAGGAGGGACTCTCCTGTTTCGAGCAATACTCAAAATCCTTGACGTGTGAGAACGACTACTTATAAGTGATGAGAAATTTATCAATGAATTCGAAATTCCTTTGAGGGTTCACATGTATTAATTCAATAACATTTTTCTAGCAAAATTAACAAGTCCTTTCGCAGAAATGATTTCAAGCAAAAATTCGGGAAGTTTTTTAATTTTGTAAGCTTTGTTGGTTGATAAATTTTTTATTAAACATTCCTTAAAATCAATATCTATTTCGTCTCCTGTATGAATTTCATTAATTTGGTCAAATTCTATTATTAGTAATCCGATATTTATTGCGTTCCTAAAAAATATCCTTGCAAATGAAGGTGCAATTACACATTCTATTCCTGAATTTTTGAGTGCAATTGGAGCTTGTTCTCTACTTGAACCACAACCGAAATTCGAATCTGCAACAAGGATAGTTGCGCCTATGTTCATCCTTTTTTCTTTAAAGTCCGAATCGAGATCTTCCATACAATGCTCGGCTAAGAAAGAGGAGTCTGATTTAGTTAAGTACCGAGCAGGAATGATTAAGTCTGTATTAATATTTTTTTGGTTATATTTAATTATTTTTCCCTTAATTGTTTTCACCTTTTTTTCTAATATTCTGGAGAGGTAATATATCCTTTTATAGCGGAAGCGGCTGCTATTGCTGGACTAGAGAGATATACTTCGCTCTTAACATGCCCCATTCTTCCTAGAAAGTTCCGATTTGTAGTTGAAACGGCTTTTTCTCCTGCAGCAAGGACACCCATATGCCCTCCTAAACAAGGACCACATGTAGGGGTTGATACTACGATTCCGGCGTTAATAAAGATCTCTATAAGTCCTTCTTTTAGCGCTTGTAAATAAATATCTTGAGTACCTGGTATTATAATACAGCGCAGATTAGGATGAACTTTTTGATTTTTAAAAATTTTGGCAGCAATCCTCAAATCTTCAAGACGCCCATTAGTACATGAACCAATTACAACTTGATCAATATTGATATGCAATCCATTAACCTCCGAAATTGGTTTAGAATTTGCTGGAGAATGAGGGAAAGCAACTTGGGGTTCAATTCTATTACAATCAAACTCTATTATTTCAAGATAATTTGCATCTTTATCACTTTCATATACTTTATAGTTTGAGATTCCTTTTTCTTCTAAGTATTGCTTAGTAATGTTATCAGGAGGTATTATACCATTTTTTGCCCCTGCTTCAATAGCCATATTGCACATTGTAAAGCGATTTGCCATTGATAAGTTTTCAATAACAATTCCCGTTAATTCCATTGTTTTATAAGTCGCACCATCGACCCCAATTTGTCCTATTGTATATAAAATAAGATCTTTTCCAGAAACCCCTTTATTCAAGTTTCCGGAGTATACAAATTTAATAGATTCCGGTACTTTAAACCATAATTTCCCTAACGCAAATGCGGCTCCTAAATCAGTCGAACCAACACCCGTTGAAAAAGCTCCAAGTGCACCATAAGTACATGTATGAGAATCAGCTCCAATAAAAAGCTCACCTGGCAAAACTAAACCTTTTTCAGGAATAAGACAATGTTCAATTCCAACACGTCCTATTTCAAAATAATGTTTTATTTTATATTTCTTAGAAAATTCCTTAAGAATTTTACTTTGCTCAGCCGATGCAATATCTTTATTTGGAGTAAAATGATCTGGTGTTATAATAATTCTTTCTCGATCAAAGACACTAAACTCAGTTCCTTCAATAATCTGTTCAAAGACTTGTATTGCAATAGGTGCGGTTATATCATTTCCCAGACACTTATCTACATTTGCTAAAATAAAATCTCCCGCTGATATATCTTTGTCTTTACAATGATCTCTAAGGATCTTTTCTGTAATTGTTAGTCCCATATTCTCAATCCTGTATATTAATGATATTTTTTAAAAAATATGATAATGTTGAAAAAAATTATTTTATAGATTTATTTTTTTTCTTTACAATCATGTTAAGTCCTTTTACTAAAGACAAAACGGAAGCCATGACTATATCCTCATGAGTGGCACTGCTTCGCACAATAATGTTGCTATCTAAATCCATTAATTCGATTGAGACATGACCAAGTGCTTCTGTCCCACCTGTTACCGCGTCAATATTATATTCTAAGAGCTTTACTTTACTCATTGGAGCAAAACATTTAACAATTGCTTTTGTTGATGCATCTACAGGACCTACTCCAATAGAAGACGCAATAATTTCTTTAAAATCTCCATCTTGGCGAATTTTTAATCGAACTGTTGCGGTAGGGGTTACAGATCCGGACAAAACTGTTAATTCTTCGAGTATTACAAACTTCTCTTCTTCTGGAAGTTCTCCCATAACATCTTTTAGAATTGCTAACAAATCTTCCTCCAAAACTTCATGACCTTTATCACCAAAACTTTTCACATGAGTCATTATATTCTTAAATTGATCATTCGACGCTTTAATACCCATATCTTCTAATTTTGCTTTAAGAGCATGACCTCCGCTATGTTTTCCGAATTTAATTGATTGTCGAATAATATCTTCAACATTATCAGAGCGTTGGATTCCTATTAACTCTGGAGTAATAGGTTCATATGCACGAGCATGTTTTATCATAGCATGAGCATGAATTCCGGATTCATGAGCAAAGGCATTTTGCCCAATCAAAGGCGCTAATCGCCCTATTTTAATTTTTCCACCGCAATAACTTTCAATTAACTTAGCAGTTGGAAATATTTTTTTAGTATTAATATTCATAGGAACTTGATATAGTGCATATAATGACATGGCCGTTTCTGCAAAAGAGGCATTTCCTGCCCGTTCTCCTAAACCCATTATGGTTGTTTGAGCTTCAGAGGCTCCATTTTCAAAGGCTGAAATAGTATTGGCAACCGCTAGTCCAAAATCATTATGACAGTGTGTTGCAATCCGTATATTCTTCGGTAATGCTTCATAATTTTTTCTGATTATTGCTCCGTAGGCTGTTGGGGAGATTGTACCCACTGTATCTGGTATATTTATTCGAGTGGCTCCACTTTCTACAGCTGCTTGATTAACTTTAATTAAAAAATCTAAATCGGATCTAGTAGCATCCTCAGCTGAAAAAAGAATTGTTGAAAAATGTTCTTTAGCATAAGACACCAATTCTATAACATTATTTAAGACTTCTTCTCTAGTCATTTGAAGCTTTTCTTTCAGGTGCAAATCGGAAGTAGCTATAAATACATGAATACTATCCATATCGGCTTCAATAACCTTATCAATATCAATTTTTTTTATTCGAGCTAAACCTATAACTTCTGAATCTAATCCTAATTTAGCAATATCTCTACAAGCTTTAAAATCCCCTGGAGAGATAACAGGAAATCCCGCTTCAATTACATCTATACCTAATTCATTCAAAGCTTGGGCTATTTGCAATTTTTCTTCGTGTGTAAAACTAATTCCAGGAGTTTGCTCTCCATCGCGCAAAACTGTGTCGAAGAAGTATGCTCTTTCTGGAAGAATCAAATTTCCTCTTATCTTATCCATCATTCCTGAAACGCTAATATCATCTCTTTTACTCATTTTTTTTTAACCTACTTTAATTATTTTATTTTTTTTAATGCCTTCTCTATTCCAAAAAAAGTTTATTATTTCTTTAGAAATAGAAGAAGGCTTACAGTAATAATAAGCTAAAATCTAATAACAAACCTAAAAGGGATTGATGCCTCAAATTGTTTTTTCCATTAGAATTAAAAGTATTTTTAGGCATTTTAATTTTTGAATCCCTTTATATGTATTATTAATTATATCTAAAAACTCCATTTATTAAAAATTTTTCTTTTAAATTATATACTATGATATTTTAATTATCTCATCATGTATTTATTTTTTGAGTCTATATTGTAGTTTAATTGTTATCAGATCTCCCATTCTTTGTTTATATTTTTACAAGTACTGTTGAACACGCTGCTAATCAAACTTTTTAAATTGCTAAAGAAATAATGCTAGAAACATAAACTAATCATTCTTTTTATTCTATTAATGACGAAAAATATTTCTTAAATTGATATTTGGCATTATGAATAAATCAATATTTTTATTTATTCTATCAATTTCATTTCTTAATTGTTCTGCTTTTTTTTCACCTAATATGAGATCTGCAAGATGTATGAAAGCTTCTGAATGTATTAAACTATGACAATTAGAACAAATCGCTACAATGTCTTGCTCTTTTATCGTCTTTTCAATTCTCGGAATACTCCATCCACTTAAATTCCTCCAACTTAATTTATCACCTTCTTGAAGTGTTCTATGATGGAAATCAAATGCGGGTAATAATTTAATAGAAGTCTTACCACAGCCAATACACACATCTCCGTAGAAATTTTCTATAATATATCTTTTTTTAATCCATTTTAATAATTTTTGTCTATTCTTAATAGATAATGAATAAGGTAAATCTTCCAATAATGAAGTAATAGAATTTGCTAAATCCTTTGTAGAAAGATTAAATATATTTTTACTAAATATAAAGGATTCATATTCTAAAAAAATGTCTGCATGAAGCATCAGATGATGATTCGAGCATAGAGGTCTTACTCCTTCTTCTCTCAATATCTTCAATGATTTTTCATAATCAGACGAACTAAAAAGTCTGCTGGGGTCTATAGTCTTTAGCTCTTCATTCATATGATGGAGGTCTAAAGCGGGTAAGAAGGGAAATTTAATGCTGCATTCATTAAAATTATCACACTGAATCTTATCCGTCCCTCCAAGAAAAAGACTTAGAAGGTTAATCTGAGTTTTGTAATAAAATAAACGAGTTCTTATCCTATCTTTTTTTATTTGTAATTGAGGATTGTTTTCAACTTTTTTTCTTGTTATCTTAAAATTTGGTATTTTTTCAGAAAAGAAATCAACAAGCTCCATTACGATTCTATATAATCCTCTTTCATTATAAGAACTGATTGTTCTTTCTTTAAGTATCTCTTTAACAAAGTGTTTTGCCAAAAATGTATTGTCTAATGGCAAATGTGAATCATTTTTTAATTTTAGCTTTAAAACCAGATAAATAAGCTCCTCAAAATATAATTGTAAAGGAGCAAAATATTTATTAGAATCTAATTTTTTTATCAATTGTGAAAACTCCTTTTTAGGAATTTGAGATAGTATTTTCTCTTTCGAAATAGCATCAAAATTACATAGTAATGCCATAAGAATAACATTTGGTTTTTGATTTTGCTCTAATGAATTATAAATATATTGTGCAATAATTAATCGACTCATTTGTGGAAAAGAACGAATATTTTTGTCTTTATCTAAACTTATTAGTGGAGGAGCTACGAGTAAGGTTGGGTTACATATAGGGCATGGATGTCGTCTATTTTTTATATTTTTAATGTTATCTTGAAATTGATTTTTACATTTTTTGCATTCAAATTTTAAAAGTGTTACTTGATTTTTATAAGCTTCTGGGGGAGATCTTAATTTTAAATTCTTTTCATCCATAAGATTCTTAAGTTCTTCGCTTATATGAATACTGTAATCTTCTTTTTTGCCTATCTTCTTTTCTATGGGCATAGCACTTTTAGAAATCGCATTAAAATTTTGATTCTTAATATTTTTCTGCATAAGACTATTTAAAGTTGGAGTTTTTAATCGTTCTTGTATATGTCTTCGAGCAATTTCAATATTATCTTTTATAGAATTTAAAATACTATTCTTCTTCTCTATTGATAATTTTTTAAACCAACTAATAAATGTTTTAAGACTATTACTTTTTGTTCTTTTAAGAGCATCTAAGAAAGGTTGATATCCCAATTTTCCTAAATCATCTACAGTTAAATTTGAATTGGTTACTTCTTTTTTTGCATAAAAATATGGAAGTATTATATTAATGAAATAGTTAAACCCTAATTTTAGGTTTTTCTCTAACCATGAAAATTTATTTTTGGTTAAATCCAAATTAAAATGAAACAAAAATAATCGTTCTAATTCTGTAAGAATTGGAGTAATTTTTACTTGTTCTGCCTTTTTATTAATATTAAAAGAATTTTCTTCATTAAAAAGTTTAGAATTACTTATTTGGTGCAGCTTCGGAATCCTCTTCTTTTTTCACCGATTCCTCGTGTTTTTCTAACTTTTTTTCGATACGCT
>LAZR01001360.1_pt1 | contig 15544 bp, 29 predicted proteins | sample 329461 | NCBI WGS metagenome assembly LAZR01 (sample SAMN03002196, study PRJNA259156) | marine sediment metagenome | biome: sea floor; feature: Hydrothermal impacted sediments; material: marine sediment; isolation source: Loki non-amplified sample from Loki's castle hydrothermal vent sediment ...
TTGTTCGAGGCGACGGCGAGCGGCGGCACGGCGAGGGTCAGTGGCATCGGTACCTACGACAACCAGGGCGCGATCACAGTCGACTCGGCGGGACTGGTCGACGAGGGCGCGCTCGGCCTATTGGTTTTGATCGATCAGCGCGAGTACGTGCAGGACGGTCCGAATCAGCTGCAGACCAAGTGCCGCCGGTCGTCGTTCGCGACCGAAGCTGCGCGCGCCGCTGCGGAAATCGTCGGCGCGGCGCTCGTTCCACCGTTCGTCGAAGGCAAGCATACCGCTGCGGTAAAAACGCAGTACGTCGAGACGACGCAGGGCGCGAACCCGGGCGAGCCGCCGATCCACACGGTGCGCACGCTGTGAGCGCCGCGCTCGCAACTCAGGGCTACGAGTGCGCCAATAGCGGCGCCGCGCTCGCGACCCAGGGTTACGAATGCCTCGGCGCCGGTGAGCTCGTCGCGCGTCGCGATGCGATCGTCGTCGCGCGCAACTCCGATGCCGTGGTCTCGGCCAAGCCGAGCGATCCGGTCGTCGTCGCGGGGCACGTGACGTGAGCCGGCCCGAGATTCCGATCACCGTGTTCCGCAGCGAGACGCTGACGCAGCCGTTCTGCCTCGTCGATCGACGCACGCGCCTCGGCCTCGACCTCACCGGCAAGATCGTGCGGTTCACGGTGCGGGCCGCGCTCGACGAGGCGATCCTGATTAGCAAACAGACTGGCGCCGGGATCGTTCACGATCCGGATCAGGTCGCGAGCCCCGGCAAGTTCACGCTGACGGTCCCGGCCGCCGAGCACACCGCGCTCGGCGCGTTCGATCACCGGTGGGATCTGTGGGTGGACGATGAATTGTGGGTCGCGCCCTCCCTCTACGACGTGCGCGACTCGGTGCGGTTCGGCCGGTGATCGCCGGGCTGATCGGGTTCGGGGTCGGCGCGCTCGCGTTCGCCGGGATCGCTGTCGCCCTCGCGATTCGGAACGGGCAGCTCGACGGCGACAACCGTGTGCTCACCGGCGACCGCACGCGGCTGCGCAAGGTCGCCGCCGGTGCAGCGCTTGAGCTCGCCGCTGCGCTCAGCCGGGGCGAGCAGCTCGAGGACGAACACGAGGCGCAGGTACGGGGGATCTATGACCGGATCAGGGAATCGGGCGGTGCTGCTGCTCTCGGTGATCTTGCTGTCGGCGAGCTCGAGCGGCTGCTGTCGCCGCCCGAAAGTAGAGCCGACGACGATCAGGACGGTTAGTGTCGGCTGCCTCACGCACCCTCCGCCGACGCTGCCCGACGCGGGCGAGTTGATCCTTGCGCCCGGCGAGGGGATCTGCCCCGAGGCCGCGACGGGCGGGTGCTACATGGCCGAGGCGGCCCTCGCGCTCGCCGAGTCGCTGCGGTACGCGCGCCGTGCATGGATCAAATGCCGCCGGTGATCGTGCCACGTGGAAACATCGGGCCGAATCGCGGTAGACTCGGCCCATGTGGAAAGCGATCAGAGGGATCCTGTCGTCGAAAAAGGCGGTCGTCGCCGCGGTCAGCGCGGCCGTGTGGATCGCGGGCCGGTTCGGTCTCGAGCTCGACGTCGCCGAATTGCTCCCCGTCGTGGCGCCGCTGTGGGCCTACGTGATCGGGCAGGGCGTCGCGGACGCGGGCAAAGAGCGCGCGAAGGTCGAGGCGGGCACCGACTAGCGCTGCCGCTTGAGCGTCCGCTCGATCACCGCGCGGACCCACTCGCTCAGCGAGACGCCCGCCTTGTCGGCGGCGGTCTGCCACCGGGCGCGGAGCTCGGGGGCGAGGCGGATGCGGAGCGGGGGATTGCCGCGGCTCATCGGGACACCTCCAGATATGCCCGCGCCTGCGCGCACTGCCACTCGTGCTCGGCGGAGGAGGCGGCGGCGGCGGCGTAGGAGGCGTAGGAGGCGGAGGCGGCGGCGTAGGCGGCGGCGGAGGCGGCGTAGGAGGCGTAGGAGGCGGAGGCGGCGGCGTAGGCGGCGGCGGAGGCGGCGTAGGAGGCGTAGGAGGCGTAGGCGGCGGAGGCGTAGGAGGCGTAGGCGGCGGAGGCGGCGGCGGAGGCGGCGGCGGAGGCGGCGGCGGCCTCCGCCTCAACCCAGGCTCTCGCGGTTTGGATCGCGCTTAGCGCGATCCCCTCCGTCCACGGGTCGGTGATGCGCTCCACGATCCGCTCAGCGCAGTCGCACGCCCACGACACACGGTCGGAGCGAGAGAGCAGTCGAGAGAGGACCCAGCGAGCGTCGTCGCGAGGTAGCGACAGCAGCACGGGTAGCGCGTCGGCGACCGCGATCGACGTCCCGCCCATGATCTGCTCCAGCCTGCCGGCCTCGTAGCCTGTGCACGGATCGAGTGCGCGTAACTGCGCGATCGTGATGCGGGTCATCGGGATACCTCGATAGCAGCGTCGTCCACGGCATCGACATAGCCGGGGCCCTCGGTTGGCAGTGTCGAGCAGCCCGCGTAGAGGCACTCGCGGCAGATCCGACTCGGCGAGTCCTCGCGGTCCTGATCGGCGCTCACCCAGTAGGCGGTGATCGTGGCGGTACCGCAGTCGGCGTCGTTGAGCGTCACGGCGCAGTGCTCGCAGATCGTGCGGCTCATCGGGACACCTCCAGATCGAGAGCGCAGTCACAGACGCGATAGATGGTGTTCGTGGTCGGGCCAGTTTTCGTCGTGCGTGTCATGCCCCTAACTAATGCACTCGGCGTGCCGAGTGTAGCCACACGTATTCACTAGGCCCCGCCCCGCCGCCGTGACGTGTGGACACACCCGGATGAGGATACGCGGGCTTAGCCTGTAGCCACACCAGACGATCGCGACAGAATGTCTCAACCACAGGACGCGCCCAGCGGCGCTGTACGGGCCGCTGCTCGAGGGTGTCCCCGCGTGCCGGCCCGGGGCAGTCAGGGCAGCACGCGGCGTTTCAGCGCGTCGTGCGTCGGCGGCTCGCTATGCGCGCTCACTAGGTGTGGTGGCTACGGTGTGGCTACACACTAATGCGCGATCGGCGGCGCGCGTAAGTGCGTGATGCTACGCTGCTGATCGGTGAGCCTGACGATCGCGCCACACGAGCCCGCGAGCCTCCTTCGGCGGTACCGGCGCGAAGTCCGCGCCGCCGCGAGCTCGTGGCTCGGGCGCGGCGAGGCAGCCGGACAGAACAACCGCGGTCCGGACGTCGACGAGATGCTCGCGATAAGCGGAGTCGGGCGCCGCGATCGAGACGGCCACTCGGTCGGCGGCCCGTGGTGCGGCGTCGGCGCGAGCGCGATGCTCACGCTCGGTGCTCGTGCCATGGGATGGCTCGCGCCGCCGTTCGCGATGCATGCCGGCGCGAAACGGTTGGGCCGCAACGTCGGCAGATGGGGCCGCTTTGTCGTCGCGCCTCGTGGCTGGACGATCCTCGGTGGCGGGACCTACCTCGGCGATCCAGGGATCGACGAGTCGGCGCTGATTGTCGTGTGGCACCGAGGGATGACCCGCGAGACTGCATGGTCAGGACACGTCGAGATCGTGTCGCACTACGAGCAGGAGACGGACTCGCTCTGGACCTTCGCGCCGAACGTGGTGCCGCGGCAAACCGCGCGAGGTCTGCACGGGCTGACGATCGCGCGCGGTCAGGCCGTGTGGCATCAACGCGAGCACCGCAATGGTCGGTGGCGTCGCAAACTCTACGCTATCGCTGCGGTCTAGTCCGCAGGCGGATCGTCTCGAGTCCGCTGCGGGGATTCCTTCGCTACGTCGGCAACGCGTTCGGGCGATCCGTCCTCGCGCTGTTCTAGTCGTCCACTTGTCGTCGAGAACACGAGCTCGCGACCTCCTGCGTGGAACCAATTATGGGCTTCATCGTGCCACCGATGTCCCTCGCCGAAGTGGTCGACGAAATCCTGCACCGAGCAAATCCGCACAACGCCGGGCGCGCCGATGATCAGTTTCGCGGTCACGTCGCCACCCCTTTGATCGCGTCGTAAACCTCATCAACGATCGAAGCGCGCAGCTCGGGCGTCATGGTCTGCCCTACGAATTTTTGAAGGCGACGGAACACCATCCAACCGATCCATCGCTGAGTGGCGATGTCGCGCGGACAACTCCAGCACGATTGCGTGACGGCGCGCCCGTGGCCGCAGACCTTCACACCCCACGCGAGGGGTTGCCACTTGTGGTCGATGCGCAGATTCGACTCGCGTGCAGTCACGAACGCCGCGTGAACGACGAGCGCGCCGAGTAGCTCGATCACGTCGACCTCCGGATCCCTGCGGCGATGTCGGCGAGCCTCTGCCGCGCGGATTGCTCCCCATAGCGACGATAGCGGCGCGCTCTCCGGTTCGCGGCCTTCCACCCGGCGCGCCCGAGGTTGCGCGCGAGCATGAACCACCATGGCGCAGGTGACCCAAACGCGCGCAGTTCGTTCTTGTGGACGTACCAAGGGCCGTAGTCAGTCGGCACACGTCGAATCGTTACCCGGCTCAAGAGCCGACCTCGTGCGCTTTCAGCCACGTCTCGTACTTCACGCGCGACCCGTGGCACTTGCCCGGCAGCTCCTGATGGACATAGATCGCGATCGCGGTGAGGGCGCGAAAGCTCTGCTCGTCGGCCCGGCAGGCCGCGTCGCGAAAGTCGTTTGCAATCACCGCCTGCAGGAAGTCACCGACGCCGGTCCCGTGTTCGCCGTAGCGTTTCAGCCCCGCGAGAATCTTGGACGGGATGATCGCGAAGTCGCGCCGCGAGGGCGCCGCGCCCTTGCCCGGTTCGCCGAGCTCGAGCATTCGGATCGCCCGAGCGCTGTCGGGCGTGTAACCGAATTCCGCGAGGCAAAGCTCGGCGAGGTCCCGCGGGGCGCGGTCTTCGTCGTATGGCGCGGCAAGCACCGAGAGCGTGTGATAGATCAGCCGCTCCCTGTCGGCGACAAGCTGCAGCTGCGCGTTGGCGCGATCGTGGATCTCTTTCGACTGCGCCTCGAGCAGGTCGGCGGTATCGCGTAGCGCGTCGACGTGCAGCTCGGTCAGGCCCGTTTTCACCGTCGGTGCGTAGTGGATGATCTCCGCGAGCTCGCGCAGGAATGCTGCGCTCACCGTCGGCCGCCCTTTGGCTCGAGTCCGCTGCCGCGGCACCGCGTGCACTTGCTGCTCGCGAGGGCGAGGTCGCGCAGGAATTCGCTCACGCCCTTGCCTGCCTTGGCGGCGGCGGCGGCGATCTGTTTCGCCTCGCGCTCGTCGACCTTGATGTGGATCTGTTTGTCACGCGGCATCGTCTGGTTCCCCCTGCTCGAGTCGTGAGGCGAGTCGGTCGCTCGCCGCCGCGAGTTTGCCGTCGCTGTCGGGCGGCGTGTGCGCCTCGTCAGCTCCGCGGTAACCACACGAGCAGCTGATTACCCGCGGGCCGCCGGCGAACTCGAGCTGTTCCGCGCTCGTCGAGGAAAACAAAGCGACCGTGAATTCGCCGTCGCCGTCGCGCAGCGTGATATCGCGTGTCCAGAAGTCGCCGCCGTTATTCTCGTCGCGCGCGAAGTGCGCGATCGGTCCGAGGGCGATTAGCTCGATGCCGTGAAACGAAATCGTTGGGGTCATTGGCATGCTCCGGTTTGTGTGAGGCTCCAGTGTACACGACCGTGTATCAGCGTCAACACGAAAGCAACACCGCGAAAGCGACCCCCCGGCGGCCGACCGGAGCGGCGCAACCCCGCGCGCCGTCATGCCAGACACTCGCGAGGCGCCGGGAGGTCTACGACTTTTTGCCGAGCGCAGCCTTGAGGCCGTCGGTGCCCGTGCCCGATGGTGCCGTGCTCGCGCCGCTCGCCTCGAGCACTGCCGCCCACGTCGTCTCACCGTCGCGCACTGCGGCGTAGAGCGCGCGGAGGTCGGCGAGCTGCGCCGGGCTGCACTTGCTGAGATCGTGGCCGAGGTATTTTTCGAGGTCGGCCGCCGTGACGTTGAGCTGCGCGAACGCATCAGCGATTTCTTTGCGCGCGGCGTCGGGATCCTTCGCGGCATGATCGCTCGCGGTCGCTCGGCACAGATCCATCGCCTCGTCGACGAGGTCGCCCGGAATCAATCGCAGCGCGCAGGTTCGCATCGCCTTCGAGATCAACGCGCCCTCCTTGTTGAGCAGATCATCCTCGGAGGCGCGAACGGTGTGCGTGGTCTGCCCGGTCGAGTTCGTGCGCGAGCTGACCGCCTCCTGCCCGCGGCGCAACGATCGGCGCTCGACCGTTTTTGTCACCACGATATCCTTGGTGTGCGTGACGTTCGCCTCGAGGTCCGTCACCGAGACGCGCACGATCCGCTTGTCGTCGTCGTCATAGATCGCGTAGGCCTCGGGCAGCATGTTCCCCATGCACCGCATGGCAGCCTCGGCGAATCGGATCGACGGGCCCTTGATCGACTTGCCGCCGCCGATCGGCCTTTCGTATTCGGCGACCTTCGCGAACCTGGGCCGCTGGCACTCGCGCAGCAGTTTGCCGCGCACGGCGTCGTCGCTGCGCGGGTTACGCCACGCCACGAGGTAGCGCGCCTCGACTGCTGCTTTCGCCTGCGCTGCTGCGGCCGTCGTCGCGGTCTCGGCGAGCGGTGCGGGCATGGTCGGCACGAGCGCGGTCGGCTGCTCTCGAGTCGCCATGGCACCGGACGGCGCGGCGGTCGTTGCAGCGCCTTGTGTCCCCGGGGGTGCGGGCGGCGGTGGCCAATCCTCGCCGCGGATGCCCGGCGCACCGTCGGCAACTCGTCGCGGCTTCGGCTTCGGCTTCGGCGTCTGCGGTCCGCCCGGTGGAACAGCCCCCTGCGGACGATGGCCGGGCGTGGGTTCCACTTTCGCCGTGTCGGCGAGCTCCTGCGCTGCGACTTCGGCCTGCTCCTCGATCTCGATCATTCGTTTTTCGTCGTCGGATAGTTCGGGCATCGGTCTACTCCGGTTTGGGTTGCATGAGCAGCAAGATGTCGGCGGTCGCAGCGAGCGACGGTTCATCCTTGAGCCACCGCCGCGGGCTGTACCATTTGCGCGACGGCTTGTAGCGGTGCTCGTCCTGCAGCAGCTTCAGCGCCTTGTAGCTCAGGTCGAGCTGATCGGCGAGCTCCTCGGCGACGGCGGAATGATTCACCCGGCCGCGTGAGTCGTGTTTGAACATCGATTTTTTCCCGAGCTCGTCGGGTAACTCGAACCCCTCCGCGTCGCCGATCCGCACCTGCAGCTGCTGCCTGATCCGTTCTTTCGCATCATCGACCATGCGCCACAGACACTCGACCGCGCGCAGCCGGCGGTGCAGTTCGAGGTCGTCGTCGGTCGGCTCGAGCAGGTGGCGCGTCGTCTTGTCGAATCGGCGCCGCAGATAGCGAGCGTATTCTTTCGAGCCGTCAGCCTCGGGCGGTACGCGAGCGACCACGTGCTGCTGCCACCACTGCTCGCACCGCTCGAGCAGCGACGCCTCGAGCTCGAGGTCGCGCTCGGCATGGAAGATGCGCAGCTCGTGCGTGTTGAACAGCACGGCGAGGTCGAGGCCGCCGTCGCACCCCGCCCCGGCGACGTACCACGTGCCCTGGCACAGATCGGAAAACGGGATGTCGTCGGTGCCCTCGTCGCCGTACTCGCGACGCATGAAGAACCCGCGCGACTTGATCTCGACCACGCGCATCTCGGCGTCTAGCTCGTCGGCGAGGTAGTCGAGCGTAAAGAGGTGCCACGGGCGGTCCGCGCTGCGCTCGGTCGCGAGCGGTCCCCTGAGCGTGCAATTGTCCGGGCCGCCGCAGCGCCGCTGATACTCCTTCGCGATCACCGGCTCGAGGATCTGCCCCCACTGCGTGCGCTCGTTCCCGGCGAACCCATCGAGCTCGCCGATCTTTTCGGCGTAGACGTCGATCGGCGCGCGGTACGGATTGAGGCCGAGGCACGCCGCGACGTCGCTGCCGCCGAGGCCGGTGCGCCGCATCGCGTGCCACTCAGGCGAGTGGGTACCGCCGGCGCGTGCGTGTTCGTCGATGACGGCGCACGCCTCAGCGAGGCCGCGCTGGGCATCGAGGATCAGCGCCTCGCCGTTACGCATTCGCGTAGCCCGCGTCGAGCGCGGCACCAACGATCTCGCGGCAGAGCTGCGAGACGGAGGACCGGCGCGCCTTAGCCACGCGGTCGAGTTGCTCCCAATCCTCCGGGCGGAGCGCGAACGTGATGCGCGGATTGCGCTCGTCGGCCGTCCCGGGCTCGGTGTTCTCGTTTTGCTGTGGTGCCATGCCGACGACTACTAGCACGCCGGGGTGACACGTGTCTACAGTCGGTGACGAGTGCTGAATATGTCACCTGTGCAGAAACTGTGGGTAGGCGTCGGCCTCGCGCTTCGGGGTTGACGCCCGTCGCTGCGAAGTGTTAACCCTGTCGGTGCATGGGGGCGGGACAGTCGAGCGGCTTCGTGATCTGGCACCGGACGGTGTTCGCCTCGTGGCTCTGGCGCTTGCCGCCGGCTCAATTCAAGGTCGCGTTCGCGCTCGTCGCGTTCGCGAACTGGACTCCAGAGCAGTGGCACGACGGGCGTAGTCCAGTCGAGATCCCTCGCGGTGAATTCGTGACATCACAGGCCAACCTCGCGAAAGAATGCGGGGTATCCGTAAAAGTTGTGCGCGTGAGTTTGGGCAAGCTAGTGCGCGCAAACATGATCGAAGTGGACGCGGGAAGGGCGAGTATGTTCACTCGGATTCGCCTCGTGAATTACGGAGCTTACCAGGATCTGCCGCGAGTGAAGGGCGAGCAAAGGGCGAGTGAAGGGCGAGTGAAGGGCGAGCAAAGGGCGAGTGAAGGGCGACAAGTAAACAAGGGAACAAGGGAACAAGGGAACAAGGGAACAAACAACAACCCCCAAAACCCCCCAAAGGGGGATGTCGAGATCGTAGTGGAGTACCTCAACGCCCAACTCGGCAGGACGGGCGCCGCTTGCTTCCGAGCCCGAGGCAAGACCCGCGAGCTGATCGAGGCGCGGATGGCGGACGGGGCCCTCGTCCGAGATCTACGAATGGTCTGCTGGCACCGGGTGCGCGAGTGGAAGGACGATGAGCAAATGGCAAAATTTCTCAGGCCCTCGACCCTGTTCCGCCGGAGCAAATTCGAGGAGTACCTGCCGCAGGCAGCCGCGGCCGTCGCCGAGCAGAAGCCAGAAACCACAGACCCGCACAAAGTCAGCCGCGAGGACTACAAGCCGCTGCTCGGAGGCCTGCGGTGACTGAGACGATCGCTCAGGCGCTCGGGAGCACGGACGGCACGCGCATGGCCAGATGCTCCGACTGCTCAGAGCAGCACGAGGTTGCCCAGGTCGCCTGGGATCTGGCGATGATGTTCCACGAGGCTCTGGTGGCGCGCGGCGAGGCGGGGCTCTCGGGTGTAGCTCGTTGCGCCAGCTGCAAGAGCGCGTGGAAAAAAGCGTGCGCGAAGGAGCTCGAGGAAGAGCACTACCGCGACGTCGCGTTGTTCCGCCGGATGCGCAGAGCGCTCGCGAGCATCGAAGCACGCGAGGCTACGAGGCAGGACGTAGTGTTGTTCATCGCCAGCCTACCGGACGACTTCCGGATCGAGCACCACGCCGCCGTCGCCAGCTTCAGGAGCGAGGCGGACAAGCGCTTCGCGGAGCTCGACAAGAAGCGGCGGCGAAAGGGCGAAGACTTTGACGGCTAGCCACGCTGTACTGCACGGCGACTGCCTCGGCCTCGGTGGGATGTCGCTGCTGCGCTCGAGCTCGGTCGACCACGCGATCACGGATCCGCCATACACGCCCCACACGCATGACCAACAACGCATCCGGTGGACCGCTCGCGGAGATGTGCCGGGCGGCATTACGCGCCCCGCTGAGCTGTCACGCAGCAAGGATCTCGGCTTCGAGCCGATCGACAACGAACTGCGCGCCCGGGTCGCCGCCGAGCTCGCCCGCGTCGTGCGCCGGTGGGTGCTCGTGTTCACCGACGATAGCGGGATGCAGCCTTGGATCGATGCTCTCGAAGGCGCCGACCTGCAGTTCGTGCGCTCGCTCGTGTGGATCAAAATCGGATGCGCCCCGCAGTTCACTGGCGACCGACCGGCCAACGGCTACGAGCTGATCGTCGTCGCGCACCAAACCAAGCCCGACGGCAAGCCGATGAAAAAGCGGTGGAACGCTGGCGGCAAACGTGGCGTGTACGTGCACCCGATCGTGCTGAATCGCGGAGGGCACGACGACCGCGTGCACACGACGCAGAAACCGGAGGCGCTGCTCGAGGAGTTCGTGCGCGATTTCACCGATCCCGGAGAGGTCATCCTCGACCCGTTCCTCGGCAGCGGCACTACCCTCGTAGCGGCCAAGCGGTTCAACCGCGGCGGCATCGGGTGGGAAATGCAAGAGCACTACGCCGAGGTCGCGCGCCGACGCATCGCCGACGTAATCCAGGACCAGCGCGTCACCTATTCGCGCGGCAAGCAAACGCAAACGGAGCTCGCGCTGTGACGACGACGCCGATCGAGGTGCATTCGTGGCAGCTCGTCCTGCCGCAGACCGGCGGGCTGAAATGGCACCTGTGGCACACCGCCGAGCTGGTCTCGATTTGTAACTGCGCCGACAAGCGGCTGCACGAGGTGCTCGAATCGCCGCCCCGTCGCCGATTCCCAGTCTGTCAAATGTGCCGGTGCTATGCGCAGCGGAACGATCTGAAAATGCCCCAGTGGGCGATCACCCCAAAACGAAAGCGAGCAACACCATGAGTGCAGCAGCCAAGGCAAACAAGGAGCTCCCCGGATTCGAGCGGCCGACGATCAAAGCGATCGACGTGCAGTTCGCGCCGTACCTCGTGCTCCGCGATCAGCACATCGCGCTGACGAGCAAGCTCAAAGCGGCGAAAACCAGCTGGCAGGACGAGGTCGACGCGCAGCGCAAGGATCTCGAAGAGGACAGCAACGGCGATCCGGTCTACGTCTACCGCGACGGCAAGCGGCAGTTCCGACTCGCGATCGAGCACGGCGACGAAAAGGTCACCTGCTCGGAGATCAAGTCGAAATCCGACGACGACGACGGAGCGATAGGCTAGTGCAGGACAACAGCGGAGTGCTGCACCCGATCGAGGGCCTCGACGATCCAGCCCGCAAGGGCAAGGAAGATTGGCCGATCTACACGGTCGGCGAAAAGGTCCGCTTTCGTGGTTGGTGGTGGGAGATCGTCGATATCATCGACGGCGGTCCCAAGCTCAAGGCGTCGCATCGGTGCTCGATGGCCGAGCGGCTCGACGATATCGCGTTGCTCGAACGTGAGCTCAAGCAATTGCGCAAGCGCAAACAGCAGGCCGGCGGATAGTGCAAGCCGCGCTGTTCGAGGATGCGAGCTCGCCGGTGATCCGATTCGCGATCGCCGGCGAGCCCGTGCCACAGGGATCGAAGGTCGGGCAGATCGTCGGGCGCCGCGTGAAGTTTCACGGCGCCGTCGCGGTGCTCGAGCCCAAGGTGCTGCTCACCGAGCAGGCGGATATGTCGACGAAAACGAAGGGCCGCGACCGGCTCAAGAAATGGCGAGGCCGAATCGAGACGGCAGCGGCGCGGGCGATGCTCGAATGGGGAACGAGCGCGGTGCTGGCGAGCGAGCGAAGCGAGGCAGTAGTCAGCCCGTTCACGTTCGCCGTGGTGCTGTCGGCGGAGTTCGTGCTGCCGCGACCGCCGTCCCACTACAAGCCCAGCGGCGACCTGACGGCGAAAGCAAAGCGGGACAACGCGCATCCGGGCAAGCCCGACCTATCGAAATTGGTGCGCGCCGTCGAGGACGCGATGTCCGGCATCGTGTACGGCGACGACGCGCAGGTGCAGCGCTACGGCGCGGTTTTCAAACGGTACGCCGAGCGCGGCGGGCGCGGCGGCGTGATCGTGGAGGTGAAACGACTATGGTCTACATCGGAAAATACGGCGAATACGTGCACACCCTCGACAGCGGTCGATTCATAGTCGGCCGCAACTTTTTGGCGGGCGTATGCACGCACAATCCACCGAAGGCCGAGCCGCCGTGCTGGCAGCGGATCACGCCGCTCAAGCAGCCACTGTTCGCCGGCACGTTCGAGCAGCTCGCCGCGATCGGTGTGCCGACCTACGCCAACCCGAACAGCGCGATCAAGGCCGCGCGCCTCGTGTACCCGGATCTTCGGAAACGGTTCCCGTGGCGCGAATGCGAGGGGCGCGGCCTTTGAAAGCTGCCGCCAAGCTCGCCCCGATCCTGCAGGCCGTTTGCGATCAAGTCGCCGACGAGGCACAGGCCCTCGCGGACATGCGGCGCGTCGCGCTGCGGATCAGCAAGGTGTACGGCGATACGGTCGCGCGGCACCTGACCATGTATCACGAGGACGCCGACACGCTCGCGCGGCTCGTGCTCGCCTACACCGAGGTGCCGGACGATGAAAGCTAGACCGGCAACTTTTCAGGATCTCGCCGAGCGCATCCGCGACCTGGAGCAGCGACTAGAGGCTGCGGAGGGGCTGCTAGACCGGGCGAGTGAATGGGCGATAGCGACAGGCCACAGTCGTCGTAGCCTGTTCCGCGACATCCGCGCATTTCTCGACGGCGGAGCCGATGACTGACCTCGAGCAGCTGCTCAAGGGCTATCGGCGTCTCGAGAAACGCGAGGACCTCGCCGGCGTGGTCGACGATCCGACGGGCATCCGGTTTCTTGCTGCGTGGCGGCGGCAGGTGCCGACGTGGAAGCGGTCGCGCGCGAAACAGCCGACCGAGATCGGGCTGCTGTGGGTGTGGGTGTGGGCGGGCGTCCGATACGACCGCGAGGCGCTTGCGATCGCCGCGAAGGTGAACGAGTCGACGGCCGAGCTCTATCTGCGGTCCTGCGTGTCGGCGCGGATCGTCTATCCCGACGGCTCGATCTCGAAGCCAGCCGAGCGGCTGATCGCCGCGCACGTCAAAAACCGATTCCCGGGCACTCGGCGAGGCCGGCCGCCGGGCGTCAAGGATTCGAGCAAGCGAACACGAACGCCGGCGACGAAAGACGAGGGTGCGGAATGAACATCGAGCTATTCCCATGCTCGGGTGGCATGGCCCTGGGATTCCGCCGCGCCGGCATCGAGTTCGATCTGGCGATCGATTTCGACCCGTGCGCGGTCGATAGCTATGCGGCCAACCTGGGCCACCGGCCGCTGCAGATGGACGTGCGCGACTTTCTGCGACTGCTCGAGGACGGATGGCGCCCGGCCAAGCGGCTCGAATTGCTCGTCGCCGACCCGCCGTGCACGCCATGGAGCCGCGCCGGCAAGTGCAAAGGGCAGGACGACGAGCGCGACATGCTGGGCGAGACCATGCAGATCATCGAGCTACTGATGCCGCAGCGGTGGGTGATCGCCAACGTGCCAGGCCTCGACGACGCGACCCACTGGGACAAGGTGGTCAAGCCGGTAATAGGCGAGGCCGCTGTGCGGCTGGGCTATTGCGTCGACTACGCGAGCCTCAACGCCGCCAACTACGGTGTGCCGCAGATGCGCGTGCGGCCGTTCTGGTTTGCCCACCAGGTGGGAACCGAATGCATCCGGTGGCCGGCGCCGACTCACGGCGATCCGCGCAAGATGGGGTCGCTGTCGCTGCCTGGTGTTGACGCGCTGTTGCCGTGGGTGACGTGTCGGGATGCGCTATCGCACCTACCGCTCGAGGAGCTCGGCAAGCCCGTGCGGCTACGATGGCGCAACCCCGATCATCGCGCGTCGGATCCAGACGAGCCGGCAAAGACGCAGACGCGGAACACGAACAGCGACGGTTGTCTGCTGGTGAATCCAAGACACGCGCCCGCCGTGCTCGATCGCCCGGCACCGGCGGTGACTGCCAAGGACCGCGACGGACACGCGGCGCCCGCCACAATACTTGCCGTCGGCGACGGGCCGCGCGCCATGATGCGCCCGCACGAAACCGATCGGCCGGCGCGCACGCTCACCGGCAGCTGCCAAGACTCGACCCACATCCTCGCCGTGTCTCCCCGACACGTCTCTCGCGAAGATGAGCCCGCGCATGGAATCACCGCCGGAGCGGATCATCGGCAAGAGTCGGTGCTTGCAGAATCCCGCCAGGTCGGGCAATGGCCCAGCAAAGGCAACCACAACCCGAGCCGCGCGGATGCGCCGGCACTCGTGCAGACGAGCGCGACCGGAAGCACCTCGGGCGTGATGGCGGCGGACGACGACTGGCCATGGGGCCGACCCGCGACCACCGTCACCGGTGACAAGAGCGGACGCATCCCTCCGCCCGGACACCACGGCAAAAGCTACATGTCCAAAGGCGTGAAGCTGTCCGAAAAGGCCCGACTGATCCTCCAGTCTTTCCCAGAGGACTGGCAGCTACTCTCGTCCACCAAGACGGGGCGATCATCGATGTTGGGCCAGGCGATGCCGCCGCTGCTCGCGCAGCCAGTCGCGCGAAGTATCGTGGAACACATGGCAAAACCGGAGGGCGAGTGACAGTGAACGCGCGCCCGATGATAGTCGGCGAGGCGAACCCCTACGGGGGCGATCCTCGGTTCGCGCTGTACCCGAGGCCGCGCAGCGCTGCGGGAATCAGGTCGATCCTACTGTGTGCCACTGCGGCGAGTCGATGACGCGCCACGGATCGCGTTCGGGTCACGCGCCGGTGCCGATGGGCTGCGACTGCGCGCGAATGGCGGCCTCGTGACGCCGATCAGGCACGGCCCGGCCGGCCTACCGGCTCAAGCGGCGCCGCGCGTGCTGCCCGACGCCACGAGCTGCGCGCACCGCCTCGTCGAGCTATTCGGCGTCGCCCAGTGCAGCAGATGCGATCGCTACTTCGCCGAGGTCAAGCTCGAGGACGGCAGCATCGGGCTGCAGGTGGAGCTGCCACGGTACCCGCCGGGGCCAACAGAGTGAGCCGCACGCGCTCCATGGTCCAGCGGTACCCGTACACGCGGGGTCCCGACGGCAAGAACATCTGCCGGTACTGTCACGGCACAGTCCCGCGCCCGCGGATCTACTGGTGCTCCGCGGCGTGCGTCGACGCCGCTTACCTGCGCTGCGACCCCAAGGTGCAGCGCCGCAAGGTTGAGGAGCGCGATCATGGCGTCTGCGCGGTCTGCGGGCTCGACACCGGCGCGGTGCAGGAGGCTTACAACCGCGCCTTGAACGCGGTAGGTCTGGCCGCTGGCCGCTACAGCGAGCCGCACAAGGCTGTCGCGGAACGGATGCGCGCCCTCAGGATCGCGTCGTCGCAGGGCAAGCACTGGGCGTGGGATATCGGCCACCTCTGGGAGATGGATCATATCGTCCCGGTCATCGAGGGCGGCGACGAGATCGACGACGTGCTCTCGAACCTCCGTACGCTCTGCATCCCGTGCCACAAGCGGGCGACCAAGGATCTCGCCGGGCGGCGCGCGCGCGAACGCCACTGCCCGCAGGGGCCGAGTGAAGATGCCACGAAACGGGCAGCTAGGCCATGAAACAAGGCCGCCGATTACGCAGCGCAGGAGCCTCCTGCTGCACGAGTTCGTGCCCCTCGTATATGGGCACGTACCCCGCTCTAGCTGCACGAATTCGGACCCCCAAAATGCCCTGTAAGTGCCTGAAATGATAGGT
>LAZR01001361.1_pt1 | contig 15541 bp, 16 predicted proteins | sample 329461 | NCBI WGS metagenome assembly LAZR01 (sample SAMN03002196, study PRJNA259156) | marine sediment metagenome | biome: sea floor; feature: Hydrothermal impacted sediments; material: marine sediment; isolation source: Loki non-amplified sample from Loki's castle hydrothermal vent sediment ...
CCCCAATAGCAAGAGCAGTTTCTTCCGCAAGTTTATCCTGCGCGGCGGCAGGACTAGCATGAGGCTCTGCTGCATTTACAGCTTGATAAGCAGCAATCAATCGTTCCTTAAGACTCATTTTATAGCTCTTTAAACAGTGAGTGAGAAAGTAGATGCTTCCCAATCTACGACTCCAGCAACTGTAGCACCTAAGAAATCTCGCATATGAACTGTAAACTTAGTTTTATCTCGGTCAACAAATCCAGTATATCGAGCGATGATTCCAACAGGTGTAACTTTGATTCTTGGAATTACAAAGAAAGGAAGTGTAAAGTTTATTACAAGACCTGCTGCTGGAACAATAACATCCGTTGCTCCTTCACTTCTTGGTTCAATATCAATGAAACCAGTGTAAGAAGAATAAAAAGCAACTCCAGAAGTATTATCTGCTCTTAATCTATATTGAATATATCTAGCGAAGATTTTATTGACTGAGATTAATTGCTTCCAAGGAGTAAACACTTCTGAGTCATCTGCCCATCTTACTTCAGTTTCAGTATCAACAAATTCTCCACCGGAAGGTTCCGGGCCGAGAGAACCAGCCACTGATGAGAAAACTCTAACAGTTCCTTCTCTCCCAAGATCAAATTCCTCAGTTGTATAAATACTTTCTGGAAAAGGATTTTGAACAAAATTATCAAAAATATCAAAATTATCCCCACCAGAACCAGTAAACTCTGCTCTATTTTGACTAGCAGGAACAAGAACTCCAGTGTAATGTCTTATAAAATGGAGCTTTGTTTCAAACCATTCTGGTGCATCATCTTGACCTTTAACCGTTGGATTGAAAGTAGTAACAACAATATTCGCTGAATCTGCATTGACTGATTCATTCCCAGTAGTATCAACAGCTTTGATGAATATTGTCCAATCTCCTGGAGGAATTGCAGCAGTGGTATGACTTGTTCCACTTGAAATTTGAGTTAAGAAGAAAGCAGAGTCATAGTTTATTCCTATTCCTCTTATTCCAAATTTAATGTTATATCCTTTTAAATCTTTATCTTGAACTTGAGTCCAAGTGAGAAGAACATTTGCTTCATTTTGAGATGCAAAGAATCCTGACACGTTACCAGGTGGGGCAGTTTTCCCAATTACAACATGATTTAGAGAAGAATGATAAGCACTTGTTACCCCAATAGTATTCCTTGATCTTATTTGTACATCATAAGAAACACCATCCTCAACGTCAAGAAGGAAAAACTCATTCTCACTTCCTACAAGAGTTGGGGCATTAAGCCAATCAGAATCAGCAGATTTTTTAAATTGAACTTCTATTGTTCCACCAGATTTTACATATTCATCAGCAGGAGAAACAAAAGTAGCATGAATCCTTGAAAATATAGTCCCGTCAAGTCTAATAAAAAGATCATTAGTTCCACTGGTTAAAGCTAAGCCGGTTGGTGCTTGGATTCTAAAAGGATTCGGGAGAATTGAATTTCTAGTTGTAACGAAATCTGTCTCATCAAGAGTTTCATCCCAATCATAGATTCCAGGATTAGTCTCTCTCAACTTCATTCGATAATTAACTGCTCCCGTGTCTCCAATCGTCAGCCCTGCATCTGTGATTTCGAAATCTTTTGCACTAAAACCAAGCCTCTCATTTGTATATTGAATAGTATCTGGAGGTTGACTCTTGAACATCGTCAACTTTCCTTGAAGATCAATAGAAAGAGATTCTAAGATCTTATTCAATTCAATCTTTGCAAGCCTTTGAGCGGTTGAAGGACTAAGAGTCCAAGGAAAACTAAGATCTTTTATATTCTCTCTTCCTTGATCTCCAGAAAGAGCTCCAGCACTAGAAACTAATGGAAAACTTGTTGGCTGCCAATTATCGAGAGGAGAAACGAATGTCCCTCTTATTCCATTGTAATTATCTCTGCGATCAATTAGATTTTGAGCCTTGAAGCCAGCAGACATATCACTCTCATCATAGGTCTGAGTTGGGGTAATATATGCTCCGGCAAAGATTTCCCACTTTCCACCAACACGAACAACTTTGCCCGCCATAGAAGTAAGAAGTTCTCTTAGTAATGCAGCGGGTTGTTTATTAATTTTGAAAGATCCATTTGCTTCATATCTTCTTTCAGTTCCAATGGCCGGTAATGCAACAACAACATCTTCATCACAAATATCTGCCGCTGCTATTAATTTAGATTGATTGATTTCCTCAACTGGAATTTCCATTCCATAGCTTGAATCCATTAAATAGTCCGTTATTATCAATGCAGGATTTGAGGAAAAGGCAATATCCGTTGATGGATCTCCACCAAGTCTCGGGTCCCAAATCTTCTTTCCTTCTACATCAAAAGTAATGTTTGGAATTCCATTGGGATAAACATCACGATTCCATTTGAGACGAACATGAGCATAAGCCTTTCCCCCAAGCTTATGATCAGTTGACCAGATTCCTGTATCACCAACAGCACCAATAATTGAGTTCAAAGCAGATTGACCACTTGATCCATGTCTTTTATTCACAGTAAGATGGCCTGAGTAATCAATTATTTCTGAATCAAGCTTCATCTCAAAATCACCAGTTCCTCCAGATGTTAAATTAATAACATGGGTTGGATTGCTTTCTGTTGTAAATCTTTTACTTATTTGAAATTCATCGAGATCAAGTTTAATGATGAAATAAGGTTGAGAATCGATAATACCACCTGGAAGTGTTCCACCAGCTACGAGTTTAAATCGAATCCTCTGATTTGTTGCATAACCATGAGCGGTGAATAAGAATTTGTTTAGTGAAGTATTTACATCAGAAGAATCTAGAAGTAATGTTTCAGGAGGAGCAAGGGCTTGTCCATTAAGACCTAAAATCTCAACAGGTTGTCCATTCATATAAATACGAGTAGGATGTTCAGTTATAGAAGAACTTCCTCCAATTGTTTCTACTTCATGTCCCGCCAAGACAATAACCAAATTTAAAATTTCATCAGTATCCCCAGTTAGATGGATGAAAGCATAAACCCCACCAACTCTATGTTTGCCATAGATAACTCTCCAGGGCTCTGTTGCACCTTTATGGGTGATTGATCTATTAACTATGGATGCTTCAATAGCTGGAGTAGAGCCAAGAGTAGATAGAAAGAGACCAATTCCTAATTGGATAACCCAGGCTCCCGCATTGGGACTACCACCTGCGGTAGCAAGAATAGTACCAGCAATAATTAAGCCAGCACCTAAGGCTCTTCTAGTTTCTTTATGAGTCGGAAATCCCATTAACCAATCCTCCAGCAGCATTCACATTCTAAAATATCAATGAAAATAAGTTCATCAGCAACTGAGACAATTGCCACTTTATCTCCAATGCAGATTCCAAGGTGTTCCCCTTTCATATCATTCTTATAAAGAACAAGATTTCCTCTCCCAACTTTTCTCATTTCTCGGCCCTTCTCTCCAATAATAATCTCTGTGATCTCTTGAAGAGAAGAACCACCAATTTCTTTCCAAAGTTTTAAGTATCCAATCTTTGAAGAATAGAAACCTTTAATTCTCTCTCCATAATCAATACCATAAATTTCTTTTATGACATTGATTGCAAAGAGAGCACAATCGTGTTCTCCAAGTTTATACTTTTTAAATCTTGCTTTCTCAATCTCTTTTGAAAGCAAGGAATCAAAATTTCTGGTCATTCTCCTTCCCCTGGGTCATGTTCAGAATCTGGCCAAGGATCAGATCCTCCACCATCTGTTGGTTGACTTGGATCTCCTAAATCATGAACCTGTTGTTTCTCAGCAGTGACTTCTGCAGCAGCCTCACTTGCATCCCTTTGAGTTCCTCCATCACTTCTACTATCAGTGGCATTTACATCTCCACCGCCCCAAAAACCATTCCATTCTTGAATAGCTGCAACGTGGATGAATCCTAAATCATCGGGAAAATCTGATTGCTGGTCTTGATCTGTATATCTTCGAATCCTAGGTTGTTGTAATTTGATTAGATCATTCTCTGCATAAACTGTGATGATTGCAGAATCTCCACCTTCTCCAATCACAATATAATTCACCAATCCTTTAAAGAATTGATAAGGGTCAGTTATGATTGCTCCAGAAGAATCAAGGAACCCAAAATAACATCTAACTGGTTTATTCTGTCTAGCCTCATTCAAGGCCAAAGATATATAAGCAGGATTTACTCCAGTCAAAGAAAGAGTCAATCCAGTAGCATTGACTCCGGTTGTCTCTCGGGCCGGTTGAATCATCAAAAGATCCCCCGCCCCAATCCATGTTTTAGAGTCCCAACTTATATCTCCAACTCCACTCCAAAGGTTTAAAAGCCCGGAAGCAAATTCAACCTCGACAAAGAATACAAGATTAACTTGACCCTTTGATAGTTCACTTGAAACTCCAGCTGTTAGTCCTGATCTCATAATGCCTCTATTGCACTGAAGCCAAAACCATAGAAAGCACTTATTCCAACCTCACTTAGATTAAGATTAGAAGAGAGACGGAAAAGACCTTTTGGTTCACTAACAACAATGACCGCACTATTCGCTGGACTCTCTCGAAGGCGGGGCCATATATCAAGAGTTGCAAGACCACCACTATCACTATTTACATCATTCAAGTTCTTATAAAGCCTAGAAGTTAAGCCCGTCCCAATTTGAATATAATCACCAGCCTTCAAAATTCCAGTAATTTCTGTAGTCCACCCTTTAGTATCTAACTCTTGACCAGTTTGACCTGCACCATCTACTAAAGGAGTTCCTGCGGCAATTCCTCTTGGAAACTTTGCTCCTAAATCTCCCATCAAGAAAGTCCCTTGCTTTCCATTCAATTTAAGAAAGAAGGAACGCCACTCTTCAGCACTTGCTCGCTTCATTGGTGCTAGAGTAATCCCAGCCAACCAGAGCATCCCTTGATGAGTCTGAATCTGTCTTTCAAAGGTAAAGGGAGAGACAGATTCAGCATTAGCGGACTGGGTTGTCAAAGAGAATCTTACAAATAGCCCAACCGTCGGTAACGCTAATGGATAGGTAATTGCCATTTAAACTTCCTTTCATTTTCTGAACGCCTAGTTTTCATTTTCAATTGAAACTTCTAACGGCGACGACTTCCTTCAAATCTTGTGTTCGCAATTCGTGCACTTTGCTGTCTATTCGCGATGGACATGGCACGGAGAACTCTTTGTTCGACTCCTGGATCAGAGGCTCTTGCATCTATATTTATGATTGTGTTGTTGGATGAGCCTCTAGAAAGACTTGAGGAAGAAGGTGGACGACTTAAGCCAGTTGATAGAGTTGAAGGCCCCGCAGGCCCAAGATCAACAGTGGGAAAATCTCCAGGTGCAGAACTTATATCACTACTAGGCCCCCCTTGACTAATTGAACCACTTCCAGCTATCATCCCAATAGTTTGCATTATCCCTTTGAAGATCAAAGCTTGCAAAGCAGCTTCCATCAATCTATCCCCAATCCTTGCAAGAACATCATTCAAACTTTCTCCTGCTACAATCCCCGCAGCCATTCCACTAGAAACTGTGGATGCAAATTGTTGTGCCGCCTCTGTATTCTGAGCTAATTGCATCTGCATCTTTCGCAATCTATTAGTGAAAGTTTCTTGGCCTATGAATCCTTCATCCCTCAATTGTTCAAGCCGGGCCAATTCTTCCCTGTAAGCTCTAAGAGCAGCATTAGTTCCTCCCCAAACATCTGCAGATTCCTCAATTGCTTGATTGGCTTCCTTGAACTTCTGTGTAAAGATTTTAACGTCAGCAGCTATTTGCCTAGAAGCAGCATCATTCGCTAGATTTGTCAAAGCTACATTAAGAGCCTCAATAGCCTCAGCAGCTTCAAGTGAAGAACCCCTCTGTAACTTTTGTGCTGCTCTAACAGATTCAAGTTCTGCATTTAATCTGCCAAATCCAGTTTCTTTTTCAATTCTTCCTAAAGCAGAACTTAAAAGATCTGTTTGTTTCTTTTGAAGGAATGTGGCATTAGCTGTTTTCTTTAATCCAACAGCAAGTTCTTCTGAGATTGATAGAATATCCTCACCCAATTTTGCATAAGTTCCCTTCAAAATCCTGAAAGATGTAACACCATCTTTTACAAAAACTTCCACTTTAGCTGCCGCACCACCAAAAGCTATCGCGAGTTTAATCATCTTCTCCTGTGTAGCTGTTACATTCGGGCCAAGAAGAAGAAGTTCATTGTTCATATCTCTTAAAGCATTTTGAACTTTTGGTGAGAGAGCATCTTCTTCACCTGGAGAAAAAGCATTAAACTTCTCAACAGAAAAACCTCTTTCTATTGCCAATTTAGCAGCTACATCTTCTAATTCTTTTAACTCCATTCTAATTTTTTGTATTTTATTTGCTAAAGGAGAAGTATCTATGAATTTTCCACCAAGGACTAATCCAGTTTTAATTTTCAGAAAACTATCTTCAAGTCCTTTTAACTCTCTTTTAACTCTTTTGATTTCCGCTTCTAAACCACTAGCTGATGTTCTATCAACTTCATCATTGAAAAACTTCATCTTAATTGCAACAGCACCAACCGCTGCAGCTAGTATAAGCCAAGGATTAGCTATTGCAGATACTATAGCCAATGCCTTCATACCCGCAGTAGCAAGGGTAACAGTGACAATCAAAACTTTCATAGCTGCAACAAGCTTCACAATCAATTTAATAACAAGAAGAATTCCAATAGTTGATGTAATAATATCTAAATTGAAGATGAACACCTCAAAAGTTTTTGTAACTGCTTTGATGATTTGACCAACAACCCTCAATCCTAAAGGCATACCTTTTAGACCCTTATTAACCTTTTCCAACTGTTTACTCATTCTCCCAAAACTCTCAGTAATTGGTTGAAGAATCCCACCAGCTTCTCCTGCAATTTCAAGGAATCTTCCAATTCTCTCAACAAGGGTATCAAAGGCTCCAGCAACCCCTGCGGCTTCTTTGACTCCAAGATCACCAAGTTTTTTACCTAATTTTTCTAAAATGAATCTTGTCGCTCTAGCCTCTTCCCCCATCGCGGCCAAGCCTTTGGCAACTTCTTCCTCTCTTGGTGTAAGTAGAGCAAGCTGCCTATTCAATGAACTTAGACCCTCTCCTGGGTCTTCCAAGGCCCGACCGATTCTTTTAGCTGATTGTACCAAATCTCCACCGAGAACTGTAGATAAACTTTGCGCAAGATTTAGAACAGTTTTGAAATTTTCTTTTGAGACTTGTCCAAAGAATAAAAGTGCAGATGATGCTTGCCTTGCAGTTTTAGCATTAGTGAGTGTAGCATCCGCTACTTCTTCTGCAAACTTATTAATTTCTGCTGCTGAGAATTCTGCTGATCGACCAGTAATTTCTAATTGAGCTTCTATCCTTCTAAACTGAACTTCAAAGACTGAGCCTGCTGTAATTGCTTTCTTGATTACAAACCCAAGCCCAATAACTGCTCCGATCATCCCTGCAATTGCAACAGTGTTTTTATTGGCCAACCCCGCAAATGCTGTGAGACGGGAGGCCACCCCAGACAAAGGCCCAAGAGCAAGAGTCACAGATTTAGTAAGATCTTGCATCTTATTCCTAAACAATTTAGTCTCTGTAGCTGCTTTTGTCAGTTCTTGTTTTCTAACAGCTGAATTGAAAGTTGTAAGCCTTCTTCTCGCATCATTACTCGTTTTTGCCAATCTAGCCTGAGCCGCTGAAAATGCTACTGTATTACCACGAGCTGCTTTTATTTGTCTCCTGAATTGCCGTGTTGCTTCTCCAAGCCTTCTAATCTCAGAACTAGAAGCACCAGCCCGTCGCATTGCTGCCACTAAATTAAGCGTTTTATTCTCAGCAGCAGCAAGAGCTTTTGATTCTTTTAGAAGAGCAGACTCTTGTCTTTTCGCAGAATTAGTAGCTTTGTTAGTTTGAGTAGAAAGATTCTTAGAAGCCTTTGCAGCCTTCCCAAAGGCAGCTTCCATCTTTTTACTTTGATTACTAACACGAGTTGAAAGACTGCGAATAGCAGTTGCTACCTTTCGCAACTCACCAACAACCTCAGTAAGTCCCTCAGTATTAGCACCAACTGCTACACTCAGACTTCCAAGACTTCCTCTAGGCACACCTTTTGCCACAGTTATCTCCTTCCGCGCTTATGACTTGAAACGGGCCTATTCGCTCGTCTCATCTCTTCTTTATACCGAATGTTGAAGAAGGCTAACCAATCAGCAAACTCACTAAGTGACATTTCTTCCTCAACCTCCCAAGCAAACTTTCCAATCTTTTCAGCGACAGCTAAGACAGATTGTCTATAGCTGTCTCGTTGGAGTTTTTTTCGGTTGCCTCTTGATCAGAGTTCATCATATCCATTGCTATTTCTGAAAATTCCCCAACAAAACCACTTCTCGGGCAACCTTCAAGAGAGGCATAATCTTCTTCTTCATACACCTTCTCATCTGTTTGAGGAACAAAAGCACAATGGATAACACTCCAGATCAAATACTTATCCATCTCCATTTTACCAGTTCCTCCATCAGGCTCCATAGTCATAACAGCCTTTAGGATCTGGCCCCAAACCTTGACTGAAGGTTCTCGAATCTCAATATCCAAACCATCAAATTTCACAATTTTAGATTTGAATACCTTATTCGAGCCAACCGTTTTTGCCCTGATTTTATTTCTTTCTTCACTACTCATGAGAAAACTCCCTAGTTAGATTTCCAGCTTTTTTAGGTTTTCAAACTTCTAACCTAAATCAGATTACGGGAAAGAAGTAACTTTACCAGTTCCTTGCAAAGAAACTGAAAATTCATTCATCACTTCGATTCCACCAGCCAAACTAATATCTGTCACATTAGCAAGGCCATCAAAACCATTAGTTCCATCAACTAAATACTGAACTTGAACTTCTGCTTGCGTCTGCCAGACGGTTAACAGATCTTGAATAGCTTGGCTAAGAGTTGAACCAACTTCATGGTTCCAAATGAATGGAGCAGCTTCAACCGTTCCAAGCCCAAGACCTTCAGGCACGTTCAACACGAAAGTGATTGTCTCTGTCTCACTACCTGCCACATCACCAGTTTGATTATCAGTGACAGCTTTGAAGAAACCCCGACAGAAAGAAAGATCATTCCCATCAGGATTAATCTCGATCACAATCTCAGCTCGATCAATCAAAAGTTGCTGAAAAGCATTTGAGACTTGGTAGAAACCACTCAGTTCTAGATTGACAGTCAGCAAAGTCTGCTCGAAGATATTAAAGCCAGAATTGGCTTGGGCATCTTCAAACGCAGTTTTATCAATCGTATCAGCAGTCTGTGTCAAGTTGAATGAATTGGCCTTACCAAAAGCAGCAAGCGGAAGATAGCTTCCATCTACTGTGATTGGCTCAGATTCAGAAGCCAAAAATTCTACTTGGCCAAGAAGATGATTAATGGTTTTAACATTCCCTGCTGGAATAACAGGCTCTCCAGAATCACCATCATGGAAAACCAATGCCACGCCTCTATCCCAAAGATTCTTTGTGGCATCAGTCATCTTATAAAGATTCCCAGAAACATTTGTCATAGCCTCACCAGTGAAACTAGTCGAAGTCCCTTGTTTCTTCAGAGTCGCAACATAACCAGCAAACCCTTTATAAAGAGCATTTGCGGTTATGCCCCAATTTATCAACCCAGGTTGATTTGATTGGAAAATCTGACCAAAGATGGTATCATCTATCTGATTACCTTCTCTGTTCAAATCCGCCGTATTCCCGGGCAAAGTATTGAAGCTTGAACCACTTGCAGTCAGCGCAACTTTTACAGTTTTTGCAGCCATTCTTTTTTCTCTCCATTAGAGTTTCTTTTCTGTTTCAATCTAGAAGGCTTCTCTATTCCCGCCAGAAGCCATTTCCCTAACCAATTGCCAATTACTTACAATCAGTGGACGGTTGTTTTCATCCCTTCCAAGAGCTATCATTTCTCCTATCTGAACAAACAGAACATAGTCAGTTCCATTTAAGATTTGTGGTTGAGCCCCAAGAAGAATATCTTTTATTTCTTGTGCTTTTATCCATGCGTTTTGATAGTCATTCACTGCTCCACGAACTCTGACTTGAACCTGTGGCTCGTCTCTTAAGAACTTAGGATTTGGGGCAATCCCTCCAGTATCATAAACTGTGATGGTTGCATCAGGTTCTGAAGGTTCCATCCCAACAAAAATATCTGTTCCAACAGTTCCAGCCCCTTGAGCTTCTAAGAAGGCAGCTATATCAAATGATGGAGGATTAAGTGCCATGTTTATCTAACCTTTCCTTTGCGTGCAGTTCTTCCACCTTTTTTAATTCCTGCATGTTTCCTGAGAATTGCAATAAGTTGAGGTATCATTTCATTAATTGCAGTCGTCAAGAATTTTGCCTGAGTCGGGCTTTTATGATTTTGATCAACTCTCTCATGAACAAAGACTGCATGTGGAGCCTCATTATTTCTATCAAAACCAACCATCATAAATGGATTGATTCCATCTGGTTTCGCTGGATTAGCAGCTGCACTAAGACTCTCAATAAATCCACTTGCACGCAAAGCACCTGTATCTATGGGGGTCAATTCAAGAGCTCGATTGAGCAATTTCAAAGCTGCAATCTCAACTCCTCGATTCACACCCATCTCAATGCCAGCAAGTTCTCTTTTGAAATTGAATTCTATATTCTTCAAATCTCGATCAAGATGTTGTTTACTTATTCGAAATGCTCGAGATGATTTGTTAACTTTACCTGGCATTGTTCCTCTCAGTTGAACTAAAGAATCGCAACTCGCTCGAACCTTCTTCCATTTAAAGAAGGAGTTTTCTTGAAATCTTGAACTTCATTCGCCCCATCTACAGTCACAGGAGAAGCAGTTGTATCAATCCCAAGAAATAAATAATCCCCTTTCTTTACATCAATAGCTAAGAAAACCATTGCATTTGCAACTATCTCTCGGCCATCTAAATCCTTTCTTAGAACTGCTCGTTCTTCCCACCTTCCTTTTATCACTATGGGAGTAGAATAAGTCAAGTTCCCATAATCATCTTTGGCTGCAGCCTGCCTCCAAAGAGTTACTTTCTGTCTAAGATTTTTGGTCAAAAAACTCATCGTTCACCCTTTAAATCTTAAGTTAGAAAATCGCATTCACTTTAAATGTATCCTCAGAAGAAGTCCATGTTCCTGTTGGAAGAACCACTCTTCCTCTTATCTTCCACATGCCAACTTCATCTAAATCTCCATCTACTGTGATGTATTCAATCTCTCCATCTACTGTTCCAGAAGCAGAAGGAATCGAAGCTGTCTGAACGACTACTGCTCCACCAGGTTTCTTGAACCGAATCTCAAGAATTGTTGCTCCCTCTAAATCAACTTCTGGAGGTGTTTGATTTTCATCTACTAAGAAAACTGTGAACTTAGTTCCAATATCATTCTGGTGTATTTCATCATGCATTTTAGAGTTCCAAGTTAAATGAATTGTTTCTTCCTATTTCTCTTTCAAAAGAAAGATTCTTTCTTATCATCAAATTTGATTTGGGAGATTGATTCACCTTTTGAATGTAAGATGGATTTTGGGCCATTTTCAAATTGAATCTTATAATCTCTGAATCTGTAATAACTCCAGTAACTCCTATGTTGCCAGAAGCAGATCCAATAATAGCATCTATATCTCCAGTTCCAATACCTATTTGGCCATGTGTTCCAAATGCTACTCCGATAAGAGCATCAAGAGTTCCATCACCTGTGCCGGTAAAGCCTCCAACCGACACCAATTCAAGTGACCATGAAGCAAATCCGCGATACACTATGGTGTGTTCCGGCACTTGAAAGACTGCGGCATCAACATCAACATCCGCTTCCACATCTGCAGTAGTTGGAAAACGCGCTAAGGCTGGTGTAAAAAGAATGTCGGAATTATCGAATGAATCGGCAATAAAAGCGCCGTCATTCCCTTCTGGCACACTTATATCATCAACTTGTGTGCGAATAGTAACCGGGCCGAATTTTGCCGTACCAAATTCAGCTGACCCGATGAGAACACCGTTTCCTGTATCTGTTGGAGTGAATACCATATCAGCAATTTCGCTGAATCCAAGAGTTCCTGGGATTTCAACTTCGCTCCAAAATACCGCATGCTCTTTAAATGCGTTGAGACGCAGGGCAAATATCTTGCTTATGTCATGTTGGTTTTCATCCCCGACATCACTATCATCATTTGATTGCACAGTGAAGGTGTGTTCCGCAGTGGATAACGTGTAAGGCCGTGCCAACATCCATGATATTAATTCGGCTGTATCTTCACCTTCTTGTGCTAGATCAGGTACAATCTCTGTGTCTGAATCAAAGTTTATTCGATAACGCCATTCCTTCGTGGTGTTATTTACTATCACGCCGCCCCCTGCCAAAATTAACCAATCGTCAGACGCGTTTCCAGGTGTAAATGTTATTGATGCCTGATCCTGCCATGTTGAAATGGTGGGGTGATCTTCGGTTGTGGTGTCCTCGCCATAGTACCAATCCGTTTCCGTCAATTCGTCCAGATTTATTGCAAAAACTGTAATCGTATCTGCTAGTACAATTTTTGTCGCATCGGTGAAGTTCTGAATATCAAATGTTACGTCCTCGGCAGTTGCCGCCGTTGTGAATTTGTGTAAGAAAATGTAACTATAGCGGCGAGTTGGAAGAGAACTTGCTGGCTCCTGAATATGCAACGCTCCTTTTGGCGTCACCCCTCCGATCTGTGTGCGCCAGCCGAAAAGCTGGCTAGTGTTGTTGCCTGTTACCTGGGCTCGCACCAACATAAGATAATTCGTGGAATCTTCAAACGAGGCCCCCGGAACAGTAAGTGCGGTCAGCCAATTTAAGTCTCCTGTATGTGTCTGCGTGGTATTTTCCTCTGCGTAGACTGTGCTGAGTTGAGCCATTAGGAGCCATCCTTCTGGATGTCGTCAGAAAAAACCGACATAAGTTTGGCCTCTTTCGATCCCCACCGTTCCCATTCCGCTATTTCCACAGTCGTCAAGTAACTTGTTAATTTCGCGAGCGCATCGGGTGGCACAATGTAGCGTTTTCCGTTGTCAAATTCGACGCGAGCGTGAGCAGGTGCTGTGAAATCAACGCCGATATATGTTCCGCCGTGGTATTCCTGTTTGCACGCCTTACAGAAATTGCGGATTGTCTCAAACCTCGTTTCCGAGAAAGTGTAGTCCGCTTTCTTTCCTTCAGGTGTCATGATTGTTAGTTGAAACATTACACATCTTCTCCTGTCAAAAGCACATTCAAGATTAACCAGCCGGAACAGTTACAGTGAAACTAGTAATATCAACCGGTCCCCCGATCACAATAGCCACACTATTCAGAATAATTGTGGCTGCTGCTATTCCCACATCGCAGTCAAAAATTGTATTACCGTCACTGTCCTCAATCCGTGCCCAGGTTGCTGTACCTGTATCGTCCGCTGAAGAATCTTCTGTAATCGCGCTAAAAGTAAGTACACCAGCGGCTGCCCCTGGAGCAGAAGGATCATTGAATGTAAGTTGAGCCAATAAAGTTGTACCAGAAGGAAGAGAATCATCTGCATCTGCTGGTTGTGCTCCATCATAAATCTTGATAGTTCCCGGCCCCGCACCTGCATCAATATCAATCTGTATTTGCTGCACTAATTGATTGCGCGTTAAATCTGTAATTCTAAAATTAGCCATTATTTACCTTTCTAAATTAAATTTGATTGATTGACCAACTCTCAAAGTGAATCTAATAAGATCTCTAAAAGTAGTAACAATAATAGCCAAAGCCGCGATAGTGTAACCTGAGGCAACTATACTCCCATTTCTCGGGCCTCCTATTCCTCTTGTTACTATCATGGCTCCTCAAGCCTTTCACGTCTTTCTGCTCCTTGCCCACGATAAGCTTGACCAGTTCCAGTTTCTTCATATAATTGAGCAGTCAAAAGAACCCCTCCAGCATCATCATAAAGAGTCATGATTCCAGTTACTGGGTCAGTGACAATTTTGTTTCTTAAAATCTGTTCCATCAGTCTCAACTTGGCCCCAGTGGTTCCTGCTATTTCATGATCTGCCGCAGCTTCTTCCCAGACAGCATCCGCTATATCAGCGGCAGTTATTACTATTATACAACTTAAGCGTACTGAATCAAAGTATATATTATGAGTACCATTATAAGAAGTGATATTATGGATTACTCTAATTTTAACTTCCTGAGTTGGCCTATTAATATGTCGTTCGTAGTATTCATGCTGGAAGGTGGCATCACTTGTGATTCCTCCTGGCATAAATATCTCAATCAGTTGCTCCCATGCTGCACTTTCAACATTCCATGCCCACAATTCTTGGTAATGAGATTTACTAGGCACACCTTCATACCTACCAAAAACTTCAAATACTCCAGGCTTACAGTCAGGATCAGACATCGTGAATATAAATTCCACTGTGATACCATTTGATGCGTCCTCTTGTATTTGCCAGTATGTATTATCTCTAACTGCAGTTGAAACATAAGTCCCAGAAATTACAGTACCTTGAACGGCTGTACCTGAATCGGCAACTACTTCAAGAGTACTTGTAGCTGCTTGTATATCTGCTTTGGTTGCTACTTCACCACCATAAGTACCATCGCCTTGGTGATCAGCAACTACTTCATCCCAAACGATGCTTGTGTTTAAGAGAAAAATATCATTTGATCTTAAATGACTAACACTTTCAGTAGTGTGACCAATTTCATTGTAAACTATGTAAACTGCACTGATAAAAGGATCACTTGTCATAACTAAAGATGTTGAACTATAAAATCCATCTCCTTTATGTGTAAGATCATATGGGCTGCCGCCAAGTTCATTTCCACCATCATCTCGAACTATAGCTTGAGGAAATTTTCCTACGTCACCATCTTCCAATTGCAAGGCGAGAGGGATTACATCATTTTCAGTTATACGGATTAAAGACATTAGACTACCTTATTATTTTTATTCACAAGAACTCTTGATGAAAATAAACATTAATTTATTTAATGATAAAGTCCTTGATTTTCTCTTCATCCCAATTCAAGCCACAACTTTTAATTGCAACCTCAAGTGGTTCGAAGCTTCCATCAACTATATCATGGTGCCAGAGTTCATAGACCTGGCAGCTTTCTTTTAAAGGCTCAAATCTTTTTTCATATTCTCTGATCCACCCAATCCAATTCTCTTCAGTATTATGAACTCTCATGAATCCAGTTTTCAGGCAAGAGGCTGTAATCTCTCTTTCATCCCTTCTCACTAGAATCCATTTAGCAGTTCTATAAGTTGCAGCCCAAAGTGTCCACATAAGAGCAAGTTTTGCATCTTTGTAAAGCCAAGGACCTTCTTTATATCCTTCATTTTCTAGGATTCCATTAACTTGTCTAAGCACAAAAGAAGAATGATGATGGTCTTGCGGGCCTATTGAATGTCTCAAAGGTGGAAAGTTTATTTGGCCCATAGGATCAAATCGATTTGATCTCAAATAGCTTTTAACTACTTGCTTCCTTATTTTTTTGTTTTCAAAGAATCCCTTAGTATTATCTTTACCTGGA
>LAZR01001363.1_pt1 | contig 15530 bp, 15 predicted proteins | sample 329461 | NCBI WGS metagenome assembly LAZR01 (sample SAMN03002196, study PRJNA259156) | marine sediment metagenome | biome: sea floor; feature: Hydrothermal impacted sediments; material: marine sediment; isolation source: Loki non-amplified sample from Loki's castle hydrothermal vent sediment ...
TAAAGGTGGGCAGAGACATCTAGATAGACCTGTGTTTAACACTGTTCATGAAGCTGTTGAAGCTACTGGTGCCAATGCAACCATGATTTATGTTCCCGCTGCATTTGCTGCAGATGCAATTTTAGAAGCAGCTGATGCAGGGATTAAGGTAATTGCCTGCATTACAGAGGGTATTCCTGTACTTGATATGCTTAAAGTCAAACATACGCTTTCACATCATGATGCGTATTTGATTGGGCCAAATTGTCCAGGGTTAATCACGCCGGGCGAATGTAAAATCGGCATCATGCCTGGCAATATCCACAAACCCGGCAAGATTGGTATTGTCTCTCGCTCGGGTACGCTTACCTATGAAGCCGTTCATCAAACAACGTTAAATGGCTTGGGGCAAAGTAGTTGTGTCGGCATTGGAGGTGATCCTATACATGGTATGAATTTTATAGATTGCTTAGAAATGTTTGAAAATGATCCCCAAACTGAAGGTGTCGTCATGGTGGGTGAGATTGGTGGCCATGCCGAAGAAGATGCTGCTGCTTATATTCAAGCTCATATGACAAAACCTGTAGTAGCCTATATTGCTGGTCTAACAGCACCTGAAGGTAAACGTATGGGCCATGCTGGTGCTATTATTAGTGGTGGTAGCGGTACGGCAGAAGCGAAGCTAAAAGCACTAGAAGCGGCGGGATGTGGCATTGCTCGCTCACCTGCAGAGATCGGTGATGTAATGCTAGCGATGATGGAACAAGCTTAATGCAGTCAATGACCTTGGTCATGGGGCAAATCAATCCCGTTGTTGGCGATGTAAAAGGAAATACAGCAAAGATTTTAGCTGCCGCAACAGAAGCTAAAAGAAAGTTTAATGCATCACTTATTGTTTTCCCTGAATTAACACTGACCGGGTATCCCCCGGAGGATTTGTTATTAAGACCGGGGTTATTAAAACGGGTTGATGCAGCAATCGTCTTGCTCAGCGAAAAATTGACAGATATTGCTGTCATTGTAGGACATCCACAATCCTACGCCGATGGAAATCTCTATAATGCTGCTTCATTAATCCAGCCTAGTAAGTCAACAACGACATACTTCAAACAACACTTACCTAATTATGGTGTGTTCGATGAAAAACGCTACTTTAAAGAAGGGACTGAGCCAACCGTGGTTGACATGGGAGGCATTAAGTTCGGTTTGACTATTTGTGAAGATATTTGGTTTAAACAACCCGTTGAATTAGCAAAGCAGGCTGGTGCTGAAATTATTCTTAATTTGAATGCTTCACCTTACCAAATAGAAAAACCACACCGTCGCATTACTGAGCTTAAAAAACGTATTCATGAGTCAGGTTTACCTATTGTTTACGTTAATCAAGTTGGAGGCCAAGATGAATTAGTGTTCGATGGTGCCTCGTTTAGTCTCAATAACAATGGAAACATAGTCCTTCAAGCCGATGCCTTTAAGGAAGGTTTGTATCCGCTCTCACTACAACGTGATAAAAGCAGCGGAAAGCTCAAATTAAGCGGGGATATTGTTTCGCCAGAAGAACGTTTGTCACTTATCTACAAAGCCTTAGTGATGGGCTTGAAAGATTATGTGAGAAAAAATAACTTTCCTGGTGTGTTAATTGGTTTGTCAGGTGGAATTGACTCAGCACTTACCCTAGCGCTTGCTGTTGATGCTCTTGGACCGAACAATGTTGAAGCGGTAATGATGCCTTCACGTTTTACGTCACAAATAAGCTTAGCTGATGCGGCTGAAATGGCAAACGGGCTTGGTGTTAAATACAGTGTTATATCGATCGAGCCTGTATTCAATAGCTTTTTAGAGTCATTGTCAGAGGCTTTTTCAGGCATGGAAACTGACACGACTGAAGAAAATATTCAGGCACGTTGTCGTGGTACTATACTAATGGCCTTATCAAATAAAACGGGTGCTATGGTATTGGCAACCGGTAATAAAAGCGAAGTGGCTGTTGGTTATTCGACGTTGTACGGTGATATGGCTGGCGGATTTTCACCATTAAAAGACGTGTATAAAACGCTAGTTTATGAACTCAGCAATTATCGAAATTTAACCACTGCGATCATACCTCAACGAATTATAGATAGACCGCCATCGGCTGAACTGGCCGATAATCAACTGGACCAAGATAGTCTTCCAGATTACGCTATCTTGGATAAGATCTTGCAACGTTACATAGCAGATGAACGTTGTTTTGAAGACTTAGTACTGGAAGGCTTTGATGGCGAGGTGGTTGCCAGAGTCATTCGAATGGTGGATAAAAACGAATATAAGCGTCGCCAAGCTGCACCGGGTATTCATATCAGTGACAGGGCATTTGGTCGTGATAGACGTTATCCGATAACCTCAGCATACAACGTGACCTCAACAATAGAGTAGGAGCTAATATGAAGAAAATTGAAGCGATAATTAAACCCTTCAAACTTGAAGATGTTCGCGAAGCATTATCTGAAATTGGAATTACAGGGATGACGGCTTCAGAGGTAAAAGGATTTGGGCGTCAGAAAGGGCATACAGAACTTTATCGAGGTGCCGAGTATGTGGTCGATTTTCTACCTAAGGTAAAACTTGAAATTGCAGTTTCAGACGAAAAAGTAGATGAAGTCATTGAAACTATTATTAAAGCTACAAATACAAATCGTATTGGTGATGGCAAAATATTTGTTACACCGATTGAACAGGCTATTCGGATTAGAACAGGTGAACGAGACGATGCTGCTGTTTAATATACTATGATGATAAAAAAGCCTTTGTTACCAAGTGGTAGCAAAGGCTTTTTTTTATTCTACATTTTTGGTCTGAGCAACTTTTGCAACGCCGTCATGCCCAGGATAATTTAACTGGAGTACTCTCAATGCATCTGCAGATAAATCAGTCATTCCCATAATTTTGTAGGCTTTAGCCATTACCATAAGGGCATCTGGCATCATTGGTGTACGGTCGTAATTTTCAATAACGTATTTAGCACGGTTAGCTGCTGCTAAATATGAGCCACGGCGCATGTAATAGTTCGCAACATTCACTTCATGTTGAGCTAAACGATTACGCAGGTAAACAATTCGCTGCGCCGTATCTTCTGCATACCGACTGTTGGGGAATCGTTTAATAAGCGTATTAAAATCACGTAGGGCGTCTTCTGCAGCACCAGGATCACGCTGTGATTCATCGCGAGGTATGTATTTTTCCATAAGCCCTACATCGCGATTGAAGTTAACTAGACCACGTAGATAAATAGCGTAATCGATATTTGGGTTGAGAGGATATACACGCATGAATCTATCGATTGTGGCGATAGCTGTTTCCGGGTCATCAGATTTATAGTGCGCATAAGCTGATTCAAGAAGCGCTTGTTGGGCATAATCGCCGAATGGGAAGCGAGCCTCTAATTGCTCGTAGTAAGTGATAGCTTTGGAGTAATCTGCAATATCTAGTGCCGCTTTAGCTTCACTGTATATTCGTTCAACACTCCAGCTTTCGTCTGCTTTTACTTCTTCTTTTTGAAAGAAGGAGCAGCCAGACAAAGTAATAGTAATGAATCCGATTAGTAAGTGCTGATAATATTTTTTCATCGCAGTAGAGTACGCTAGCTTGGTATTTAAGGTAAAGCAGAATTCTAGCTCTTTTTCGAAATCAAAGCACTCTTTTGACAAATGTGAACATTCTGTTGGATGCAGTACAATGTGCTTATTTCTAACACATATATAGGGTTTATTGATGCTCAAACGACTGTTATTTATCTCGCTGGGACTGTTATCTTCAGCGCAGTCATTGGCGACAACATTTGTCATAAAGCAAGATGAGGCATCTGTGGTAGGCCACAACATGATTGTTTACAGTCATCAGAAAGACACACTGTTGGACATCGGCCGACAGTTTGATTTGGGCTTCAGCGACATAGTGGATGCAAATCCTGGTGTCGATCCTTGGTTACCAGGTGAAAATACACCTGTTGTTGTACCGACACGATTCATAATGCCTAATGCTCCACATAAAGGCATTGTCATCAATATCGCTGAACTCAGACTGTATTATTTTCCTGAAAATAAAAACGGTGAACCTCGGCGAGTCATTACTCATCCTATCGGTATAGGTCGTGAAGGATGGGGCACCCCGTTAGGTAAGGCAAAAATTACCCAGAAGAAAAAAGATCCCACGTGGACACCTCCAGAATCAATTCGTAAAGAACACTTAGAAAAAGGTGACCCTTTACCACGAGTCGTTCCTGCAGGCCCAGATAATCCACTAGGCGCTTATGCAATGCGTTTATCGATGCCGGGTTATCTATTACATGGAACAGATAAACCCTATGGTGTGGGACTTCGTGTCAGTCATGGTTGCATTAGACTATTTCCTGAGGACATTGAACACATGTTTTATGCGACGCCATCAGGTACACCAGTGAATATCGTTTATCAACCGGAAAAAGCAGGGGTACGTGATGGTGAGCTCTTTTTAGAATCGAATACACCACATAGCGATATTGATAAGCGTCAGGGACTGAATATGACCCCTATGGTGTCAGCAATTTTAACTGCACAAGATAAATTACCTTCTAACGCTGGTTGGGCCTTTACTGAAGATTTAGTCCGCGAGCAAACCAGTGTGGTTAAACGATTGGGTGAAGCACAGCACAACAGAGCGAAAGACGTCTGGTTTGTTCATGGAGGTTTCAAAAAAACAGCCGTCCAAAAAGTACGTGCAGCCATTGATGAATTAGCGATGAGTGACTTATTTTGGCCTGTCAGAGATGGTGCTGTTGGCGAGACATTGGTAGGCCCATTTAACTCTCAAGAGGAAGCTCAATCTGCCGCTACAAAAATCACTGAGCAGTCGGGTGTGACAGTCTGGGTTACGCAGATTTCGAGTGATGCGTTGTAAGCTATTTTCTTCAGGCAAAAAAAAGCCGGGCTAAACTCCCGGCTTTTTTATGAGGTAATCTTTCGATTATTTGCTCATTGCTTTTTCAAACATACGATCGATTTTTGCACAGCATTCTTCGACAGTTGATTGAGCTTCATCAGCAGTTGTTTGTGCTTTAACAGCAGCAAGTTCTGCATCAGATGCTGTACGTTGTGCTGTATCAGCAGTGCTTTGAGCGTTGCGAGCAGCAACTAAAGCTGAATCAGCAGTTGATTGAGCTGACTCTACAGATGCTTTCAGCATGTCCATTTCTGCAGTGTTTGCACAAGCAGTTAACATCGCTAATGGAAGAACTACAGCACCTAATTTTGCTAATGATTTCATGTTTATCTCCTTAAGATACCAATTAAATGTGGCATAGCCATTATATTGCTAAATCCGCAACATGTGACATACGCTAGCAAGAAAAAAAATTACTGTCTATTGGCAAATATAAAAATATTAGACTTAAAATGATAAAGCTCAGTTTAGTTGAAGAAATTGTTGTTATAATACGCAGCTGAATTGAAGCTAATGTACAAAAAAAACATTGGTTCATCCTTAGCACCAATTGTTCTGGAAAAATTTGTTTATGCATCCAATGCTTAATATCGCCATTAGGGCTGCGCGAAATGCGGGCTCCCTAATCATGCGTTCTTTGCAACATGTCGATCACCTTGAAGTTACTACCAAAGGTCGTAATGACTACGTCTCAGACGTAGATCGTTTAGTAGAAGAAGAGATTATCAGCGTCATTAAAAAAGCCTACCCTGAACATGCCATCATGGCAGAAGAGTCGGGCAAAGCAGGCGACAGTGAGACGGTGTGGATTATCGATCCTCTGGATGGTACGACAAATTTTCTCCATGGATTCCCTCAATACTGTGTTTCGATTGCCGTCAAAGTTCGTGGACGTGTAGAACATGCATGTATCTACGATCCTCAGCGTGATGAGCTTTTTACTGCTAGTCGCGGTGATGGTGCGCAACTAAACGACCGAAGATTACGTGTGACTAAACGTAGAGAGCTGGATGGCGCATTGATTGCAACAGGGTTCCCTTTCAAGTATCCACAATACAACGAACCCTACTTTAATAGCTTACAAGCATTATTTCCTAAAGTGGCGGATATTCGTCGCACTGGTTCTGCTGCCTTAGATTTAGCCTATGTTGCAGCAGGTAGGCTTGATGGTTACTGGGAAATTGGTCTGCAAGACTGGGATATGGCCGCCGGTCTACTACTTGTCGAAGAGGCGGGTGGTGTTGTCACCAATTTTGCCGGTACTGATAAGCTCTTTGGTAAAGGCAATGTTATTGCTGCTGGTTTTGGGATTCATAGCCATATGCTTGCTACTTTACAACCTCATTTGTCTGACACGTTCAACTAAGCGCCTGCGGGCTTTTTTTTCCGCATGCATGGCATGCTATTTTTACAGAATTCATCATAATGACTAATTCAAGAGATATTTCAAAACTTCGCAATATTGCAATCATTGCCCACGTCGATCACGGTAAAACAACACTTGTTGACCAACTTTTGCGCCAATCAGGCACATTTGGTGAACACGAAGAGTTAACAGAACGTGTGATGGACTCAAATGACCTCGAGCGCGAACGCGGTATAACCATCCTGTCAAAAAATACGGCTATTAGATGGAATGATTACCACATCAACATCGTAGATACTCCAGGCCATGCTGACTTTGGTGGTGAGGTTGAACGCGTTCTATCAATGGTCGACTCAGTATTGTTACTGGTTGACTCATCTGAAGGTCCAATGCCGCAAACGCGCTTCGTAACACAAAAAGCGTTGGCTTTAGGTCTTAAACCAATCGTCGTTATTAACAAAATTGATAAACCTTCTGCTCGTCCTGACTGGGTGTTGGATCAAACATTCGATTTGTTTGTGAACCTTGATGCTTCAGACGAACAATTAGATTTCGACGTTATTTATGCTTCAGGTTTGAATGGCTTTGCTGGTCTTGAAGATACTGTTCGTGATGGTGATATGACACCATTATTCGAACTTGTAGTTGATAAAGTAAACCATCCTGACGTTGATGCCGACGGTCCATTCCGCATGCAAGTCTCTTCATTAGACTACAACAGCTATGTTGGTGTTATCGGTGTTGGCCGAATCGAGCGTGGCCGAGTTAAAACAAATACTCCCGTTACTGTTGTCGATCGCGAAGGTAATAAACGTAATGGCCGAGTTCAACAAGTCATGGGCTTTTTGGGGTTACAACGTGAAGAAGTCGCTGATGCGCAAGCTGGCGATATCATCGCCTTCACAGGTTTAGACCCTCTAAACATTTCAGATACATTGTGCGATCCGAGTGCAGTAGAAGCGTTACCGCCGTTATCTGTTGATGAACCAACAGTAACAATGACGTTTCAAGTTAATAACTCACCGTTTGCTGGTAAGGATGGTAAGTTCATTACTACTCGTCAAATCAAAGAACGTCTTGAACGTGAGTTGATTCATAATGTGGCACTTCGTGTTGAACAAATTCCAACTGATCCAGACAAGTTCCGTGTGTCAGGCCGTGGTGAGCTCCATTTATCGGTACTAATCGAAAATATGCGTCGTGAAGGCTTTGAGCTTGGGGTTTCTCGTCCTGAAGTTATTATTCGTGAAGTTGACGGCCATAAAGAAGAGCCTTTTGAATCTGTCACTATAGATATCGAAGAAGAGCACCAAGGCACTATCATGGAGAAAATGGGTGAGCGTGGCGCCGACATGAAAAACATGGTGCCTGATGGTAAAGGCCGTATTCGTTTAGACTTTATTATCCCATCACGTGGTCTAATTGGCTTCCGTACCGAGTTTTTAACCGCGACACAAGGTACTGGTTTAATCTATAGTGTGTTTGATCATTACGCACCAATGAAGGTGGGCACTTTTGGTAAACGTATTAATGGTGTGTTGATTGCTAATGGCGTCGGTAAAGCTGTAGCATTTGCTATCTTCAACCTACAAGATCGTGGACGTATGTTCATCGGTCATAACGATGAAGTATATGAAGGAATGGTCATTGGTATCCACTCACGTGATAATGATTTAGTTGTTAATCCGCTTAAAGGTAAGCAATTAACAAATATGCGTGCATCTGGTTCTGATGAAGCGGTAACACTTGTTCCGCCAATCCGCATGAGTTTAGAACAAGCTTTAGAATTTATTGGTGAAGATGAATTGTTGGAAGTCACTCCTAAAGCCCTGCGTGTTCGTAAAAAATTCTTGCTGGAGCATGAACGTAAACGCGCATCACGTAGCTAGTTTACACCCAGTTAAAGTGAAAAAGGGTATCCTTAATGGGTACCCTTTTTTTTGAGGCAAAGTATGCGTATTTTAATTTTATTAGCCATCGGTTTATTACTTTATCTGATCATTTCAAGTTTATTGAGAAAGACAAAGTCAGCAGAAAAAACCATTGAAACTGAAAATTTAGTTCGCTGTGAGCAGTGTGGACTTCATGTTGCTGATCATGAGGCCATTCAACAGAATCATCATTATTTTTGCTCAACTCAGCACCTAGAGGAATTTCGTCAGTCAAAATGATGCAGCATAACACTGCATTAAAAGCATTAGATCAAGATCCCGCTACATGGCGGGCCTTAACCGTCTTTAATGTTTATCGCGTAATATTAGCCTTAATATTATGTTCTGTTTTTTTCTTGCAACTTCCCCCTGAGTTTATTGGTGAAGCCGATCCCAAACTCTACAAGCTCATTAGCCTTGCTTATTTGGTCTTAGCCTTCTTTTTGTTCACGGTAACAGCCTTAAAGTTTGGGCATGTTCAAACGCAAATCCGTTTGCAATTAGTGATTGACATAATTGCACTAACCATGATTATTCATAGTAGTGGCGGCATTAATACAGGTTTGGGCTCATTGATGTTAGTTGTCGTTGTCGCGGGTGGCGCACTTATCCCTGGTCGACTTGCTATCTTTATCGCTGCGCTTGCATCGCTGGCTATTTTATTTGAAGTTGCTTATATGCACATCAGTAGCGATGGGGTCACGAAGTATAATCAGGCGGGTATTTTAGGGGCAACGTTTTTTGTTACTGCATGGTTGGCCCAGTGGCTGTCGAAAAAAATTCAAACCACACAAGTTGTAGCTGAGCAACATCGCCGCGATGTAGAAAATATGGCAGTACTTAATCAGCACATCATCAGCCGGATGAAAACTGGGGTTATCGCTCTGGATACAAAGGGTGCAGTGACGATGCTGAATGAATCTGCTAGAACCTTACTAGGCATAAACCAAGATACCTCAGATGCTAGGTTAGCTGATATTGCACCTGAGTTAGCCGAGCAAATATGGTTATGGCAGCATCATAGTACGGAGAGCTTCCTACCTTTTCAATCGACACCAGATTCACCCGAAATTAAAGCTACTGCTGCAAGCTTAGATAGTGGTGAAGTTCTTGTATATATAGAAAATACCTCTGCATTAGCTCAAGAAGCTCAACAGTTAAAATTAGCCTCTCTAGGCAGATTAACAGCGAGTATTGCCCATGAGATTCGTAATCCTCTTGCTGCTATTAGTCATGCTGGAGAGTTACTAGCTGAGCAGCAAGCCGCTGACCCAATGACGGTGAAGTTAACGGATATTATTTTGCGTCATAGTCTCAGAGTTAACAGTATTATCGAAACCATTTTAGAGATGAGTCGACGTAAAACGGTTGAGCCTTCGTTGATGGTTCTGGCTAATTGGTTAGAGAAATTTATTAACGAATTTAAAGAGTCGAAACAAGCTCAGCCAGATGAAATCATCATAGATTGTGAAGCTACAACAAGCTATATTGCCATGGATCCGGAACAGCTGTATCAAGTGCTTTGGAACCTGTTGGATAATGCTTGGTTCTATTCAACGAAAGATACAGCCAGTGCGAGAATTACCCTTGTAATGGTCCAACATGGTAATGAACTTTTTTTAGATGTATTTGATAATGGTCCTGGCGTAGCAGATGATGTGTTGCCGCATTTGTTTGAGCCTTTTCATTCACTACGAAAGGGTGGCACAGGCTTAGGATTATATTTGGCACGAGAATTATGTCAGGCAAACGGTGCACGCTTGAATTATATTAAAGAAGCCGATTCATCAGGCCATTTTCGTATTAGTTTTGCTATTCAACAGGATGTTTTGGTGTGAGTAATAAACAAGCCTTAGTCATTGATGATGAACAGGATATTTTAGAGTTATTGACCATGACGTTGTCAGGTATGTCGATTGATTGCGTGACGGCTGAAAATGTCGCTCAGGCCAATCAGGCGCTAAAACAACAAGCATTTGATTTATGTTTTACTGATATGCGTTTACCCGATGGCACTGGACTCGATATCGTCAAAACTATCAACACTAAGTATCCTGAATGTCCAGTCGCCGTTATCACCGCACATGGCAATGTGGATATGGCAGTTGAAGCACTAAAATCCGGCGCCTTTGATTTTGTTTCAAAACCATTACGTCTTCAGGTTCTTAGGGACTTAGTAACCTCAGCCTTGAATGTGTCACCGAAAAAAACGTCTTTTAATGAGCGACGGTCACGTGATCGCTTGCTTGGCGAGACGGATATCATTCGATCTCTTAGAGGCAAAATCAGTAAGCTTGCTCGTAGCCAAGCGCCAGTTTATGTAACAGGGGAATCAGGGACAGGAAAGGAGCTTGTTGCACGATTAATTCATGAACTTGGTTCACGCTCTGAACAGACTTTCGTGCCTATCAATTGTGGGGCTATTCCTACTGAATTAGTCGAAAGTGAGTTCTTCGGACATAAAAAAGGGGCTTTTACCGGCGCCGTCTCTGACAAAGATGGTTTATTTCAGGCAGCTAATGGTGGCACATTATTCCTTGATGAAGTGGCTGACTTACCCTTGATGATGCAGGTTAAGCTGCTACGCGCTATTCAAGAAAAAGCGATTCGTCCAGTGGGGGGAAATGAAGAAATTAGTGTTGATGTCAGAATCTTATCAGCGACCCATAAAAACTTAGCAGAGTGTGTTCAAAAAGGCACATTCAGAGAAGATTTATTTTATCGTTTGAATGTGATTGAGTTAGCTGTACCACCTCTGAGAGATAGACAGGCGGACATTCCGTTACTAGTCAGCCATGTTTTATCGAATTTGGCAGAAAAAAATAATGAAAACACACCTGAATTAACTGCCGCGGCTACCAAAGCACTCAATGCATACCATTTTCCCGGAAATATTCGTGAGTTGGAGAATATCCTTGAGCGAGCAATGACCTGGTCTGAAAACGGCATTATTGAAGAAGAAGATTTAATGCTACCCGAGTCATTGTCTGTTATTGCCAAGGCTGATAACAAAACTGCAAAAGCAGATGACCGTGTAGAGAACCTAGAAGCTACGCTGGAAGAACAAGAACGCCAATTGATTGTTGATGCCTTGGACTCAACACGTTGGAATAAAACAGCAGCAGCTAGAAAATTGGGTGTAAGTTTTCGGTCACTTCGTTATAAACTAAAAAAACTGGGTTTGGATTAATTACGCTTCTTCGACTAAGGGACTTAAGTGCATCACTGTTTGCCCTTTTATCAAGGCAGTCTGTTCAACATCAGCGAGCTTCATACTTAATAAAACGGGGCTATCTGTTTTTCCAGCCGTCGCTAAGACCACATGGCCAATAACTTCACCATTACTATTGTTAACTTCAGTGTTGGGCAGAGGAGGCGTAGTGGTGTCTATTACCGCTTTAAACATTCGTCTTTTCGGCGTGCCGAGATAATGTAAGCGTGCAACTACTTCTTGTCCTGGATAGCAGCCTTTTTTAAAACTTACACCACCTATCATATCGAGATTTATTTGTTGAGGTGTGAACTGTTCTTTACTGTTTAGGTAGATTAGCGGTAGCCCTGATTCGATATCAAGTTGTGTCCAGAGCTCAGCGTTACCAATAGATTCTGTCTCAATTACATCTTCACTTGAATCACTTACTACAAGGTAGCGGAAATCTCGTCCCGGAAAACGGATGAGGAGATGATTCTCTTTTTCTAAAGCTTGCCAAATAGATGTACCATTTTCGAAGAGTGGTGTTGAGCTGTAACAGCCACTGACCACAAGGTCATCTGCGCACGTTAAACTGACTTTGCTTCGTAGTTTGAACATAGATAAGCGTTGAAGCGTACTGGCCATTATCTCTTCTGGGAGAATCAGAAGAATGTCCTTTTCACGTTTAATAAGATAAAAAAGTGCTAATAAGCGACCTTTTGGAGAGCAAAAACCAGTCAACTGACCCGTCAATGGCGCTAGAGACTGCACATCATTGGTAAATAAACTATGTAAAAAAGTTGTCGCATCGTCACCTTCAACACGGATTACTTTAAGTGACGTGAGAGGAAATAATGTAGTTGAGCTGGCATCTTCAACCATTTTAAGTGAGGTCACATTGGGTGTGGTGTTTAAAAGAGTCTGCCAGTTCATAGATATCCAATAATACGGTAAGTGATAATCAAGCTATTCTAACTGCTGAGTCTGTTTGATAACAGAGACTAATTGAAAGGACTTTCATGGATGAATGTCACGATACATGATTCACACTATAGTTATCTCTATACACTCTCAATTCATTTGGTGACGGTAGTATTGTTGATTGCCAGCTATCACTTACTGCCTTGGTATTTACTGGTGATTCTGTTGTTATTGCTTGTTGTAAATTATTTTTACGTGGCAGTTGAGAGGAGTAGGGAGCAAACGCAGAAATTACCATTACAGCTTTATTTAAATAAAGAACATGATTGGTTTATTGACGACGTTTACAAGAATAAAATAGGGCCACTGAAGCTTGTCTCCAGCATTCAGTTCCCACTTTTTATTATGCTCTACCTATCAACATCCGAAGATAAACAACATCTTCTTATTTTCAGAGACGCAGTGAGTATTGATGACTGGCGAAAACTTAGAGCAGTGCTTCGTGATCCGCAACTTTGGCCTGAATAATAGTTTCCGTGGGTGGTTTGCTATCATCCGTGTTTGGATAATCTAGAATGTAGTGTAAGCCTCTACTTTCTTTCCGCTTTAATGCCGAACGAATAATTAACTCTGCCACATCGGCAAGATTACGTAACTCAAGCAAATCAGGACTTATATGATGCTGCGCATAATACTCGCGTATTTCGGCTTGAAGTAAGCTAAGGCGTTGCTTGGCTCGGTAAAGACGATCCGTTTTACGAACAATCCCCACATAATTCCACATGCAGCGTCGTAATTCATCCCAGTTGTGGCTAATCGCAACCGCTTCTTTAGCGGGGCGTACCTGGCTGTCATCCCAGTGCGGAACAATGGCACTAATGGTTAGTGGCAATTGCTCTTTAATATCATCGGCGGCGGACTTCGCAAAAACTAAACATTCTAATATTGAATTACTCGCCATACGATTAGCACCATGTAGACCTGTGTGGGCGGTTTCACCAATAGCATAGAGCCCAGGTATATCGGTTCTACCTTTCAAATCTGTCTTGATACCACCACAGGTGTAATGCGCTGCAGGTACAACAGGGATGGCTTGTTTAGTGATATCAATACCGAAGCTCAAACAACGCTTATATATAGTGGGAAAATGCTCTTTGATAAATGTGGCGGGTTTATGGCTAATATCGAGATAAACACAATCATGACCCAACCGTTTCATCTCGTGGTCAATCGCTCTGGCAACGACATCTCTTGGTGCTAACTCTCCCTGAGGGTGGAAGCGATCCATAAAGCGTTCACCATTGGCCAATATCAATCTAGCACCTTCACCTCTGAGTGCTTCACTAATCAAAAATGATTTAGCTTGCGGGTGAAATAAACAGGTTGGGTGAAATTGAATAAATTCCATATTGGCAATTCGACAGCCTGCGCGCCATCCCATTGCTATTCCATCCCCTGTAGACACATCTGGATTACTGGTATAGAGATAAACTTTACCAGCTCCGCCAGTTGCTAAAACGGTGATTGGTGCAATAAGCGTTTTAGTTTCATTGTTTTTTATGTCTAAGACATAACAGCCAAGGGCACGGTTTTCATCTTGCCCAAGGTGCTTACGACTTGTAATCAGGTCAATGCCAATATGGAATGGCAACAATTCAATATTAGGGTGATGTTTAGCTTTGTCTAGGAGTGTTGTTTCTACTTCTCGCCCGGTCGCATCCGCTGAATGGATAATCCGTCGATGACTATGACCACCTTCTTGAGTAAGGTGGTAAGTTTCAGATGTAATACCATCTCGGGTGAATGACACGCCTTGGTCAATCAGCCACTCTATGTTTTCTCTTGCATGTTCGACTGTAAAGCGCACGGTTTTTTCATTGCAGAGTCCTGCACCCGCCTTCAAAGTATCGTCTATATGTGACTGGATTGAATCTGTTTTATCCAATACGACAGAAATACCACCTTGGGCGTATAGTGAGGCACCTTCTTCGAGTTGACCCTTTGAGATAACAGCGACTCTGGCATCATTCGCCATGTGCAAAGCAAGTGTTAGCCCAGCAGTGCCACTTCCAATTATGAGTATGTCGTAATGATGCGTAGTAGTCATGTCGCTTTATATCGGTACAATAGAAGGCTTATTTTGCACTGAATGCGGAACAAAGTTAAATCGATATAGTCAATGATGCTGTAATTAATAAACAATGGCGTGTCGACTCAAGCTGGACAAAAGGATGAATGTAGATCAAGAGCTAGTACGACGCGTACAAGAAGGTGACAAAAAAGCGTTTGATTTGTTGATAATGAAGTATCAACAACGAATCATTCACGTGATCACCGGTTTTGTTCATGACCCTATAGAAGCGATGGATGTGGCGCAAGAAGCCTTCATCAAAGCGTATCGTGCTTTGCCCGGTTTTCGGGGTGATAGCGCGTTTTATACATGGCTATATAGAATTGCAATTAATACATCAAAAAATTACCTGACAGCGGCATCTAGAAGACCGCCAACGTCAGATGTTGATGCGATGGATGCAACAATTTACTTCGATGCTCCAGAGTTGAAGGAATTTGAGACGCCTGAAAGTAGTCTCATGAGTGATGAGCTGCAACAAGCGATTCACGAAGCAATTTCCGAATTACCGGAAGATACAGCAACGGCCATCAAACTGCGGGAGTTTGAGGGAATGAGCTATGAAGAAATTGCACAGGCAATGGACTGTCCTATCGGGACTGTAAGGTCACGTATTTTTCGTGCCAGAGAGGCAATAGATAAACAGGTCAAAGCAGTAATGGGTGGAGAGGAATTATGATGACAATGACACAACAAGAACTGTTGTCTGCATTTGTCGATGGCGAACTTAATGAGCAACAGCTTGATGAGTTACTGGCACTAGTAGATAACAATGACAGTGCCAAATCGAACTTAATGCAGTACCAATTCTCAAGCGATATCATGCATGGCTACGTGACCGGCAAACAACCGCTGGATATTAGTCAATCAATCGCAGAGAAAATAGCTGATGAACCAAATCTGAGCGTGGCTAAATCAAAAACAATATTTCCTGATCGCATTGGCGATAGGCGTCGGCTATGTTAAAATTGCGGACGTCAAGGGAGGACTATAATGAAAAAGATTCTTCAAAGCCGAACTCTTTTGATCTTCCTAATCGTGATAGGCAGTAAA
>LAZR01001364.1_pt1 | contig 15523 bp, 9 predicted proteins | sample 329461 | NCBI WGS metagenome assembly LAZR01 (sample SAMN03002196, study PRJNA259156) | marine sediment metagenome | biome: sea floor; feature: Hydrothermal impacted sediments; material: marine sediment; isolation source: Loki non-amplified sample from Loki's castle hydrothermal vent sediment ...
GAATCTTTAAGTCCAATACGATTTTTTTTTCAACACATCTCCAAATTTGATACTCTAATTCAAGACACAAAAGAAGATATGGGTTATATACTTGATGAGTTTCACGCCAAAAAAGAAGTTATTTCTAAAAAAGTACTTCATACTGAGGAAATGGTAGAAACTCTATATTGTTTGGTATCAATATTCTATAACGTAAAAACTTACAAAGCTTTTGCGGAATATCAGACTTATTTTAAACAATTTAAGGAAGAAGGAAAAATTATAACCAGTTTAAGCATGAGAAAATTTGTGAAGCACATGAATTGGATAAAAAAATTCACGCACATAGCACCAACGTACCAACTTAACTGGAATGCTATAAATGCACACATTATAATGGTTTTTTTATCTTTTAATCCTAATATAAAAAGATCCAGAATACTAACCATGCTTAAACAACTCCCCTTTTTTTTAGCCCCTAGATTTGTATTAACTGGGTTAGGAATCAATGTAACAGGATTCATCGTTATTCCAAAAGTTTATTTGACCGATTTTTTAGAATTTATTAGTAAATTGGAAAAACATGGATATTTAATGAATCACGCTTGCATAGACCTCAAAAAATATTATTTTTTAATGAATTTAAACTACTTTCGAGAGTTTCATGCTCATAATTCAATAATTAATCCTTACCTCAATATTTATGACGATAAATACGAATTTACTCTTGAAGTCAATCCCAAAGAAATCTCAGAAGCTCAGGATCTTTCACTACTTGATTTTTTGATTCTTGACCGCATTCGATTTATTTCAGCTTACGGTTTTGGTTTTGAAAGCAGAAAGAAGGATATACCCGTATTGAAATCCGATTTGATGAACGCCATAACTAACCAGCAGTCGTTGATTAAGAATTTAAAAGAAAAATTATCCATATTCTCAGCATCACCAGAAACAAAACAGTTATTCTTGAGCTTTTTAGAACGAAATAAGAAATTCGGATTTTTTTATATTAAAAACCTACTTGAAGATATCTTAAATTGCGTTTTGTTGATTGAAAACTCCTTGAGCAACCATCCAGAAATCAGTTCAATGCATCATTTTCAGAGGTTTATTAAACATAACTCCATTACTGCATCCATTGATAACAACATCATACTCGCTTCCCCTATCACAACCTCAATGTATCACGAATTATTTTCTTTATATTTTTCTTCTCCACATCTATACAAAAAAGAAGTGAGTATGCTTCAATTATATCAAGAAATATTTGATTTATGCTACCAGTTAAAAATCCTTGATTTTGCGTCGATACTTCATATTATATCCCATGAGAGTGCGCGTGAAAAAATATATAATAGTAAAGAAAAAAAATTATCACAATCATACGAGAATTACAAGATGCAGAATATTACTTCACAGGTTATAGACGAAAAGATAAAATTTTATCTAGATACAAATCCCCCGACAATAATCCCGAAGATGGCAATTGGTACTGACTCATATAATTATTCTCTTTTGTTAATTTTAAAAGACTCACTGGTAGTGAGAAATAAAGCTTTCGAGTTGAAAAAGTTTTTCCCTATGGCAACACTCTTTAACGCGCGGAATTTAATTACTGGTGAAAAAACAATCTTATTGGAAGAAATTGTTCCGTATTTAACTGATGGGGAATTCATGCGTTTATGTATGATTGTACATAATATATTCAGAGACGATATTATATATTTCCGACCTCAATTTTGGATAGGATGGGTTCCAGCATCCACATTGAAACATTTTTATGACCTAACAGAAAATAAATTCTTTTACACACCCGCTCTGTTCAAAGAATTTTTTATATATACCCAAAAAATATTCGGAAATGTTGAAGCTTCACAAACTTCTAAAATTTCACAAAAAACCCCCCAAAGTATGTGGCTATGTGGTTCCGCTGATGATACTATGGCAAAACTTATTACCGATGTGAATAGAAGAATCAAAAAAGAAAGGTATAATACTATAACTACCGATTTACATCTGTTACAAGATCTCAACAATAACATTAATCAATACATCTTTCATCCACAAGACTTCAATAAAATATTAGATGAAAATGTTGTAAAACAACATGTAGATTCAATCCAATTTAAGCCTAGTTTGAAGAGCTTCGGTGTAGATCAATGCTATATGTTTATCCGTATGAACACGATGAATGGTATTGATTTTAAAGAATTAATATCAACTACCTTCCAATCAGTGCGATGTACATTTCCCTCATGTGAGGATTCTTCATTATTAATCAAATTCTTGCATCCTTCTACACATCCACATGCAAGGTATTTAGAACAATTGCGTAGTTTGAACATCATTATTGAAAGTTGCGTTTTTTCGGTTAAAAAACTTTATCAAGTACTTCATTTTGCTTCGAATATTACTTCAGAGGGATTAGAGTATAATATCAACTACTTCAAGATTCACATGCAAAAATCGCTATTTGACCCCTCATTCATACCACCTGCAATAAAAACCTCATCTTTTGAGGACGTGAAAACATATAAGTTTGATACTAACTCACCACCTTTTAACCATTTAATAGAACTTTGCAGCGCTCATGATATCAAAATGACACCGTTTCAAATCATAAACCATAAAAACAAAATGAATAAGATCGTTCCCCTGCTTGAAAAAAAAATGCTAATCCCGCTTCTGAAAATTAAGAATTTCGGGCTACATAATAAAGTACATATTATACTACCTGATTTAAGCCGACGTCAATTGCAATCTATTATCAGAGTATTTCAATTTTTTAATATTGTAAAATTGTATGAAATTGAGGGGGATTACTTCATTTCAGGTTTTTCTGAGAGAAAAACATTTATGAATGGATTATTCATTAAATTATATTTCCCAGATATTAACTGGTTTGAATTCTTGGAGGAATTTGAAAAATTATTCGATTATTTAGATATTCCACACTATGCAATTATAACCAACCTGACAAAAGAAAATGGATTTGTAGAACGAGTGTATGGTCCCGATTTTTTAAAATCTTACAATCCGTTGAAAAACATACAATTCATACTGTGACTAATCTTCTGCATAAAAAATTTAATGTGTTTTAGATTTATAATTTAATAAGTAACATTGAATTTGGTTATTAAAAGTGGCATATGAAGAAATCTCGAAAGTTCATAAGGGACTTGGTCAATTAATAAAAGAAAGTTTTGAGCTAAGAAGAAAGTTTGCTCGAGAGTTTTCGGCTCAAAAATTTGTATTTAAAGTCGAAACCGAATGGTATTACCAAAGATTTTTAAACAAACCGTACTTCTACATTTTTAAATTCGATTCTAACACTGTGAAAATTTAAAGAAATGAGGTGTATTTAAAAATTCCTGATAAGGTTGTTTTATTCAGAGAAAGCCTATTATTTGAGTCTGAAGTGAATATTGTTAGAGAAATTGAAGCTGTAGTAGGTTTAAAATCTACTTCAAGACCTGATGCATTCGATATGTTCGTCCCATTACAATTTATTGCTGAGGATCATCGAGTTAACCATATAACATTGCATAAATACCCTTATTCTACATTCCCTAAAGCAATTACAAAACTGAAATCCATTGAAATGATAAACTTTAGCTCTACAGAATTAGAAAGTCTTCCCGAATCGATTGGTAATCTGGCTAATCTTAAAATACTAGCAATAGATAAAGGGAAACTCACCAACCTTCCTAATTCGTTTAAAAACTTAAAAAAACTCAAAACATTAATGCTTCAAGATAATAAATTTACTCAACTTCCGGAAGTTATAACTGAATTAGAAACACTAGAAAATTTATTTATATCATCCAACCAATTAACTTCAATACCAGATAGATTTGGAAGATTAAAATCTCTCAAAGAATTAAATCTGAGTTGGAATAAAATTACACGTCTTCCTGACTCAATTGGAGATCTTTCTTCTCTTGAGAGTGTAATCCTGTCAAAAAATCAGTTATCCGAGCTGCCCGAATCTATAGGTAACCTTTCCTCGCTTAAAGAAATATGGCTTCATGATAATAATTTAGAATCTCTACCCGAATCGATTTTAAAATTAGAATCCCTCAGGAATTTGCAAATAGACGGTAATCCAATACATGATAATCCAAGTTTACAAGTAAAGAGCATTTTAGAAAAGTTAAGAAATAAAAGAGTGAAAATTGATTAAAACTTTTGCCTCAGGGAAGCGCCGTAGTTGAAAAAGTAAGGCGGAAAATTTAAAGAACCATTAAATTTCATCATGTTATTATGTACTATTTTTCTGAACAGATAGATTAGAAATAAAAAAATTAAGCTCACTTAAGATTTTGGTAAAAAATTTCTCTTTTTGTAATTAATAGATGATAGAAATAAATTAAATTTTAGTCTCCGATAGTTTTTAATACGAAAGGTTCAAATAATAGTACGTAAGAAGCTTTTGAGCTTTTTGGGCAATGATCAATGCCTTTGGGAATAACTACCATTTCTCCTTCTTTTAATTTTATATTAGGCTGATTTTTTAGCTGAATAATGATTTCTCCTTTAATCACATAGAACAGTTCATCCTCGTTTGAGTGTTTATGCCAATGAAACTCTCCTTCTAATAAAGCCATTCTAACTACTTGGTCATTAGTTCGAGTAATATCGATTGGAGACCAAGGTTGGCCTTCAATTTCCTGAATCTTTTTTTCCAAATTAATTTTAGATATCATAATATGAGGCTATTTTGTTTATATATAAAAAGTCGATTGCTAGATTAAGAATTATTGGTAATTATAGATTATACAAAATAGCGTTAAATAGTACCCATATATAAATATAATTAAAAAACTACCTTTAAACTAAATAGTATATATGTCTAATATACAACCTCTTTTAAAAGAAATAATAATAGGAGATTTAACACTAAAAAATAGAATAGTGATGGCTCCTATGACTCGTAGTAGAGCTATCAATCCTGAGAATCGTCCCACTGAGCTTCAAGCTAAATATTATGGTCAGAGATCATCTGCAGGGCTGATTATCACTTGCGGATCCCAAGTCTCGAAAAATGCTGTCGGGTACATTAATACTCCCGGTATCTATTCAAATGCGCAGGTGGATGGTTGGAGGTTAGTGACCAATGCGGTTCATAAATATAAAGGAAAAATATTTATCCAATTGTGGCACGTTGGGAGAATGTCACATCCCGATTTCCATAATGGCGAACCCCCACTAGCCCCATCTGCAATAAACCCTAAATCAAAATCCTTCACTTTTGAAGGATTCAAAGATACTGTTACTCCTAAGGCGATGACTACTGGTGATATTAAACAGACAATTCAAGATTTCAAGAATGCCGCTAGTAATGCTATGAAGGCAGGATTTGATGGCGTTGAGATTCATTCCTCAAATGGGTATTTATTTCATCAATTTTTCACTAAATGTTCTAACAATAGAACGGATGAGTATGGAGGAGTAATTGAAAACCGAGCCAGAATTCTATTTAAAGTTATTAACGCGATTAGAGAAATAATGCCAGAGAATCGTATTGGAGCAAGGCTAAATCCCTCATGGCATGGTATGTCTGGTATTACAATTGATGAAGAGACTATTCCTACGTTCGAATATATAGTAGATAAACTGAACGATTATAACTTAGCTTATTTACATTTATCTGAACCATTTACAGATGTAACTAATATACCATTTGCTCAACCTAATATCGCTCAACATTTTAAACCAAAATATAAAGGACGTCTAATGATAAATAATGGATTTAGCCAAGAAAAAGGGAATAGAGTTATACAAGAAGATCTCGCTGATCTTGTAGCGTTTGGAAAACTATTTATTTCTAATCCAGATCTCCCAAAAAGATTTGAACTTAATGCTAATATAGCACAATGGGATGAGAGTACTTTTTACACTCCTGGAAAGAAAGGTTATACTGATTATTCCTTATTAACTGAAATCTAATTAAGAGATCAAAAAATAAAAGAAAAAAGAATAAAAAATAAGAGAATTTAACCCTCAGATTCTTTTAAAATGTCTCCGAAAAGTCCTGAATTTTTTTTTTAAATTTTAGATATCATAATATGAAACTCTTTTGTTAACAATTTATTCCTAAATTAAGTTGATTAATTTATTATATTTATTCACCAAAAAATTTAGGATAACAAGTAATTAAAGAAAAAATGAAAAACTACAATGACTCATATAGTGCTTCAATAGACCTTGCACTTCTAGGATCTCCTGTCAGAGTTGATACCATTTTATTCATAACATAGGCAATACTTAATTTTGCGTCAAGATCCATTATACTTATTGAACCTCCCCATCCACCCCAATATAAAAGACGTTGGTTCGGTCCGATTGGAAGTTCTTTAGTTTGTAGCCCTAAGCCCAAACCAAAACGTATTGGCACCATAAGAACTAAATCTGTTCCATAAGATTGTTCCTCTAAGGCTTTTTCTATTGTATCTAAAGAAAGCAAACGTACACCATCAAGTTCACCTCCACATGCCACTGCTGCTGTTATTCTAGCCACAGAACGGGCATTTCCTTGTCCATTTGCAGCTGGAATCTCAGCACCACGCCAAGCACGAGTTTTAGTATCGGCAACATTAAGCTCAGCGCTCATAAGTGTCTTTACTGCTACAGAGTTTGGATCAATCTCTCCAAGTTGACTCATATCCATTTCGGGTGGTGGGATTAATTCTCCAACGCGGTAATCGTGTTCTTCAGGAAGACCGATATGGAAATCTGCTTTAAGTGGATCTGCTACCTCTTCTTTGAAAAATTTTCCAATAGTTCTCCCGGTTACTCTACGTACTAGCTCGCCTAAAAGATGACCAAACGTAATGCCATGATAGCCACTCTTAGTTCCGGGTTCCCACCAAGGTTTTTGCGCAGCCAATAGGTTTACACCTTTTTCCCAATTATACAACGTTTCTGTTGAAATGGGTTTATCAAAACCAGAAAGACCGGCAGTATGACTGAGGAGATATCTAACAGGTAATTTCTCTTTACCTCCTTGAGCAAACTCTGGCCAATATTTAGCTACAGGAGCATCAAGATCTAATAAACCGCGATCAACACACATGAGTGTACATATTGCTGTCATTACTTTTGTCGTTGAATATACGTTTACTATGGTATTCTTTTCCCAAGGTTTTGTATGGGCAGCATTTCTATACCCCCCACAAATCTATTACAAACTTGCCATTTAAAGTGGCTGCAAAAGAAGAACCAACTTCTAATCCTTCTTCAAAATTTTGAGTAAAAGCTTCTTTAACAGATTTAAATTGCTCATCACAAAATCCATGAATTTCTGTCATATTCATCACCAATAATTATAATTTAAGTTAAAGATGTGAATCTAAATAAAATTAGCTTTTCTTATAGTTCTTACCAAATTACATAATTGGAACGAGGATAGAAAACTGATAAGATTAGGCAAAATTTATGTTTTTCTAAGTATTTAGATTATGCTTAAACGACTAATACTTCTTTCTTATTGCTTAAAGCATATGATTTACAATATATTTTATATAGATCAAGTAGAACAAGAAGAAAAAGCTTTTGATGAGTGGTTTAAAAAACAGGTCGAATTTTAAATTGTCAATAAGATAGAATCATAGGAGATTCTTTTGTTCACATATTAGGAGTAGATTTAATTATAAAGTTAAAAAAAGTCAAAAAATTAAAATAAAATTTAGGCTTCAGATTCCTTCAAAATATCTCCAAAAAGTCGCTTTACCACATCAATTCTCTTCTCTTCACCAATTTGTTCTACGTCTTTTAAGGAAATCGCTTCTTTTGGACAAACGTCGTTACAGGCAGGATAAGTTTCACCCCGTTCAGGATTAATATAGTCTTCTTTCATAGTATCGCATAAGTCACAGATTAGAGCCTTCTGAGAAATAATATGGAGATTTAATTTCACAACTCAGCGGTTTCTCTGGTATACTGAAAGTATGGATATTTTGAAGGCAAAAGGCGGATCTTATATATACGAAGTGCGTAGAAATATAGATGTGTGGGACTTTGCTCAAGTCGCAATCTGTCTTCTTACTCCCTGTTTTTATCTATTTGCAACTAATCTACCTGAACTTTGGGGACACATTAGCTTGGGATAAAAAAAATCTTATTTTGCTATATCAAGAATTAGAAAAATATAATGTTTAGTTTAAAAGGACAAAATTTAATTTTTGCTAATGAATTTTAGATAATGTAATACAAAATTAAATAACTCAAAGATTTTATATAATTTCCAAATATTACAATAAAATATTATCAATCAGAAATAAATATAAGGTGATAAAAACATTGTATTTTAAACGAATTAAAGCCTCAAACTTTAAAAGCTTTAAAGAATTGGATATAAATTTAGATAAGTTCAATACAATCATCGGACCGAATGCATCTGGTAAATCAAATTTTCTTAGCATTATAAGATTTTTCAAGGATATTGTTGCTTATGGTTTAGGGAACGCTTTTTCTCTACACGGTACCATAAATAATGTTAAAAATATAGCATTAAATCAGAAGGATATTAAATTTGAGATAAGTTTAGGAAACGAAACAGCCTATATAGTTTCTTCATTTGAAAAAGATAAACAAAGATATGGATTTAAAATAAAGGATTCTGATTATTCATTAACTATTGAAGCAGGGAAAAACCATAGAGATTTCAAAATAACCCATGAAGAATATAGAAATCATGTGCAAATATATAAATTAAAGAGGGATGAGAAAAAAGAAAAATTTATTGAGATCAAGGAGACTATCCAAGAAGGATTTATTACAATAATTAAAAAAAATGGAAAATTAATCTTTGAGAAGGAACCTGAAGATTTACCAATTGAAAGAGAACAAGTTATATACGATAAAGGATTGTTAATTAATGAATATGGGGGAGATATATTTAAAGATAAAATTCTTCTGAATCATCCCTTTATTTTAACAGGTTATTACATTGAAGTACAGACATTTTTCGAAGGAATTTCTGTATATGATATAGATCCAAAATTACCAAAGAGAGCAATACCCTTCACTGGTAGGCAAGAATTAGAGGAAAATGGACGGAATATTGCAATTGTTTTAAATAATATTTATCAGGATAAGAAAGAACAAGAGAAATTTAACAAGTTATTAAAGGATCTTTTACCATTCGTAGAAGACTTGAAAGTGGACAGGTTGAGGGATGAATCGTTTATAACCTGTCTTAGGGAATGCTACCATGACCACTATTTTCCAGCATATTTACTATCTGATGGGACAATAAATATTGTAGCTCTGATTGTAATTTTATTTTTTGAAGAAAAATCGGTTATTGTAATAGAGGAACCAGATCGTAATCTACACCCACTTCTTTTATCTCGAATAATTTACATGATGGAAGATGTTTCGAAAACATTAGGTAAGCAGATAATTATCACAACCCATAATCCCGAAATAGTAAGATATGTAGATCAGAAAAAAGTAATAACTATTGATAGGAATAAGGCTGGATTTTCTCAAATGAGTAAGCCTTCTGAAAAAGCAGAATTAGCAGTTTTTCTGAAAGACATGGGAATTGCGGACCTATTCCTTGAAGGAATCTTATAATTTCATTCGGGTCATAAAATCTTTAAAAGAAGAGTTCTTCTTTTTTGCCAATTTTACATCAAAATTCTCGACTATTTCAATCAAAAATTCTGTTTGCGACATTCCTTCTGGGATCAATCTTTCAAATTCTTCTTTACTAAAAGTGTTTGTATTTTCAATTGGTGTAATGTGATATTTTTTTAGAAGGTTATTTTTTATTCCTGCTCGGTACCAGCTTTCTATTTCTCGTCTCACTATGAAAATATCCTCTTTCGATTTTATATTATATCTTTGCATTGTTTCTTCTTCCAAACTTGAAATTATTCGGTTCATTTCTTCATTATTTTGAGCAGAATTATCATAATCTCTTACAAATACTACTTTACACCCTTTTTCCAAATATTTTTTAATAAAATTCTTAACAAGATATTCCTTTTTTTGCCTCCATTGCAATACATGAATATTTTCATATTTTTTACTTTTTAAGATTAATTTCTTTACAATTCTTTCAAAAAATCTTTTGTCGTCATCACCCTCAACATAAAAATATATATCTCTACAGAAAGGCATCCTAACCAACTACAATATGTTTAAAATTTTTTATCCAATATATTATTTAATATATTCTATTTAAGGAAACTTATAATTTTGGACAAATTTGACCGTATAAATATTAAAATTTTAATCCAATTGCATTTTAAAATAATATATTAATCCAAATATATAAAACCTTCTAAATTTACTAAAGTATAGTTAACTTTAGTTAATATTCGGTCATATTTGGTCATATTCGGTCATATTCGGTCATATTCGGTAAATTTAAAATAATGATTTAGCTTGTAATAACTTTAAAAACTCTTGGTGTAAATCCAGAAACACGTCTTAAATACCATAATATGCATAAAAGAAGATTTTATTCCTCCCTCGCATTTTTCATAAGCGCTGCAAGTTTAATAATTAGTTTTACAGTGCTTTTCATAACTCTTTGATAAAATTATCTCAAAAAAGAAATTAAACTAGTGGAAAATCATAGAATTCATTAGCAAATGGTACTATTAATTCTATAAGTACAAAGGGAACACCAGCTATGAGCCATAAAATGCCTAATTGGTTTCCTTAGCTAAAAGCTCAAAATATCTCTCAAAAATATATTACAAAAAAATAGAAAAAAAAACAAAAAAGTTTTTTTAACCTTCAGTTTCTTTCAAGATTTCTCCAAAGAGACGTTTTACAGCATCAATTCTCTTCTCTTCACCAATTTGTTCTACGTCTTTTAAGGAAATCGCTTCTTTTGGACAAAAGTCGATACAGGCAGGATAAGTTTCACCCCGTTCAGGATTGATATAGTCTTCTTTCATAGTATCGCATAAGTCGCAGATTAGAGCCTTCTGAGAAATAATATGGAGATTTAAAACCCCGAAGTCACAAGCCCGAATGCAAAATGCACATCCATTGCATTTATCATCATCTACGATAATGGATCCTGTTTCTTTATTTTGTTCTAAAGCTTTCTCAGGACATGCTCTCACGCAAGGTGCGTCGTCGCATTTCTGACAAGCTAAAGCAACATTCAAGATAGGTTCAATACGTACCCTATGAATTCTCGTATTAATCGGATTAAATTCACCATCATGCACGAATGAACACACGGATTCACAAGTATTGCGTCCTCGGTCAAATAGATTGAGGATTTCGCATCCTGTGCATAAATTTGGATCAACAAGTATAAATTGGTGAACTACTCCGCCTCTTTTTTTCTTAGTAGTTCTCGACATTTATTTTTTCTTCCCTCCTGTAGGTTTTAAATTACCCTTAACAAAATCCAATCCAAGCCTCTTTAAGGTTTCATCAGTTGGTATTCCTGTCTTAGTATCCCAACCACGGGCTTCATAGTAACCACTTAGTACACTTTGGTATCCATCTTCCTTTAAAGTAATTCCCTTGGCAGGACCTCTTGTATGCGGTTGCTTGAAAAATCTCTCCGGAGGACGATCATCTTCTCGCTTCCAGCCTTCCCGAACATTAAAGCATTTTGAAAGGTTGACAATTGCTTCACCTCTAAGTTTTATGAAATCTTCGGTTACTGGAATTCCTGTAACTAATTCAAAAACTTTTGCCAATTCAGCATCATTTTCATAGATTCCCCTAGTAAATTTACATATTATATAGGAATCTATAATTCCATAGATATCCTCTAGATCCTTGATTGCTTTACCTCTTTCCAAAGGTTGATCATACCCGAATCTGTCGAACTTCCCTTTTGCATCAAGTCCGTAAGCTCCATTTCTTAAATGACATGCTCCTCTAACAGAAACACTCATCCCTACCGCAAATGAACTCATACCATGCACATCAAACGCGGGTATTTCTAAACCCTTAACATGCATCGCATAATAACTGGCGTTTTTTCGACCCATTTCTTCTAGCCGCTTACCAGCTTCTCTAACACCGTCACCAAATATTTTACCGGGAAAATCTTTACCAAGAATCATTTCCTCAGTAAATCTTACGAGATTAATAGTACTTCCAAAAGGTAATTCATATCCTAAATCTTCTTTAGTGATAAGACCTTCTTCGAAACACTCGCAAGCCATAGCAGCAGTTACTCCTCCACTAATAGCATCAATTCCCAAGTCATCGGTTAGGGAAACACATTTAAACACGGATGGCCAATCATAATTACCACATGCGGTTCCAAAACTATAACAAAGTTCTTGATCTATACTTGAATATAGATTTGGCCAGTTTGGATGATCCTTTGGTATTTTTGTAATATGATCACAACCTATTGAGCATTGTGAACATGCGACTTTCTTAACAACCCAGTCTTGATTGAGAATATCGCCAGTAAATGTACCATCATCAATTTTATCCCAAGTACCCTCACGATGGTTGTTAATTGGCATCATACCTAATTTATTATAACTCGTTATTCCAGCTGGCGTTCCCAAATCACGGTATTTAGCTGTAGCAGGTCCATTTGCGACCTTTATCAATTTTTTGGCAATCTTAAAAAACTCAACGGGTTTGGCGACTTTAATTCCCTTAGTTCCCCTAAAAACAATGGCTTTAAGGTTTTTTGAGCCCATAACACCGCCCATCCCCGTTCTTCCCGCCTGTCTGTTGCGATCATTTGTTATACATCCCATATAACTTCCACGTTCTCCTCCAGGGCCAATAGACATTACACCAAGGCGTTGGTCTTGAAATTCTTCTCTTAATATTTCTTCTGTTTCCCAACAACCTTTACCCCATACTGAATCTTTACATGGGACTAAATAATAATCATCATCATCCACAACCATGTAAACTGGCTCAGGAGCTTTTCCTTTAATTACAATCGCGTTAACTCCAGCGCGTCGAGCTTGAGCACCAACTGATCCAGAAGAAATTGACATTCCAAACATGCCAGTCAATGGAGATTTTGCAAACACACCAAATTTACTCGAAGTAGGTAAGATAGTGCCTGGAAAAGGGCCATGTGCATACACAAAAATATTTTCGGGGCTTAAAGGATCAACTCCAGCAGGACATTCATCCCAGAGTATTTTCGCACCGAAGCCGTATCCCCCAATCCAATCACGGCAGAATTCATTAGATAATGTAGTCTTCGCGATCTTCCCGTCTGTTAGATCGACATCTAGCCTTACTTGGGAAAAACCATGAATTTTGTCCGGGACAGGTATTTCTTTAGTTTTACTCATGTTTTTCACTATTGTTGTGTTTATGATTTTTTAATATTTTATTATTCAATAATTAATTTCAATATTTCAATATTTAATTATCTTCTTGTTAACTTTAAAAATATCTTTCTTTAAAGAGACTTATATACAAAGTTACATAAGCTTCATTTTTTTTCAAATCAATTTAATATCTGAAAAATTAATTCATAAGAATAATATTAATCATTAGTTGCATGGAAAAAGGAATATGAAATTGTTTATATCAAAAAGAGTAATTTTCCTAAAAAGCTTACAATGTCAATAACTTTAATTTTATCTTTCAATTCTCTGTGCTCATTAAGATAACAATTTAGGTGGGCAATACATTTAGGACAAGCAGTAATTAAGTATTCAGCACCCGTTTCTATTGCTTGAAGTATTTTTTTCTCTTGTAATTTCTTTGAATCTTCATTACAAGATATATATGCAGATACACCACAGCATTCCGCATCTTTCATAGTATCTTCCATTTCAACAATTTGTATAGAAGGTATTTGCTTCAACACTTCTCGTGGTGCATCGTAAATACTACTCATTCTCCCAAGTCTACATGGATCGTGATAGGTTACTTTTATTTTGTTTAGACTTGGAAAAGAAATATCTTCTAATAACTTCTGTTTTAAGATAAATTCTGTAATGTGATAAATCTCGAAGTCGAACTCTTCTTTATCATCGAGAACGTTTTTGTATTCATTTTTCCATGTGTAATAACCTTCTGCACAACTAAAGATTAACTTTTTAACTCCTGCGTCTTTAAAGAGTTTGATATTGTATTCGGCTAAAATTCTAAATGTTTTAATATCTCCTTGCCAAAGAGCATCATGGCCACAACATTTTTCTTCAGGTAATACAACTGGAACTATATTATTTTGATTTAACAATCCAATTACACTTTTTGGGACTTCTAAATAATCGGGAGCGTTTATTGAACTCCAGTTATCTTGACTTCCATACTTAGAAATCATAATTCCTGAAGCATTTAGTGCTTTATCAAAATCTTCGGGGATTTGGTCATAATTACTGCAACAATTACAGTTTAAACACCTATTAGCTTCTCTTTTTGCTTGGTCCTCAGTAAATCCCAATTCGGTTTCATCAAAACAGACGAATCTTTCAGAACTCGGCAAGAAGTTCATTTCTTGACATGATTGAGTTTGAATGTATTTTTTGGGTATGGTAGAACGTTTCAAATCGCTTATAATAATTCTTCCTTCTTTCAAATCACGACCTCTCAGATATCGGTCAACCGAAAAAGCAGCTTCCCTCCCATTTCCTATCGCATCGACAGCACACATCAATGAACTATAAATAATATCACCACCTGCAAAGACACCAGGGATACCAGTTTCACAGGTTAATTCATCAACTACAATTTTCCCTCTTTCAATCTTTAATTTGTTACCTGTGGCAGCAAGTAAAGGTTCAAGATCAAGTCCTTGTCCGATGGCTATGACTATATAATCAACTACAATTTTAAATTCAGATCCTTCAATTTTAGTTAAAGGTCTCCTTCCAGTCTCAGGATCGGGATCACCCCATTTAATTTTATAACAATTTAAGGCTAATTTTCCATCGGGTTCTTGAGTTATATTTGTTGTTGAAGTTTCAAAATGATATTCCATCACTTTTAGCTCTGCCTCATGTAGACCCTTGAGTACATTCTTCAAGGCTTCTTCCGTTAGGATATCAACTAGATCAGCTTTTAATGCTCCCAACCGAATTGCTGTTTCACCTACATCGACGGCAACTGCTCCCCCTCCGATGATTCCAAATGTTTTACTTTTGAATTCTTCTGGGTTTGCAGCACAACCATATTTTCGATCTAAAAGAAAATTAAGAGCAACATCCACATTTGGTAAGTCTTCCCCGTCAAGTCTTAGAGTTTTTGGTACATACAAACCTACGGCGATAAAAACTGCTTTAAATCCGCTTTTCAAAAGATCTTCCAAAGTGAAATTTGGACCAAACTCCTTGTTTAAGACAATTTTTACCCCCATACTTTTAATAAATTCAACATCATGATCAAGTGCCTCATCAGAAAGCCGGTACTGTGGAACGCCATATCTTACAACCCCTCCAGTTTTATCACCTTTTTCAAAAATAGTTGGTTTATATCCCATTCTAGCAAGAAAATAAGCAGCTGATAACCCACCGGGACCAGCACCAATGACAGCCACTTTCTCCTTTGTTTGAGGAACTGGTTTTATCTTGCTTTGATTAGGGTGTTCTGTTTCCCAATCGGACACAAATCTTTTAAGTTG
>LAZR01001365.1_pt1 | contig 15520 bp, 8 predicted proteins | sample 329461 | NCBI WGS metagenome assembly LAZR01 (sample SAMN03002196, study PRJNA259156) | marine sediment metagenome | biome: sea floor; feature: Hydrothermal impacted sediments; material: marine sediment; isolation source: Loki non-amplified sample from Loki's castle hydrothermal vent sediment ...
CCCATAATTTTCTTTAAACCGAATTAAATGAATTAAGGTAAAAATACCAAAACAAAAAATGAAAATATACCCAATTACCAATAAAATAAAAATTATACTATTCATGGTTAATTTAGAGGGAGGAATTCACGTATTCTATATCAATAATGTTTTGAGGTTTCTTAAATTTACTCCTTTAAAACAATAACTCTGATAGATATTATTTATTCAAAGTTTATAATTAAGGTTTTTCTCACCACATATTCATAAATGAAAATGGATTTGTAAAATAATCAGAAAGAAATAATGGTATTTAATTCTTAGTTTGTGAATCCTTTGATATATAAGGGTCAAAATTTGCTAAGATTAATTCCTTAGCATTCTTAAATTCTGAAATATCTATTAACCCTTTCATGTTTTTCAATTTTTCTTTATTTAATTCTGTAAATTTATCCATGAAACTACTAACTGCTTTTTCAATAAAATTATTTCTATGATTGGTTGTTAAAAGTATCGCATAACCGTGAGTATTATCGTATTCAAATACAATATCTCTTTCCTTCATTTTAATAAGTTTTAATTGATCTTTTTTGGTTATGAAATTTGAGAGAATATGATTTATTCCTATTAAGATTGAACCTTTTAGTAGAGATTCATCTGTTTCTTTTCCGGTTTCAAAATTATATGAATACAAAAGAATTCCACTCTTGTGGAAAATAATGAAATCAAAAATTTTATTTGTCAATTCAAAAAACAAGGTAGGTCGCTTAAATATATTGTAGGTTGCAATAAATGAACCAATTAAGAAAAATGTTAAATATAGGTATCTAAAAATGATACTTTGAAAAATTAGATGCAGAGTATAAATGAATATAATTAAAGTAAAGTGAGTAGTAAGAAAACCTAAATTTCTACCAGCTTGTTTATCTCGGAAACTCGAGAAATTGGAGATAAAATTATAACACATAATAGACACTATAATTATATTATATGATATAAGAGAAAACAATAACAACCAATTATTAAATACGAAATAATAATGAAAATCGTTACCTGCGAAAATTCCAATAGAATTTGAAAGATATAATTGACTAATAATAAAACCGCCTAGTAATGCATAGAAAATAGAAGAGCGAGGTATTAAGTTTTGGAACCTAATACCAGCAACTTGAACGATACTCAAAATACTTATTGAAATCATCCAAAAAATAATCGAAATTTTCCAAATCAATAAGGCTGTTTTTATAGTTAAATCTGTGTGCGCTGAAAAAACATACAATATTGAAAATATTACTCCTAAAAATAAATAAAGTAAGATATTTAGCGAGACATTTAACAAAGTTCCATAATTCTCTCGATTTAAATAAATATATATAATACCAATAGTAGAAATCACGATTGAGATTATCATAGGAAAAATACTTATTGGAATCATTATACTCCCTCATTGGAGACGATTTCTTTGTTCAGCTAAAGGATATATATATCAACATTATATAAATATGTTATATATCAGATATTACAATATTAAATCATTACAATTCATACTTATTACTTGAATCAAATAAGGTGTTTTATTAAATAGCAAATAATAAAAGAAAAATAAGCAAAAGCAATAATTATAGAAAAGAATTTATTCGTTCAATTCCGTATGAAAGATTTCTTTGAATATTTGAGGAAAGAAAAAATTGTATTAAAACTTATAGAGCATTATAATGTTCCTCATCTAAAATGTGTACTAGAGGAATTTTTGAATAATATTTGTAGAAATGCTCAACCTTTAACATATTTTAGAAATAATTTTGATTTATCAATTCCACATCCTGATATTTTTGGGAATGAATATGAGCAGAAAATTCCTCCCAAGGAGCGAAAAACATTAGGTGAATTTTACACTCCAAATCAGATTGTTAACTACATCCTAGAAGCTGTGGGATTTAGTTACGACAAAAAAATAGAAAATAAAAAATTAGTTGATATTAGTTGTGGTTCAGGAAGCTTTCTTGTTCAAGTTATCAGAATTTTAATTAATTGGTGTTATAAAGTTCACAAAGTAAGGGAAAATTCATGTTCAACTTCGGAGAGAGCTAGATTTATAGTCTCGAGGGTTAAACAGAATGTTTACGGAATCGATATAAATCCTCTTGCATGTATCTTGTGTCAAATTCATATTCATTTTATTCTTTTCGAACTATTGAAGGATATTAGAATTGAGGATAATGGTTACCGTTTACCTTTTTTTAATATAAAACATTCTAACGCTTTTACAATGACAGAAACAGACCAATTTGACTTTGTGGTAGGAAATCCACCATATTTATTTATTCGGGACATTTCTGAGGACCAGAAACAGATCATTAGAGAGAATAAATTTTATACAAATAAAGGCCAATATGATTATTATCAAATTTTTATTGAATTGGGAATTAGATTTCTAAAAAATAATGGCTTACTCGGATTTATTGTTCCAGATTCCTTGTTAGCTTTATCAAATCGTTTAATAATTAGAAAATTCATTTATCATAACACAAGGATTAAAGAAATTTATCATATTGGCCCTTCTTTCCAAGAATCCGTAGTTTCGAACGTAATAATTATTCTGGAAAAAGAGAAAAGTGTTGATGGTAGAGAAAAGAACTGGGTTGACGTAAAGACAACAAACTTACAACAAAAGAAAATTCCTCAAGATTCCTTCAAAAATTGGAATTTTAATTTTTTAATACATCTAGATGATGTAGATATCTCAATTCTTAATAATTTAAATAACAATAATCCCAAATTGAATGAATTAATAACAAAAAAGGATTTTAGAATTTTATTAAGCAGAGGTGTTGAACTAACTAAGACAGGAGAGATTATTTTCTGTGGTGAATGTCAAAAATTTTTCCCATTACCCAAAAAAGAATTATCCTGCCCTATTTGCAAACACACACTAAGGCGAGAACATATTGAAAAGATAATATCTGATTCAGTTCCTATAGAAGATAAAGATACCTTTGAATTATTTATCTATTCGTTAAACCGATATCAGATGAAGGAATATAAATATATTAACATAAACAAAATAGGTATTAATTATAAGGACTTTGAAATCTATAAGGATAGAATAATAATTCGACAATTGAACCAAAACAACTTAATTTGTGCTACGTATGACAATAAACTCTCACTTACATCTCAATCATTCTACAATTTAAAAATAGATAAATCTCCGATAAAGGAATTTAATAATAAATATTTACTTGGGTTAATTAACTCTAAACTCTTATCCTTTTATTTTATTAAATCGTTTGGGTCATATAAAAAGTTATTTCTACGGATTTTAATTGAGAAGATTAAGGATCTCCCTATCAAAATTCCGGAAAGTGATAAAGAAAAAGATGTAGCATCAAAAATTATTAAAAATGTTGAAATTATTCTACAATCTGCAGAAGATAAAAGTTCTCGGCATTATAGAATAGAAAAAGAGATTGATAATTTAGTTTATGATTTGTATAATATTCCAGATTCAAATCGATTGCATATTCTAGATTTTTTAAACCATCTATAATTTAAAATTGTGGGAGCCACTTTGCTTCTTTTGTAAATAATTCATCTACCATATTCCTTATTTCGTTAGGTGCACATACACTAGCGGTATTGGGATCCAATAAAACAGCATGAAAAATTTTCTCCTTATTTAGCTCAAGAGCCCCTTCTACAGCTGCTTTTTGTACCATTATATTTGATATACAAAGTGCTTGGCAGACAGTAGGTAATTTTATTCCTCCTTGAGGGTGAAATCCATGCCTATCGGCGAATATTGACATTTCTACGCAACAATCTTTTGGGAGATTAGTAATAAAGGCACCCTCCTTATTTAAGATATTCCCATTAAATCGGAATGGCTCACCCGTTTCTAGAGCATTAATTATCCTAGACGCATATTCACCAGAAGGTTTCTCTTTAAATTGAAATATTTTATCATTCATTCGCTTCTTGAAATCTTTTTCCATAGTGCCTTGGTTTTTAAATTGCATGAAATAATCTTCTGAATGTTTCAGACTTCTATGACCTTTGTTACTACCTTTAAACTCTTCTAAAAGATCCTTTCTCTTTCGGTAGTAAGGAAGATATTCACTTAAATGTCCTGAGGATTCCGTCATAAAATATCCCGTAGATTTCATCATATCAAAACGTAGTTTTTCTATAAGAATTGATTCAGAATTATTTTTTATAATTTCATTTAAAACCGGATACCCATCTATCCAAGTTCCATTAATATCTGTTGGATCTTTATACCTGGCTTCTAAGAACCATGCCATATGATTAATTCCAGCACACATATAACTAAAATCTCTAGGTGACAATTTGATTGATGTCTCTGAACTAATTAAAAATCTCAATAAAGCAGCAGTTCCTTGAACGCCATGACATAATCCAATAGTAGAATCTGGAGAAATTATATTGCAGTACCAAGTATTCATTGCCATCGGGTTAGTATAATTTAAAATCAAAGGGTTCATCTCATTTTTTCTTGGATTATAACCGACATCTTTAACATCATTCAAAAGTGATTTAAAGAATGGCACACTCCTAAGGAAGCGAAAAACACCTCCAGGACCTAATGTATCTCCAATGCATTGGCTTACACCATACTTGAAGGGTATTTCTATATCTAATTTAAACGCATCTAAACCTCCAATTTGAACCGCATTGATAATATATTTCGCATCTTCAACAGCTTTTTTCTGATTTGTGGTTTTTTCAAAAGTAATTCCTTGTGTGTCTTGGGGATAACACTCTTTATATTTTTGCATATAATCATACATCAAATCCAGACGTTTTGGATCAACATCTTCAAGACAAATTATAGTATTGTTGCGAAAAATGGGGAAGGTTAAGATATCAGTAAGGACATTTCTTCCAAAAACTAAAGAACCCGCCCCAATAAATGTAATTTTTAGCATAATACTTAATTGAAAATTCCCAAAAATTATAATCTTTGTTTTCATAATATTTTATAAGTGGAGAAGTAATGAAAAGGACAGACAAGCTTTCGAGAAAAACAGCTGAAACGGAAATCATGATTGAGTTAAATTTAGATGGTAAAGGTAAATATGATAATGATACAGGATTTAAGTTCCTTGATCATATGCTCGATTTACTCACAAAGCACGCTAAAATTGATCTAATGGTGAAAGCAAGTGGAGATTTAACACATCATATAATTGAAGATATCGGGATCGCTTTGGGAGAAAGTTTTAATAATGCGTTAGGGGATAAGCGAGGCATAAATAGGTACGGGGCAGCACTTATACCAATGGATGAAGCACTAGCTAGGTGTGCTTTAGATTTCGCGGGTCGAAAGGCCTTATTATTGGATCTAGCTCTAAATGAATGCAATATAGAAGATATTGCCGTTGAAGATATTAAGCATTTTTTTAATTCCTTTGCGGAAAATGCTAGGATGAACCTTCATCTTCATGTACTTTATGGGGAAGACCAACACCATATGGTCGAAGCTGCTTTCAAGGCTCTTGCACATGCAATTAAAAGCGCGATTTTTGTTAGCTCAAACGAAATTCCTTCCACTAAGGGTATTTTGTGAATTCTTTTTCGAAAAAGTCAGATTTATCGCTAAGATTTCATTGAATAAAAAAAAGAATTAGAAACTATGTGATATCCATTACATTTGTTTTTTACTTCTATAAGATTCTAATATTCGCTCCCATTTGTTGCTAAGTTCATCTAAATTAGTTCTTCGAAAGAGTTTAACTGCACGATCTAAGATTTTAGCAATATTCTCTTCATTTTTTGTGATGTCTTGATGATGTTCCTTTATTGAAGAATTTGTTATCATGATTATAAAAACCACATTTTAGGATATAAAATACTATGGTATGGGGGTGTCCTCTAAAGTAAGATGATAATAATATCTAAATACCTATATTTATATTATTTTAGGATATTATATGCATAATTATATAAGGTTTTCAATGGATTTCAATGGAAAAGCTCCCTAATGTTAAACGTTTAAATGAAATCTTGAAAAATTATTTCAAGGAATTGGATGGGATTTTAGGTGTAGCGATATGTGATAGAGATGGATTTATAATCGCTTCTCAATTCAAAGAGGGAGATGAAGAGGAATCAGATTCAGTTATAGGTGCAATTTCAGCTATTCTGGATAACTATATTGACAGAATTAAAAGTGAATTTGGATCTCAAGGAGAATTTTTTAATATTACTTCGACTGGTGACCGAAAATTTGCTTTCTGTTCACATGGTCCACAATCTATTTTAACTACGATTGCAGATCAATCGATAAGTGATATAACACTAAAAGTCTACTCAGAACATATAGCCGGGAAAGTTGAGTTAATTCTTGAAGGAAATGAGGAGGTTTCTCCTAAGATCCCTGAAATCATCAAGGCATTAGCAAAAACCAGAGATGGAGCACTTCCAAAACTGCCAGGAGAATATTCGAATAAAATCATATTGACAGGAGATTATCAGGTGGGGAAGACTTCACTTATTAAAAGGTTTGTTGAAAACTCTTTTGGAAAAGATTATATCTCAACTATGGGGGTTCAGATTTCTAAAAAGACTGTTAATTTAACTGATAAAAATATTATGACCTTTATAATTTGGGATATAGGAGGTCAAAGTTTTCAAATGGCACCTTATAGATCTAGATTTTACAGTGGGGCTAATGCAGCTTTTATCATAATAGATAGATCTCGTCCGGGCAATCTTAAAAGCGTAGAAAAATGGTATAATGATATTAAAAAATCAATACCTAAAAATATTCCAATTATAATAGTTGGAAACAAATCTGATTTAATTGATCAACTTGTTATCAGTGAAGATGAAATTAAAGAGGTTGCAAAGGAATTTGGGTTCCATTTTATTCTTACATCTGCAAAAACGGGGGAAAGTGTGAATGATGCTTTTTTATACATAGCTTATAGAGTGATTGAAAATCTTTAAATTTTTTAATAATCTCTTTCTGGTAGATGGTGAAAATTGCTTTTCAGCACAAAATTTATAAATTTCTTTTCTATGGCACAAAAGAGATTCTGGAATTAACTTGTTTCTATCAAATGTTTTGGAAAATTAATCAAAAGAATTCGATGGGATTTAAGATTTTTCCTGAGATTTTAAGTCAAAATATGTATCTTCTAGTGATTTAAGGTATTCAATTAAAACTTTATTCGGTTGAGATTTTTGTTCATATGCTGTCTTAATTACGGTTAAAAGGTATTTTGGAAAGATTAAATCCATATAAAAGTCAGTTAAGAGAGCATAATACTTAATATTATTCTTATCTATAAACACTCTAACCATTTGGTTATTCCAGAGCAATTGCAAAATGATATTAGCATCTACTACCCCTTTTTTCTTAAGTTTTTCCAAGTCTTGTAAGGTAACAATTGAGGTTCTTAATAATCTAACTGTTTCATATGCTTGAGGTTTTATTAAAAGTTCAATAATTCTTAGGTTATCTTCAGCTGTTGGACGGTAATTCTGGAAAAATTTCTTAATCTCTGCTCTATATTCTTTTACAAATTGAGTTGGTAATCCTCTGCTAACAGGATTTTCCAATAGCTTAACAGGCGGAACACGAAGCATGAAAAAATCATTAGTAAGAAAGATTAACTCCGATGGAATTCCTTTAACTGACACTAGTTTTACTATATCTCTCTTTAAAAGTTCAAGAAGAGTTGCTTCTATGTCAAAAAATCCTTCAACATATTTATCTTTGAGCCAGATCATTAATTCAGATTTTGTTATTGCACCGACGTCTCTCAGATTCTCTATTATCATCCGCTTCATTTCATCATGATAACTGAGAGATAGAATTTCTTCATCACTAAGAGATGGATAAATAGATAAGCGTTGGAAAAGTGAAGGCATCAATTGTATATATGTGCCATCATCAATATTATCTAAAAGAACTCTTAAGATATCTGCCATACCTCCCTCGTAAACATCAGGATCGTCGTCTATATTAAGTAATAAGACTAAGTAGTATCCCTTTTCAGGTCCAGTATAATAAGATATAATATTTAAAGATCCTGAGGTTAACGTAATGATACCTTTATCACTGCTGTATTCATGGGTGCCATATATTTGCATCAGGGTTTTCTCTGAAACTGTAGCTTCTTCTGGATGTTTAGCCATGATTTCTGTACCTATCCTCTCATCCCATTTCATAAGAATTAAACCGATAGGTTTAATATTTCTTCGATCAACAGTCTCACTGATTCTCCGTTTAATTTTAGAACCCTTTTTCTCTTTAATGGATTTTATTCCTAAAACATTTTCTAGTGATAATTCAATATATTTCCATTTATCTTTGACTCTTTCTGCTATAAATGCGTTCTTCGTACGATAAAGTAGCGATTCAGAGATCGAATTATCTCCTTCGATTGCTTTTTTCATAGCTCTAACTCTTTTTACGAATGTAGGTACCTTTGCATATTTATACACTCTATATCCTACAATACTAGCAGTAAAAGCAATTACTGCGGAAATGATTAGTAAGAAATAGAATGCAGGGATTCCAGGAAAAATCTCTTGCATCTCAACTACAATAATGATACTAAATTCTTCAGAAATATAATCTTCTTTTGAAATATTAATAACTCCTCTAAGTGTTGTTGAAGTAAAGAATGCATTAATATTACTTGTTTGATAATCAAATCTATAGGTTCCATCCCCAAGTCCTTCAATCTCGTATTCCACACCACCAATCGTCAGAAAAATTGTAGCATTTATTAAAGGTATATCCCCTTTTGTTGGATCAGTTAAAGAAATTATGATTGGAATAAAATTACCCTGTACAGCACTTGATTGTTTATTCCTAAAGTTATTTCCTAAGATATAATCAACTTCTCGTTTGTTTATGGTTAATAGAATCATAGCATTTTTATATTCATAATTATCCTTTTCTAATGTCGCTATTAGTAAATATTCTCCAGTAGTCTTGTTTTCTGTTGTGAGATCCAAGATATATGAGTTATCTGCTTTGACATTGAGTGTTCCTTGTCCGCTATCAATTACATTCCCTTTAGTATCATATTTCTCCCATATAAACAAAGATATTTTTATGTTGGTAATGTTTTCACCTGTAATAGCATCCGTATAAAAAAATGTAAAGTTTATAGCATCATTGATATATATATTTTCTAGACTTCTATAGAGTGTTGTTTCACCATTTATCAAAGTTAAGCGATTCAATACAATTAATTTCAAATCCTTAGATGCAGAAACATAATGATCTTTATAAATTCTGAATGTTATTGTATATTCAGCAGCATCTATTAAAGAAGTATCAATAGTTTGGATATAATAGCGTAAAGTGTCATAATATTGAACATTTCCAGATATTGTTGGTTTTTCTTGTATCAAATAAGAAACAGATCCCTCAACTTCATAAAATATTTGTCTTGAATAAGTAATTGTATAGGATAGTGTAAAATTAACAGATTGGGCTGTTTCAATGAATGCCTGAAAAATTTCATTTTTATTAAAGGATAGTAAGGAAACTGTACCTTCTCCTAGAGCCGCATCAGAAATTGTGTATGGAATACCTCCAATCGTCATATTCATCCCTACATCTGAAGGAAGAAAGTCCGCGCTTCCATTGTTTATTCCCCTAACCCATAATGTAGCACTTTCTTGAACTTCAACCCAACCTATTTCTGAAATACCAATTTCGAATATTCCTCCATTTATTATATTTTCTTTAACTTTAGAAACGGTAAATGTTTCTAAATGGAGACTTTTGTAAAATTCTTGAATGTACTCGACTTTAATCTTAACATCAAAAGTTATGTTAGTATAACTTTCAATCACAAATAAGAACTGATCATTTAATGGATTAATAATTTGATCATCTATTATTAAAATTCCCAGCCCATTAGCATCTCCAAAATCTAAAGAATATTTAGATCCTTCACTAGTAGATATATTTAAATTAGACAAAATAGTTAAATTTGCTGGATCCCATGTTGACATTTCAAGGCAATTTAATACCTCAAAAGTGATATTTTTAATCGCCCACCCTTCATTTTCTGTTAAAACGACAATTTCATTAGTTACATTGAATTTTGAATATTGAATATTAATTGAGTCTCTAATTAAAAGAGCTTCAGCAATTATATCTACAGTATTATCAAAGGTTCCCCCAATTGTATATTTAAAGTTATTATTGTTTAAAGGACTTTTTTTATCTAAGTTAAGGGTTATTCCAGTCCATTGCTCAAGGAGAAAATCCCATCCAGGATGGTTACCAGGATGAAAGATATAAAAAGAACCATAAGGATCTAAAATAGTTATATTTATATCAGGTGCCCCTACATTCCAAGAGATGTTGTAAATATTGAAGGTAATTTCTGATAAATTCCAGCCATGATCAATATCGGGAATCGAAAATTCAAATTCATTATTGATATTTTTAAAAATATTATTTTTTACAGTAATGGTTTCTGACTTTTTGCCATATGGTTTTACTGACATATTAATGTTATCTGCCCAGTATACTGATTGAATAGATTCATCATTTTCAGATTGATTCAATTCCAAATTATTTCTAAATATATTTAGTTGAAGAATCAAATCTGAGGGGATAGTATAACCTGATTTTTGTGCTGAGATTCTAATCAAATATGATGTATCGCTTTCAAATCCAGTAGTCTCAATAAAAGTAGAATGTCTTCCTTCATTAATCTCTTCTTTTAATATTTCCCCAGATGATATTGGAATTCCTCCGAGTGAAACTTTATATAACATTAAATCTGCATCTATGGGTCCTAACAATCCCTCAAAACCAATAGCTTTAGTAACATTAAAAAGAGTTCTTAATTTCAAACGAGATCCCCATTCAATTGCAATACTATCTGTAGGATTTAATGAAATTAATTCCGTTTCGAAATTTAATAGATTTAATGAAATTCTAAAATCGTATGCTATTTTATTTTTTACACTGAAGCTTATATCGTCTACTATTGGAATCCCACCTGCAGTTGTGTTAAAATCTTTATTTTCGCCAAAGAATTCAATTTGCAAGGAGTAATTCCCACTGATGCCAGTCGAGTTTAACCACCTTAGTGTTACACTCCCGTTTTGATCAGTTGTTAAATTTACAATACTTAAACCAGATGTATTATTAATTCTTAATTTAATTTTCGCCCCACTTACAGCTTCCACTGTAGAATATGAAAAAATTGTGAAATTAACGGTTGTAAGATATGATTGTACCAAAATAGAAGAGTTTGGGGTAGTTATACCCCCTGAACCAAGTTTAATAATATTTGGATTAAAATTATCATCCTGGTAATACACCGAATAATTATATTGATAGGGTGTAGTATTTAACCACTGAAATATAGCCTTTCCATTGTTATCAACTAAGCATTTTTGAATAATATCTGTACTATTACCAACTAAAACCCACCCCGAACCCACAGGTGCCCCATCTACATCTATAATTGTAAAGAGGTTGGTGCTAACATTACATTCAAGATAAATAATTTGAAGTGCATTATTATCTATTAATATTGTTGTTTTGTTTACAATTTCACTATGGTTTCCTATATCAGATGTTATTTTTACTGTAAAATTATATTCTGCTTGAGTGATATTTGTGAATAGAACACTTCCATCCGAGGTTGTGACTCCACTTTGAACTAAATTAGTGTTCTTATACATAGATATATTTGCATTTGGTACTACATTCCCATATAAATCAACTGCATATATTTGAGCTTGATGAAATATAGCTTGTTCTGATCCAACGGAATAAAAATTGAAGGGATCATTATGGTTGTTAAATTGAGTGGTAAACCAATCATCAGAACGAGCAACACTTGAGATCCTCAATTCGTCAATTATCCCGTATAACCAACGACTAGTACTTATTCTTCTACCAATGTTTAAGTTACCAGAAGTGCTTAAAATTGTACCTGCAGCATATTGAGCCGAAATCAGAGCTCCATCAATGTATACAAAAAATTTATTACTACCGTCAAGTGTACCGTCATATACGGCACTTATATGGGTCCAAGTATCTTGATATAATCTACCAACATCATAACGACGATATCCCGAGATAGAGGCCGTTATTCTCTGATTTACTAGTGAAGGATTTTCCCCTCCATCAACACCTAGCATGTATCTTTCATTGTTATCACTTGGGGCTTTTACTATAACTGGAGCGTCGTGTTGAGGTGGAACTTGGCCAAGATTTATCCAAGCCTCTAAAGTTATTTGATTTCCTGTGATATCTATACTAGAACTATGAGGTATCAAAATATAGTCATTAATACCATCAAGTGAAATACCACCACCTATTTTTGATGAAACTTGATCTGAAGAATCCATTCCTCCAAATGTAGTTCCATCATTGTCATTGGAAGTACTGTCATAAATCGTACCAGAAGGGTTATCTGACATGTGCCATATTGCTTTATAGTCATTATTCCATACGGATATAGGATTTTGACGTGAGTTCATTGTTGAATTTCCGTAATATATACTAATAACGGTATCAACAGAAGTAGATAATGAAGGGATTCGTATCCATGCTATCAAATGAGCTTCAGTTGCACTATATGTAGGATTAAATAGTTCTATTTCATGATCCAACCATAATCCCCCCATAGCAAAAGCAATGTCATTCCCATCTGGTTGGACATCATCATGTAAATCCGAGTCTATAAGAGAAAGTAAAAATGGAAAATCAGTATGACTCCCCGAACCAGCGACTTTTGTATGATCAATTGTAATATTTTTATAAAAACTAAAGTAATTAGCACCAATGGGATTGCCTGAAGAAAGAGGTGGAGACTGCGGACTATCTATATCATAATTAAATTTATCGTTTGGTCCATTAGAAAAAAATTGAAGCGGTAAATTAAGTATTAAAGGGAGAAGTATAGGAAACAATAGGATAAATAGCATTTTGGCTCTTATTTTAAATTTCCTAGCATGGGTTTCCATCTTACAGAAATCTCCTTTTTTTACCTTTTCTCATCTTTTGAAAATTTATATTCTTCTTATAAATAAAATATTATACTTTTTTCCATAAAAATACTATCAAAATAGTCATCAGTGAAATATATTTAGAAAAGAAGGATTATTAGAGCTAAAAATAGAGAGCCAATAATAAGCTTTTTTAATCTCAAGAAATATAAAATTTTTTATAAATTCTCCTCTCTTAAAAATTAAAACATAATAAAAATAGTAACTTTTTTAAATCTAAAAGAAGGAGGTAATAAAAATAGTTCTTAAGGTTAGTTGGCATGATGTATTGGCAACTTGAAATTCTGCTGGATATATCATGGGATTTTCAATTAAAGAGCTTACTTACAAGGATAAATATTTATTATATCTTACTGAACAAGAATTTGCCGGATCATGGTTTGCATTTAAAATAGAAGGTGAAGAAATTGAAACAGTGCCAGTTATTTTAAAAAATATTGAACCTACGCCAATATACAACATGGTAAATACTCGTTCAGGAAGAACAATAAACCGAATTACGCTAGATTTCAATGTCACTGAGTATTTTGATAAACTGGTAAAAGAAAATAAATTACGATCAACTCCACTTAATGAAAAGGAATTTGTGAGATTATACATTGACATATTTAACGCTCCTAAGGTACCTTACATCAATACTTTTTTCACATTGAAGAATACTTCAGATTTTATCTTAAATGATTTTTCTATGTATTTCATATTTGATTTCGATATAAACGGTCTAGACGGTTTTGATAATGATCTGTCAGGATATGACAAAGTAAATGATATTATTTATCAATATGACAAAACAGGTTTACATGGTGGATTTTCTCTTACTTCAAAATCATCACATTATGAGTCAGGTTTAACAAAGGATTTTAGGATTGATCATGATAAACTATATTTATCAAATACTTTATATGATGGAGAAGGAGAGATTCTATCTGCTTTACAGACTCAATCTAAAACTTTGAAACCTGGACAATCATTTCAAACAGCTTTAGTAATTTCTGGAGGTTTTAGTCAAAAAGAACTAATAGATAACATAAAACGCGGGAAAAACAATGCAATGAAACATTTAAATCAAGTATATAGATCTGTCAAGTCAGAACAAAGAAATATTCAAGAGGAAGCATTCATCAAAATTAATTTGAATCAAGCAAAAGATTGTGAATAAAAAAAATCCAGAATAATGACTCAAATAAAAAATCCTAAAATGGAAAGTTGTTTGATGAAAACCCTGCTCGGGTATGGATTTATTTCTGATTAAACAATAAAAATAAAAAATTTATGAAAGGTTTTATGATTGAATTAAAAATTATTTATAGTTCTTTATTTGATTTAAGAAGATAGTAAGTGTCTTCAAGAATTTTAATAAATTCAATTAATACGCCATTGGTATTAGATTTTTGCTAAGAAGCTTTCTTTATCACTTGTAAAATATACTTTGGAAAGATAATGTCGAAAGTATAATGACAAGACTTTTTTTTGCTAAAAATCGGATTAATAGGAAAATATTTTTAACTAATATCGTGAATTATTAACATAAATTTATCAATTATTAACATTTTAAGGGATTAAGGGAACATTATTAAAAAGGTGATTATTTATTTTTGGAAGTCGCTTACAATCACTAGTGAAAAGTTACATGAATCAAGTAGATGGTGTAATTACTGTAGTTATAAGTGATAGAGAGGGTTTGATAATTACTTCAGAGAGTAGGGGGAATACAGGAGATGAATCCGTTTTAGGGGCAATTGCCGCAGTTATGGACAGCTACATTGATAGGATTAAAAGTGAATTTAGTGAGGAAACAAATTTTTTTAATATATTGATAGTGGGAGATAAAAAATTCGCTTATTGTTCTATGGGTTTAAAATCTATTTTATTGACTATTTCAGATTTAAAAACCTCTGATACGGAATTAAGAGTGTATTCTGAACATGTAGCAGAAAAGGTTGAGCTCATACTTGAAGAGAATGAAAATGTCTCTCTTGAGATTCCAGCAATCTTAAGATTATTAGCAAAAACAAAAGATGGTAAAATTCCAACTGGTCAATTTCCTCTAAAGTTGATCCTCACAGGTGATTATAAAGTAGGAAAGACCTCGCTAATTTTAAGATTTGTAGATAATCTTTTTAAAAATAGTTATCAATCAACCATAGGAGTCGAAATCTCTCAGAAAATAATAAAATTGGGTGAAAATACAAAAATGGATTTCGCAATCTGGGATATTGGGGGTCAAATTACCAGGATGGCACCTTATAGGAAAAGATTTTATGTGGGTGCCCATGCGGCTTTTATTGTAGTTGATAGAACTCGGGAAGATCATCTTAAGAGTATTGACATGTGGTACAATGATATTAAAACGCATGTGAATGATAATGTAAGTGTTATAATAATTGGTAATAAATCAGATTTAGCAGATGAAATAGTTATCAGTGAAGAAGATTTAAAAGAAATTGCAGAGAAAAATAATTTTCATTATATTTTAACAAGCGCGAAAACAGGAGAAAATGTCGATGAAGCG
>LAZR01001366.1_pt1 | contig 15506 bp, 13 predicted proteins | sample 329461 | NCBI WGS metagenome assembly LAZR01 (sample SAMN03002196, study PRJNA259156) | marine sediment metagenome | biome: sea floor; feature: Hydrothermal impacted sediments; material: marine sediment; isolation source: Loki non-amplified sample from Loki's castle hydrothermal vent sediment ...
ATTATAAGATTAAAAAACTTCCCAAATAATTAAATTTTTGTATTCCAAGATTAAAGGTATCTAATAAACCAAAATTGTTAATTAGAAATTAAATTGAGGTTGAGATTTCACAATTCTTGATAACAAAAATCTTAGACATATTTAAATATAAATAATATTTATTATTATTGTGTATAAAAAAATAAAGCTTTAAATATACAATTAATATTTTTTATAACAAATCTTATGCTTTTACCACAAATGGAGTATAAAAAAAATGACTGAAGACTTAGCATATAAAATTGAAATGTTTTCGAATATTAAAGATAAACTCGAAGTGGCTGAGCTAGTACTAAAAACCTTGAAGATTAAATACGAAATTGTACCTCCAAAGACTCATACATCAAATTTATTAAAATCATTGTATGAAAAACCATTGGTAAATGATATTTTAGCATCAATAAATAATGGGTTAAGAATTAACTCAGAACAGATTAAAAAAGATTTTGAAGTACGAAGGTATTGGCGAAAACAATTTCAAAAATTCCAAGATTTTCAAGAGTTTAGCAGTACAAATTAGATTAAAATGACAAATTTTATGAAACTTAACAAGAATTTAAGGAATATTATTTTAAAGTAAGGATTTCACAAAGGAATACCTTTTTTTGGCTACGATCTTAATAATTTTAACTCACTAACATTTATCAATAATTGATCGTGAAACGAAGATTTCACGAACCTTTTGTTATAAATATCCTAAATATTACCATTTAACTCCTTTTCTTCCTAATGTAAAAGTTAACTAGGTCAATTTTATATTCGGATTAATAATAAAAAATTAAACAAAAGGTATATTCTTGATTATCATGGTAATTAAGGATGTATTGCTACTTGGAAATCCAAAATTAAGGGAGAATTCTGTGGATGAGATAGATTTTAATGAAAATTTAAATAAAAATCTTAAAGACCTAAAAGACACACTTACCTATCTCCAAGATACAAAAAAAATTGGAAGAGCAATCGCAGCACCTCAAATTGGCATATTGAAAAAGATGATCTATTTCCAATTACCAAATAAATCATTCTATATGATTAATCCTAAAATCACATGGAAAAGTGAAGAGATTATGGATGTATGGGATAGTTGTTTTTGTTTTGATGTTGCATTTTTTGTAGAGCTCCAACGGCATAAAAAAATAAGAGTAGATTACCAAGATATAAAGGAAAATTGGAATACTGAAGAGTTTTTTGATGATCTTTCTGAATTGGTTCAACATGAAGTTGATCATCTTCATGGAGTATTAGCTACAGATTATTTGAAAGATGGGAAAAAAATCGTTATGAGAAGTGAATGGGAAAGGAGGTTAAGATAAAGTGAAAAGGATTGGGATTTTAGGAGGAATGTCTTATGAATCAACAATAAAATACTATGATTTAATTCTTCAAGGTTATTATGAAAAGTATAATGATTATAATTACCCTGAAGTTGTGATTTTCAGTTTAAATTTTCAAAAGGTAATCGACTATGAATTAGGTGAAGACAGAGAGAAATATGTAAATTATTTGATGACAGGGATTAAATTATTAGAGAATTCAGGAGTAAGCTTTATTATAATGGCAGCAAATTCTCCACATGCGGTTTATGAAGATTTGAGACAATTAACAATTATACCTATTCTTAGTATTGTAAAAGCTACATTAGAGGAGGCGTTGGATAAAAATATGAAAACTTTGCTCTTACTGGGAATTAAATTTACAATGCAATCGACTTTTTATCAAGATTATTCAAAAAAATTAGGGATGAGAATAATTACACCCTCATTAAAAGAACAGAATGAAATAGATAAGATCATCTTTGATGAGTTAGTTATTGGTTCTTTTAAACAAGAATCCAAGGATAAATTAATTCAAATAATAAACAATTACAAAGTAGATGGAGTGATTTTAGGCTGCACAGAATTACCTTTAATTTTAAATAAAAAAGATACAACTATTGAATTATTTGACACAATTGACCTTCATGTGAAAGCTGCTTTAGACTACTATATATCTTCACAATAAGAAGTTGCAAGTTTTTTTAACATTCAAATGCTATTCATAATAACTAAGATTAAATGGTAATTACTTATCGGACTTACAGCTGTTAAATTCAAAGATCTTGCACCCATTGTTTTAGTAATGTTATTGCTCTTTGTATCAATAGCATGTGCTAATATGCTTATACCTAGCTATGTTGCTATTAGGCAAGAGTTTAAAATACCAGAAGCTCTTATTGCGATTCCAGATGCCTTTTTTCTATTAATAAGTGCTGTTTTTGCCTTATTTTGGGGGTATTGGGCAGACAAAATTGATAGGGGAAAAGTTCTACTTGCTGGAGCTTTTTCATGGACATTTGGAATGATTTTAACTGCGTTTTCACCAAATTATTTGACGTTAGTATTCTCAAGAGTAATAAGCGGAGCCGGATTGGGGTGTGTTTTACCTGTGGGTTACTCTATTATATCAGATGCAGTTCCGGCAGAAGAAAGATCCGGGTGGTTTGGAACTCTTGCTATTTTAAGCTCAATTTCAAATGGAGCAGGTCAAGGGCTCTCTTCTTTTTTAGGACCACTTTTTGGTTGGAGATTTCCATTTCTTTTACTTTCTGGGATAAGTGTTTTGGTAATTTTCATCCTTTTTTTTGTTGAAATCCCCAAACGAGGGACAACTGAAGATGAACTTTTAGAGTTGGTAGAATTAGATTTAGAATATAGTTATCGTATTTCCAAGGCGGATTTAAAAATCATTGTAAAGAAAAAAACCAACCTTTATTTAATACTTCAAGGATTTTTCTCAATAATCCCTGGTACTGTATTAGTATATTTCATGACCTCAATGTTGTCCCTTCAGTATTTTAATCAGATACCATTAGAAATCCGACTCCAAACCTCTACTATTTTTGCAGGGATGATAGGAATTGGTTACATTCTTGGAAATGCCATCTTTTCCCGTCTAGGTGATATTTTGTATCGTCGAAATAAGAAGAATAGAGCCAGATTAGCAACAATTTGTCTAATTTTTTCGATTCCTTTTTCAATTATTCTGCTTATTTCATTACAGCCCATCAATGTGAACAAGCTAAATGTCAATTATCCTCCTAGTCTTATTCCAACTGATCAAATAGGAAGTTACATCCTACAGACCATTGGTGCGATATTCATTGCTTATCCAACTTATATAATCTTTTTTATTTTTGCGTTAATGGCTTCAATGCTAGGAGCAGGACCAGTTGCGAATAAGAATGCTATTATGATTGATGTAAATATGCCAGAACATAAAGGAACTGCAGCTTCCTTTTTTAAACTGTCAGAACAAATAAGTAAAGGTGTAACGTTATTAATTTCTTTTACGCTTATCTCTCTATTGGGTAGTATCTTCAATATGTTATTTTTTACGATTTTTTTTTGGATTCCAGCAGCAATTCTATGGTTTTTTGCAAGTAAAAACGTAGAGAGTGATATGGGATATAAATCAAGAATTTTATCTGAAAGAAAGCAATTAAGTATAATTGACTATATCTTCGAGTTGGAAATCCAAATGGATAGAGCGATCCAGAAAGTACAAGATTCGAAATATTATTTGCGGAGTGACCAGAAAAAATTTAATAAGCTACTAAGTGATGCATTAACAATTTATAAATTCTGTGAGCGAGAAGGAGTTTCACGAAGTATCACTAATATTGAAAAAAAAGCACATATTATGTATTTACGGGTACAACTAATTAAACATGAGACCAATCAAATATATAAAAAACTTAATAAGACAGATGTAACACCTGAAGAGATTGATCTTCAAAAAAGTGAACTAGAACAAAAATATAATAAGATTAACGAATGGGAAAAAAGCACCTTTGGAGAAATTCAAACATTTTATGAGGACGCTAATTTGAAAATTATAGAAGCAAGGCTTAACCGTCAAAAACATATAATCAAAGGTTTTGGAAAGATTTCTGAATCAATTAAAATCTACCAGCGTGTGAAATACCTGATAAATGAAAGACTTGAAATTGTGAAAGAAAAACCTCAGCTATCCGAGGAAGAATCCATCATCAGAGACAAGGAACAAGAACTATATGATAAATGTACAAAATCATTAAATGCCACTATAAAATTAAAAGAAGAGATTAATAAAGCTTTTATTCAATTAAAGGATAAAGGCATACAAATGGAAGACTTAAGAAAAATCTCTGATCTTACTCAAGAATTTGATGTAAACCTATACGATATAATTCTTGATACATTTAAACAAGATCCTCTCACAAAATATGCACTCCTTGACACTTTAGACAAAATAGATAACATTTTTAAACAGTATGATAACTGGAGAGAAACAGATCTCAAAATATTTTGATAGAATTTAATTATTAAATTCAGTTCTAAGTAATTCTATCATCTGAACTTTTTCTTGTTCTGAGAGCTCCTGAGACGGTCTTCCTATCCTATCTGTATAATCGCAATATTCTTGTTTAAAACATAAGTTAACTAATAAAAGCAAACAATTTCTAAACCTTAAAGCATCTGATATTCCATTTTCGAGATCCTTCACTAACTTAATTATAACCTTATACTTTCCTACATCGGAATCGCGACTGACTTTTAAGATTTTGTCGAAACAATCTGCCATTTTTAATATTACGTTTTTCCTATTCTTCACGTTCTAAAGTTCTTATGGGTTTACATAAAGAAATATACATTTAAAAGTATCTATTGTCTCGTTGGTCATGGAAAAAAAGGGATTAAGACAAAATTAAAATTAATCAAATTTTATTTCTTGCTTTCTCCAATTTAAAGATTGGTTTCTTATGAAATTTCAATATTTTCGACAAACCCTTCAATAGATTGTTCTAAATCTATAATATCATTAACATCCTTGATTTCAGAAGATGCTAATCTATTAAGAAATTCCTTAAGCAATTTTTCTTTAGCTTTATCAGTGGGAAATAAAAGACTACTTTTGTAATGTTCCCAGTCTAAAATGTTAGTAAAAATCAAAAAGAGAGTTTCAATATGGCTGTAATCTAATAAATCTTTCAATTTTTCTTGAGTTATTAATGTTTTTGTATGATCAGTATAAAAATCTGATAAATCATCATAATAATTAGTGATACGCGCTATATTATCAAGTTGTGAGCGTAGCGCTGCTTTATTAATAGGACTTTCTTCATCCTTAAACAATATGTCAAAATAATGCACAATAAAGTTTCTTAATCTCTGTAGCTTAGTTTGGAAAACACGAGTCTTCACAATTCGCTCGAACATGATTGATTGACGATCTTGGTAAAACAAAAGTTCGAATTTGACAATTTCTAAAATATCAAAGAAGAGTTCGCGTATATCAATATCCTCAGCCATTTTTAATTCCTTATGGAATGATAAAAAAATCTATTATATTACAGATCTAAATAATTTGAAGAATATTTATATTTTTATATTTCTGTTTAGATTTAATAGTAATTTTTGCCTATAAATTAAATTCTTAATGGAAAAATACGATCTGGAACATGAAGATCGGCTTTAGTACGGCGAGTTTTCGAGCTTAATTTTTCGTTTATTAACTTTTTATAAAGGAGGGCTTTAACATGTATTTTTATTATTCGAGCTGGACACCGTACCATAAAATTCATATCGTTTTGAGGATTTCTTCTTAAATCTAAGAAATTATTGAAAAATTTTCTCGCACGTTTTTGAAACTTTGGTTTTTCAAATGAAACAAAACGTTCTATCATCTTTTTTAATGTTTCAGAGTCACGAAAACAGTAAAAGTTAGATGCCTTTAATGCCCATTTTATAGCTTCTAATTGATATTTCTCAGGATCTAATTTTCTAAATAATGAAATCATGATTGAGAAAAATGAAATCATCAAATTCATAACTGTACTTTTGATCATTTCAATAAAGGTTATTTGAATTTTAGGTTTAATCTGGGATCTTAAGTCATTACCATACAATATAGAACTATTAGTTAGAATATTCCCTAAAACTATATTTCGAGGTGCAAACATTGCTGAAAATACTCTATTAACTCTAAAGATTTTATAAAAATTAGCTGCTTCCCAATATTTCCTTTTAGTCAAAAAATGGCTGACAAATATCCCGGTAGTTTGTTGGATTACTCCAAGAATTTTCCTGGCTAGTTTAGTATTAAATTCTCTAAACTCATGTTTAATTTCAAGAGCGAGGAAATATTTTTCAATCTCTTTTATGTGGTGGTTTGAAACCCGATCCTTAAATATTATAAGTAAATCACAATCAGAAACCGCTGAAGTTTCACAATTACCTCTTTGACTTCCAAATAAAATGATGGATAGAATTTTGTTAATACCAATTTCTTTATTGATTAGAATTAAAATATCTTTAATATAATTACGTGATTGTAAGCTAATATCCTTTAAATTCTCTTCAATGCCATTAGTACTCTTTTTTATGCTTGTTTTTTGCACTTTAATCAATTTTCCGTTCTACAATTACTCATTGAGAATTATTACTGTTAAAATTTAAAAAAAAAAAAAATTATTTATTTTAATCTGTGTTACTTGTCAAGGTTATAGGCTGTCTGATATCCCTCATGTATCGCATCCATCATATTGCGTTTATCCTTCTTTTTGTCGTTACAATCTCCAACCCTATATATTTTATATGATGGGTTTGAAGCGATAACTTTGTCATATAGATCGGTATTGGGTTGTACCCCCGTTGCTAAAATAAAAGTATCAATATCATCTAATGTATTCTTTTTACCTTCCAGTTCAAATTCCACAGTTTTTCCTTCGAATTTTGTGATATTTGCATTTGTAATAGTCTTTATTCCCATTTTCATCGTATGACCAATCATGAACCCACGGGTGGTTCTCCCAAGATTAAGTCCTAATTTAGGAAGTTTTTCAATGATGGTAACATTTCTATTACCCCTAAGCCACTTGCTAAAGACCTCTTCACGCGGAATCAAATCATAAATACTTATAAACCTCGCTATTTCTGAATCTAGAGCCCCAAGATCTGCTACCCAGAGTGCCGTTTCCATACCAGTTGCTGATCCTCCAACTACAACAACATTTTTCCCAACATGATAATCTCCAGTAAGAACATCATCTGCGAAATATAGTGTGCTTCCAAGGCTTCCATCGATTCCAGGAATATCGGGGATCGCAAACTTAACTCCAGTAGCAAAAATGACCACATCTGGTTCGAGTTCATTAATCTTTTCCAATGATGCTTCAGTGTTAAGTTGTAAATCAATATTTCTGTGTTTTATTTGAGCTTTATAATATTTAATAATCTCTTGCATTTCGTTTCGTCCAGGTGGAACAAAGGCAGCATTCACCTGACCTCCGATCTTCTCTTTTTTCTCTAAAATCGTCACTTTATGACCAATTATTGTCGCTACACGAGCAGCCTCTAATCCTCCAGGTCCACTACCAACTATTACAACCTTCATGGGAGTTTTTGTCTTTTGATCAAGATTAAATTTACCCTCACGTGAAGCCTGATAATTTCGCAAGCATTCCACGGATCTACCAGTAAAGATATGGTCGAAACAACCTTGGTTGCAAGCTAAACACTTTTTAATATCCCACAGTTTGTTTTCTTTAGCCTTATTGGGTAAATAAGGATCTGCAATGAGTCCCCTTCCAAAACATATTCCGTCTGCCCATTCATTTCTTAAAATTCGCTCAGCGAGAACAGGATCATTAATTCGATTTGCAGAAAAAACTGGGGCATTTAAGTTTCCTTTTATATTATCAGCTAAATAAACATATGCAGCTGGGGGTACCATCATCGGCAGTTGAGGGATTCTAGTTTCATGCCAACCACCAGTTACATTTATATAATCTATACCAGCGTCATCATAATGTTTAGCAAAAACAGCGCTTTCTTTATATGTATTGGATCCTGGAACAAAATCATCTCCTGCAACTCTCATCCCAACAGTGATATCCTTTCCTACTCGATCTTTCACTAGTTTTATTAACTCTAAGGGGTATCTGAGTCGATTCTCTAATGAACCACCATATTCATCTGTGCGTTTATTTGTATTAGGACTAAGAAATTGATTTATAAGATATCCCGCAGAACCAAGTAGCTCTACACCATCAAAACCTGCTTCTCTTACTCTTTCTGCAGCCAAAGCATGGTTTTCTTGAACTATTTTTATTTCCTCTATTGACAATTCTTCAGGAACCCTTCTAGTTAGGTTTGACATAACTGCTGAAGATGATACCATACCTGGCATGCCAGAATACGCACCCGCATGATATAATTGAACTATTGTTTTGGCTCCATGTTTGTGGATTCTTTCTGCAAATTTCGTATACCCTGAGATATATTTATCATCAGCAATAGAAAGCATTGTAGGACCACTCCCTCTATCTTCGACTCCGCATCCTCCAAGAATAATTAAGCCAACACCGCCTTTTGACCTTTCTTCATAGAAATTAATGGTTTTATCATTAACAGAACGATCAGGAGAAAAATTGAGTGCCATTGCAGGCATTATTATCCGATTGCGAATTTCCATTTTTCTTAGTTTAAGCGGTTCAAACAGCTTTACAAATTTCATATTTTCATTCCTCACAAATTTATTTTTTAAATAGTATTAAGTTGATATAAATTTTAAATTTTTTAAAAAAACAAAAGAAAGAGAAATCTAGATTTTTAGGGTTCATATAACACAAAATCTAACGGAAATATGAATCTCCTCCTCTATCTTCCTGTGGAGGTTTCATAAAATTATCTGCTTGTTTTTTAAAAGAATCAAAAACATGCTCCATTTCTTTTATTTTTTCATCTAGTATGCTAAAATCCATATCTATTGAAAAATATTCTTTTAATAAAGAAACCAAGGCTTTTGATGAACGTGGATCAAAACTCATCATTGGTAGTGGTAAAGTTTCTGCCAACAAACAAATTCCTGGAGCAAAATTATTTTCACCCGCATATGCGGGTAGGATGCCGTTTGCACCAGAAATCGAGCCTCCATCATATAGTTTAGTATTATCGTATTTTAAGAAACTTTTCATAAGCTCTTGATCAGTTCCACAGATATATACTAATGGATCATCGTGAACTACATCTGTTATCATTGCCCCTGTACTTAAGTACATTTGTATTTTTCCTCCTGTTAATTTATCCATCTCCTCACAAAAAATCTTTGAAAACTCGAAAACTCCTTCTGGACTTTGAGGTTGAAACGTTGCTGTTAAAATAAATAGATCACTTCCGTCTTCTTTTTCTGTTGGTTTATAAAAGACTTTTGCATTAGGTAGTTCAAGAAGTCCTTTTTCTACTACAGATTTTGGAGGGAAATCAAAATACTGAATATTTAAATATTCCTTTGCCTTAATGGAGTCCTTTATTGACGTTATTGCTAGTTTTGCCACTAAAGCTATTCCTGGCCATCCAATTAAGACAACAGGATTTGTAAGTTCTCCTATTTCTAAATCGAATCTTTTTTCTATATTTATAAACATTATATTTAATTTCTCCTATTCTTTTTTATCATTATTTAACATAAATGAAAGATTTTCTCCACAACGTGGACAAAATTCCCTTACCATGGGAATGAAAACTCCACAATATGGACAATAAATTCTAGGTAATTCTTCTATTAATCGTGTATGAATTGGATCTCTTGTTCTTTGATATATTAACCCTAAATCTTTTCTGGTTTTAAGGGTTGCAAATAAAGAAGTACTTAAGCAGATAAATAGAGGAGCTAATATTATATTAACTAGATTAATCAGGATTTGATAGAGGATTAACATTGGATAGTTTCTTGTACTCAGCCATAAATTATAATTAAATGAGAAAGCTACTGAACTGGGATTTAAAAACAAATCTAGAACTATATTATAGATCGAACTGGCTACAAATATGAATATAAAATTAAATATGAAGACACCAATTACTTTCCAGAAAGCACCCTTAGCAATATTTCGAGCTTCCGATATGGGTTTTCCTGCTCCTTCAATGTTATATGTAAAGACAAGGAAAATGAAAAATGCAAATATAATAATAGAGGGAAACATTAGTAAAAAAGACCCTAGTGGTAAGAATATACCAAGAATAAGAATAACAATGAAAATTTTCCTATTGAAAGCAGATTTGAAAGAAGAAAAAAAACTTACATCAATTTGCATTTGCTTATTGTATAAATAGTTACTTACCGAACACATAGCTATTGTTATAATAATTGCCCCTATTAAATTTTGGAGAAAAATCAACGCGAAATTCAGCAGGAAAAAAAGTGAGAATAAATTCCATTCACCACCTGTGAGGGGCGTATTTTCACCCATCTTATCCAATATATCTAAAAACGATATTCCCAATGAATCTAAATACACTTTAAGGTCAGTCAGTAAAAGTATGTTGAAAGTAATTACTAAAATTTGAAAAATGGCGAGTGGTAATATTAAAGTCCTGTAATGTCGTAAAAATAATTTGAATCCATCAGAAAGTATATCAGAGAACCTTTTATTAATGAGGTTTAGCATTCTTTGAGAATTTTTTTCCATGTTCTCCTTCTTTAATATTTTATTAATTATATTTTTTTAGATAAAGATATTAAAATACTGTTTATTCATTACCTTAGAATTTAATTGCACAAATAAGGACTCTTAATAAATAATTTTCAATACATTATCAATGCATCTAAAAAAAAAGCCGTCGCGTCAAATACCTGGGATATTCTCATATATGGAGTTATTCCAGTCGAAAAAATTATCTTATTCTATCTTTTTTGGCACACCAATCGTTTTTGGTGTATTTTCTTTACTGCTACATTACTATATAGTTAACGAACTAGAATTTTTCCATTTTTTTAGGTTTGTAGTATTTTTTTTACTTGTTTCTAGTTTAGGAACACTTTTTTCAATTTCTCTTTATTCAAAAAAAGCTCCAATATTAAGGGCACCTCCAAATGGTTGGGTCGTTCAAATGAATACATATTTTACTGCTACTATTGAAGTTACATTTCTTTTTGGGCAAATTATTGCAATTTTACTTCAAAATGTATGGTATCATAAAGTCTTTTTGATACTAGGAACTATTCTATCTTATATTCTAGCTTTTGTTATCTACTTTTCATTTACTACAGTTGATTTTCCCGGATATTTAATTTTATCTCTAATTCAACCTATTTCTGCAATTATTCTTTACAGTTTATATATTGGTCAATTTGACATTGACTTTTTTACAAGGGCTATGATTTTTTTTGTAGTGTGTGCTTTAATATTTGCAATTCCCTATCGGAGAGGATTATTTCATGTAAGCAATGTATACCGGGAAGCAACAGGAATGAAGGGCTATCCATTTATTAGAGCTTTTGTCCTCTCTATGATGACAGATGGCAATGATGAGCTTATTGAAAGCTTTTTTGAGAGAGTCGGGATAAAATCTCCTGTGAAAATTCAATATTTGTTTATCCGTAGAATAACGAATCGAGTAATAAAAGGATTATTCATTATCCCCAATGTCCACTTTGGTCCATTCAAGACATGTGGATCTTCTGACTTACCTGAACATATATATAAAGCATTTGAGGAAATACCTGGGACAACAGTGTATCACACTACAAATGATCACACACAAAATTTAACCACTCAAAGATTTGTCGACGTGATTCTTGATAGAATTAAGCGGGATATAAATTTAGTAAAAAATGGTGATGAGATTATTTGGGAAAATCAAATTAAAGGATTTTCAAGGAAAATTTCAAACACAGCTAAACTGCTGGGAACTGAGATTTCAAATGTTCCGATTGTTTTTATCACTAGACATCCACTACCTTCTGATGATATTGAGGCAGAAATAGGAGATCAAATTAGGGATCAAGCAATATCCAATGGATATAAGGATATTATTATCATAGATTCTCATAATGCAATTTTGGGTGACGAGATTCTAATAAAAAAGGACTCCATAGAATCTCAAGATTTAATTAATGTTTCAAATAAATTTACCAAGAGTAATAAAGTTCGAAATTCCCCGAAGGTTCAAATGTTATATGGTGTCGCTAAAGGAACCTTTCAAAATTATACTGAAAAGGATGGGATTGGTTATGGTGGAATTGTACTTCATCTTTTCAAAAATTTGTCAAATGGTCAGAAAACAGCATTAATTCACTTTGACGGGAATAATGCTTATGCCGATATTCGGTCTTATATATTAAATATGTTGCAAAATAAAGGAATTGTAAGAGGAGAAGTAACTACTTCCGACTCACATACAGTAGCAAGACAATTTTCAGGGAGAGGTTATTCACCTATAGGAGATAAAATAAAAATTGATGAAATTTTGCGTAAACTCGATAATATGATCGAAATAGCCGAGAGTAATTTGGAACCAGTAGAGTTTTACTATAAATCATCAACTGAAGATAATGTTAAGATTTGGGGAAATCCGAGATACTTTTACACGATATTAGATACACTTAAGGAATGCATAAAAGTCTCTCAGAGATTATTAACACTCAGTTTAATAATCCCCACGTTTTTTTCATTGATTTTGCTGTTATTTCTCTATAACGTCTAATAATTTTCCTCCAAACAGATTTATAAATTCGTTCACATAATAATATATAAAAAATGTTAAACTCGTTTGATAATGTCCTTAAATCCCTTAGATATTATAAATGGCACTTTTAGCCTCATTTTTGTCGTAATTTCGTTGTTTATTGGTTTTCTAATACTGTCTAGATATTTTCAGTATAAAGAGAAAATTTATCTCTTAGTGGGAATGACTTGGATTCTTATATCTGAACCATGGTGGCCCTCCAGTTTATCATTTTTGGTATCATTAAACAATGATGTAGGATTAACACCTACACTATATTTCTTAGTGGGAAATACATTAGTTCCACTAGCAATTCTCCTATGGTTAACAGCTTTTACAGAGTTCCTATTTACGGAAAAAAGGAAAATAATATTAATCGCCTTCTCTGTTCTTGGAATAATTTTTGAGATCACATTCTTTATTTTATTATACGTAAATCCTAATTTAATAGGTACATTAACGGGAACCCCTCCTGTTGATGTAAGTTATAAATCGTTTATAATGATTTTTCTTCTATTCTTCATTTTAATTGTAGTTGTAACAGGACTGTTCTTTGCTCGCTTATCTTTGAAGTCCAAAGATAAAGAAGTTAATCTGAAAGGAAAATTATTAGTAATAGCTTATATAACATTTTTAATAGGATCAATTTTGGATTCTTCATTACCTCTCAACGCACTAACAGTTATCTTTACAAGATTAATCTTAATTGTAAGTGCAATTTGTTGGTATGGTGGTTTTCTACTACCGAAATGGATGAAAAAGCTTTTTCTCAAACAGAAATAATCCATAAGTTTAATTTTCTACCATTCAAACATCTAAAGATTTTTGTTGTAATATCAGAATATTACTGAATATACGTAAACAAATGTTTTACAATGTAAATCATTTCTTACATTTTTGTGATTTTTAAAAATAAGAACCTGGAATATCCTCAATGATAAATTCTCCCTGATAAAATTTGATTTTTTATCTAATTCTTGAATTCTTATATTAAATTTAGGATTTTAATAAATTCGGTATACTCCTATGAATTTTGACACCCAACTCATATTTATTTAATTTTTAAAATTATATGACAAAAATTATCTTTTTCAGTCAAATAAAATATACAAATCATTAATTTATTGTAAATAAATGTAAAACTTTTATATACGCGTAAACCTATATTTAAATTAAAAATTTAAAAAAAATTATTCAAAAAAGATGTGAAAAATGAAATTCAAAGATAAAAAAACCAAATTTTACATAGCTGGTGCAATTTTAGGGTTTGTTATAGTCGTTGGTTCTGTTGTGTCTCTTACAGGTTATAATCCGTTTGCAGGTGATGAAACACCACCACCACCACCACCAACTCCTTTAGGAGCTTCTACTTTTGAGTTGTATTCAGGAGTAGACGGTGAGGTTGTGTCAAATTTTGCGACGATGGATATATGGGTGCCAAAATCTGGAGCCACGTTTGATGAGGGATATGAAGACATAACTGCTCTGGTCAAAAACTTTGAAAGGGAAGAAAGTGGAAAAGATGCCGATGACATAAGTATAGACTTAAGTGATTATGATTATGTGTGGGCTGAGATTACGGGGAATAGTGTTTGGGAAAATAATTTTCACTTAATCCACCCTGGTGGACGAAATACAGAGTATAGATATTATGTTCATCACATGAGTTCAGCTGTCCCTTTTAATATTATTTTTAAAAATTCAGGAGATGCGATAACAATTGCTGGAGAGCAAACTAATGGAAACTTTACTGGTGTATTTGATGCTCCAATTGACACCAGTGATGCAGCCACTCGCCATTATGGTGATGCGTGGGCTCTTAGTACTACCGAATATGGTGAATTAACACTAAAACAGCAAAAAGTCTATTGGGATGAAGGAGAGTGGCAAGATCAATATCCAACATATGATCCTACCTTAGATACAGTGAATGAATATGACCGTGATTTTGAGACAATTACAAATACATTTGCCTTAAAATTTGTAATGAACGAAACAATTAGTGTTACAGATGGCGCAGCAACACAAATTAATGTCACAATTGCTAAAGGATTTCCTATTGACATATTAATTAGTGGAACCAATTTGTATATGGTATGGTATGACGGATTCGATTTTCTTAATGGTCCTTATACCTTTGATTTTGAAATGTGGTTTGGTGTTAACATTATTATTTCAACAGTATATAGTGGTAGAGTTGATGTTCCAGGATCATTATCATCCATAACAAACTTCGTAGCATACAATACAATAGCCACCGCAGCGTCATAAATTTGAGGTGTATCCCGTGAGAACTGTGTTTAAAAGAATTTCTAAAAAAAAAATTTTTTTCTTTTTTTTCTCTCTACTAATCTTATTTAATGCGTTTTTTAGCATCAATACTAATGCTTTTATACCCAAAGATGATCTTACAATAAAATCAAACTGGTTATATATAACGAAAGGATCTTATCGAGATTTCGACCCTAAAGATTGGAAAACTAATATTAAGTTTTCAACTGGAGGAAAGGATCTTTTATCTTTTGAAAATCGTGGCATAATTTCAATTAATGAGTCAGAAGTTCTATTTAAATCCTCAATACGATTTGGATTTGAAGCTAATGCATATACTAATGTTGATTATAAAGATGTGTATCCAAATATAGAAAGTAAGACTTTTATTGCAAATTTTCTTACTGTGCATAAATTTATGTATAGTATGTCTATTGGTTGGGAATATTATGATGTCAGTTGGGATTCGTTAGTATACGGTATTGAACATGAACAAATATATGATGGAATTCTTCCCATAACAGTTGGAATAAAAGAAATGGTTCCACCAACTGGAGTTATAAGTGTAAATGGAAGACCATTTTCTATTCCAACATACACATATGATATAACTGAAGTTGGTATTTTACAAGTGCGGGATGGTGAAGCAGGAAAGAATGAGGATATATT
>LAZR01001367.1_pt1 | contig 15497 bp, 15 predicted proteins | sample 329461 | NCBI WGS metagenome assembly LAZR01 (sample SAMN03002196, study PRJNA259156) | marine sediment metagenome | biome: sea floor; feature: Hydrothermal impacted sediments; material: marine sediment; isolation source: Loki non-amplified sample from Loki's castle hydrothermal vent sediment ...
GCGATAGACGGCGGTGCAATGACCCAAATACTCAAAAAAATGAGCGACAAATCATTACTGGCTGTTATTAAAGATGAGCACGACAAACGCAAACGCCTAGTGCAGCTAACCCAGCATGGCCAATCACTTAAATTAAAAGCAGCCGATATCCCTAAAAATATTTTATGTAAATTTGATAGTGTAGATGCAACACAAGCACAGCAGTTAATTCAGCTGCTCGATTTAGTAGTAAACGACTTAGCCGATTAGGCTCTTAATTTTTAAACAATAAACGTGTTTTAAAAGGTTTTAAAAATGACTCATATTAAAAAATTACTATTAGCAGCGGCGTGTAGCACGGCACTTTTAGGTAGCAACGCCGTATCTGCTAATACCGATAATCAAAATGCTGATTTAAAAACAGTAGCTACATTTGATGCGCAGCATCCACCAGGTAACATTGCTATTACTCCATCGGGCAGAAAGTTTTTATCTGTGCATGGTTTTTTTGGCCAAAAGCAAAAAATTATGGAGCTTTTAAGCGATGGTACAACCAAGCCCTACCCTAATGAAGAATGGGCATACGCGTACAATAACGGTAAAGGTTTTTACGATGTGCTTGGCATAAACGTATCAAGCGATGGCGTTTTATGGATGCTCGACACTTCAGGGCCCGATCACGCTGGGCGCTTAGTAGGTTGGGATACAAATAAAGAGCAACTGCACAAAATCATTTATCTGGCAAAACCAACCATTACCGACACCTCGTTTTTAAACGATTTAGTCATCGATAATAAGCATGGCGTTGTATACATTGCCGATACAGCCCAAGGCAGCCAAGCCGCTATTATTACGGTTAACCTTAAAACAGGTGTCGCACGCAGAGTATTACAAGACAGCCATTACACCACTGCCGAAAATATCGATATGGTTATTGATGGGCGCACAATGAGCCTTGGCGGCCAACCGGCCCGCTTAGGTGTTAACCCAATTACGCTTGACCCTAACGAAGACTGGCTTTACTTTGGATCTATGTCGGGCACGTCGGTTTACCGCATTGCCACCAGCGATATAAATAACGAGAGCCTTTCGGCTAAAGCGCTTGAAGACAAAGTTACGCGTTACGGCACTAAGCCAATTTCAGACGGTATTATTGTTGATGGCGGCGGTAACGTATATGTAACCGACATAACCAATGGCGCAATTGGCGTAGTTAAACCCACTGGCGACTACGAAGTATTATTTAAAGACGAACGTTTGAGCTGGCCTGATGGTTTTAGTTACGGAGCCGATCATAAAATATACTTTACCGTTGACGATTTACATAATTCTCCAGTGCTTAATAATGGCAAAAATCAAAGCCACGGCAAGTTTAAAGTAATGTCGTTCGAGCCTTTAGTAAAAGGAAAAGTAGGCCGTTAATTTACTTTTTAAGTGACTACATTTTTAAAAAGCCTTGCACATTTAAGTGACCCAATAGTTGCAGGGCTTTTTGCTAAAAACACACCACACTGGTGCATCTTTTAGTAATACTTCACCGCTTTGGTGCTAACCCTTAAGTATGTATTTACACTTAAATACTAAATACCTGATTTCTATTCATAAAATATTCAAGTTAATGTTGGCATACTTCTTCCTATAGACTGATGTGTTCAGTGAAAATACCAAGGAAAAACCATGTTCAATTTATACCATACCCTTTATCTTTTATGGCGTTTAGACATTAGCGTTTGGCAAGTTAATGATCCAACAAATACCCATACAACCGCTGATAAAGAGCGCGCCTATGTTAAGTAACATCGTATTGTGTAAAGGCTTGGCATAAAGCTTAAATGTATAAACCTACTTTAGGCTAAGCTTTTACACACTATGAAATTTATATGTACATTTTAGTTAAACTTCAAATTAATCGTTCAATATAAAAACAACCCCCCTTGTAATAAATTCCTCATTTAAAAACATCAAAAATTAGTAAAAACACTGCGTTTATAACTTTGCAAGCAACCCTATTGCGTTGTATTGTTGCACCCTATTGAAAATTTTTAGTTGGAACGTGTATGAACGCTTTGGAAGTTAATTTTGATGGCTTAGTGGGTCCTACTCACAACTACGCTGGTTTATCGTATGGTAATGTTGCTTCGTTAAATAACGCAGCAAGCTTTTCAAATCCTCAAGAGGCAGTGCTTCAAGGCCTTGAAAAAATGAAAGCCATGCATGACAAAGGCCTAACTCAAGGTGTATTTGCCCCTCATGCGCGCCCCGACTTAAACGTACTGCGCCGCTTAGGCTTTACCGGTAACGATGCACAAGTAATTCATAAAGCGTTTAAAGCTGACCCTATTTTATTACGCGCATGTTATTCAGCGTCAGCAATGTGGACAGCCAATGCTGCTACGGTATCGCCATCTCCTGATACAACCGACGGCAAAGTACATTTTACTTCAGCTAATTTAAATAATAAGTTTCATCGTTCATTAGAGCCTGCAACCACTACGCGCTTATTAAAGGCTATGTTTAATAACGACAAATACTTTGCGCACCATACCCATTTGCCAGACCAAGGCTTTTTTGGCGACGAAGGTGCAGCAAACCATACTCGTTTTTGTGACAGCCACGGCGAGCAAGGCCTTGAAATGTTTGTATTTGGTGCCAGCGCGTTTAACAGCCAATTACCAAAACCCGCTAAGTTTCCTGCAAGGCAAACACTTGAAGCCTCAGAAGCAATTTGTCGCTTACATAACTTAAAAGATTCAAGCCAAATTTTACTACAGCAAAACCCAGACGTAATAGACCAAGGTGTGTTTCATAATGATGTAATTGCAGTAGGTAACGCCAACGTATTACTGTGCCACCAGCAAGCATTTTTAAACCAAGCTCTGGCACTGCAAGATATTCGCGAAGCGTATGTGGGCAGTAAAGAATTTTACATTATTGAAGTACCTACCGATAAAGTAAGTATTACCGATGCTGTAAGTAGTTACTTATTTAATAGCCAGTTAGTGAGCCTTGAAGATGGTTCAATGCTGTTAGTGGCACCACAAGAGTGTAAACGCAACAGCGCGGTTAACGCCTACATTGAAGAAATGATTATGGCTGATAACCCAGTAAACCAAGTGCAGTTTTTTGATTTACGCCAAAGTATGCAAAATGGCGGCGGCCCAGCTTGCTTGCGTTTACGTGTAGCCCTTAACGAGCAAGAACTTGCTGCAGTAAACCCTGAGGTTATTTTAACTGATACTAAATACACACAACTGTGTGACTGGGCAAAACGTAACTACCGCGACAAATTAGGCGCAAGTGACTTTGCAGACTCAGCTCTACTCACCGAAAGCTACCAAGCACTTGATGAGCTAACGCAGCTACTTAATTTAGGCTCAGTGTACGACTTTCAACTAGAAGGTTAATACCTCAGCCTACACAAAGTCTAATACAAAAATAGCGAGCCAAGGCTCGCTATTTTTATTTGTGCTTATGTTTATGTTAATACATATTTAAGCATCTTTGTTAACAGTTACTGCCGACGCCATAGACTCAGATATATGCAGCGTACGCTGCGGAAACGGAATACTCAGCCCAGCACCTTCAATAGCTTCTTTAACACGTTTATTTAAATCCCACACAGTTTGCCAATAATCACCATTAACAGCCCACGCACGTAATTGAATGTTTACTGCGCTTTCGCCTATTGATGTCACCATTACTTTAGGTGCAGGCTCTGCGAGTAATCGGCTCTCTGATGCGGCTAATTCTTTAAGTACATTTAAGCCAACATCAATAGAGTCGGCATACGAAATACCCACCACTATGTCCATTCGTCTTTTGCCATTACGGGTAAAGTTTTTAATATTACCACCCCACACTTTGCCGTTAGGCGATGCTATATAAAGGCCGTCGGTGGTTTTAAAAATCGTGGTAAATAAGTTTATTTCGTTAACTGTGCCAAGCGTGCCGCTAGCATCTACAAAATCGCCTATTTTAAAAGGTCTGAGTATTAGCAGCATAATACCTGCAGCAATATTGCTCAGCGTATTTTTAAGGGCTAAGCCTATAGCTAAACCCGCAGCGCCCATTAGCGCAATTAAGCTTGCCGTATTAACGCCAAAAATATCTAAAATAAATAGCCCGCCAATTATATAAACTAAATAACCAGCAATACTCGATAAAAGCGGGAGTAGCGTACTATCTACTCTTTTTAATGGAGATTTAGAGTTTTTAATCGCTTTTTTAACCGAGCGTGCAATTAAGGCACTCGCAACTAAAATCACCAACGCTAAAATCACTTTGTACCCTAAAGTGATGATTGTTTCTGAATGGCTTTGCCAAAACGCTAAAAGCTTATCTTTCATGTTTGTTCCGATAAATGTGGCTGAAACTCAGCAAAATAATGGTTAAATCTAATAAAAACCGACTTCAAAAGAAGTGGCGCGAGTATATAGAATAAAAAATTTAAACCTATCTTTTTTAATCACTTATTTCAACTTTAAAAATACCGTTAAAACTATGGTTTTTGATACGTAAAGCCCGCCTATTTACGGCTAATTTATAGCGCCTATTCAATATAGGTTAATCGTTTATTGGTATGGTTATTTTAAGCTTTCAATGTTCACAAAAGAGGTTATCTATGGGAAAAGAGAAAATAGTACTCATAACCGGCGCTTCAAGTGGTATTGGCGAAGCAACCGCAAAAATGCTGGTTAACAATGGTCATAAAGTAATACTTACCGCTAGACGCGAAGATAAATTAACTGAATTAGCAGAGTCGTTGGGCTCAGATAACGCCATTAGCGTAGCCGCAGATGCAACAGACTTTACCGCGCTTGAAAACGTAGTTGCTAAAGGCATTGAAAAATTTGGTCGTTTAGATGTTGCCTTTGCTAATGCAGGTAAAGGGCTAGACACTTTAGGGGTTGAAAAAGGCGACCCCGATGAGTGGTCAACCATGATCGACATAAACACTAAAGCCCTATTGTGGACTGCAAAACTAACGCTTGCGCATTTACGCCAAAGCAAAGGACACTTTATTATTACTAGCTCAGCAACTGGTCGCAGAGCTGTTAAAGGCTCTATATACGGTGCAAGCAAATGGTTTACTTATGGTTTTTCTCAAAACCTAGCACAAGAAATTAGTGAGTGGGATGGGCGTTGTACAACCATCACCCCTGGCGCTGTAAATACCCCTTTTACTGATGAAGCAAGACCTGACAAGTTATACCCGCAAGATGTTGCCGATGCTGTGCTATTTGCCATTGAGGCAAATCAGCGCAATAACATCAGAGAAATACATTTAAGACCAACTCATTAGTAAAACAATTCTCATAATTTTGAATATGTAAACATAGGAGAAATAATCATGGCGAAAGAAAAAATAGTCCTCATTACAGGTGCTTCAAGCGGTATTGGCGAAGCAACCGCAAAAACGCTGGTTAACAATGGCCACAAAGTCATTTTAACCGCCAGAAGCGAAGACAAATTAACTAAATTAGTTGAATCATTAGGCTCAAATAACGCACTTAGCGTAGCTGCAGATGCCACAGACTTTACCGCACTTGAAAACGTAGTAACAAAAGGCATTGAAAAGTTTGGCCGTTTGGATGTAGCCTTTGCTAACGCAGGCATGGGCGTTTCAACCGCTGGCACCGAAAAAGGCGATCCGGATGAGTGGTCAACCATGATCGACATAAACATTAAAGCCCTACTGTGGACTGCAAAACTAACACTGCCGCATTTACGCCAAAATAAAGGTCACTTTATATTAACCAGCTCTGCTGCTGGCCGTAAGCCAATTGGAGGCTCTATTTACGGGGCAACTAAATGGTTTGCTTATGGCTTTGGGCAAAACTTAGCAGAGGAAATGAGCGAGTGGAACGGCCGCTGCACAACCATAGCACCAGGTATGGTAAACACCCCGTTTTTTGATGAAGCAAAACCCGACAAACTCGACCCGCAAGATGTAGCCGACGCGGTATTGTTTGCTATTGAAGCAAACCAGCGCAACAGCGTACGCGAGATTTATTTAATGCCGACTAATTAACGTTGATTGGTTGAGTTCGGGCTGTCAGGTTTAATGCTAATGGTGTTAAACCTGATGGTTATTAGTACTTAGTTTGGGTTAGGTGTTAGTAGGTAAGAATGAATTAAAGGTATTACGCATTTAAAGTCTTATTAATTGCCAATGCTGCCCTTAAACCATATGTAAGCAAAATATAAGACAACGGCAATATATCCAAAAGAAATAATTAGATTTACTTTCCAAAGGTTTAGCCAAAAATTGCCTCTGAAATAAGTGCGTTCTCTTACTTCATGGTTGAACAATGCTACTGAAGAGGGCACTAATATTAACGCAGACCAACCAAGTATAGGTAACACCATAAACATAATGCCTATGCCTGTACCTCCTGCTGAAGCGTCGGATGCTTCATCATCAATTGGGGCTAGCATCACGTAGCCTAAAATAAACCCAACTATCGCAAGTATAAAACCTAAAAGCTGAAATGTTCTCATTATTATCCTTGGCAACTAACGAGACTGTAAAATAACTCCAACAGCCAAATTCAATTAAAAAATGAGCACCTTTAATTAACCCTAAGCGTTTTTAAAGCATTACAAGATTTAGGTTGGGTGTCACTGTAATTCACGCTGGAGCAAAACCAACTGTTTTTTGTCCTTATTGGATCGTCTTGTTATGTTTACTGATCCACCGATTCCTCAGTTACAACTAATTCGTGTTGCCCAGGAATTAAACTACTAAGCACAAGGGCAGCAAACACCACTAAAACAAACAACAAAGGGCTATAAAGGATAGAACTTTCCTTGATTGGATAAAAGAAAGCAGTTGATGCACCTACAATTCCTGCGATATAACCATGCCTTGTAGTGAACTCATGTATTGAGCCACAATTTACACAACGGTATTTAGTCCATTTAAAGGCTGTTAAAAACCAACTAAGTGATATTTTCTTAGAACAACTTCTACATTGAGGAAACATGGGAAAGACTCCTTTCTTAATTTGTAAACATAGACATAATGACTCCCACACGGTGTTAGCCTCCGCTTTTCGTGGGTTAGCTTAATTCAAAGCCAGAGCCATAATTAGTTTGTCAATTAACTAAACAGCAGAGGCTAACATGAATAAACATAGCATACTTTTTATCGGTCTTGATACACATAAAGAATTCAATGAAGTCGCCTATATTGAAGAACATAGAGGTGCGCAACCTGTTCATCTTGGCCGAGTTTCGTCTTCCAAAGTGGCCGTTCAAAAGCTTGTTCGTCAGTTCGAATCGAAATACCCTGGCGCAACACTTCATTTTGTTTATGAAGCAGGCCCATGTGGTTATTGGATTTACAGGTTAATTACCAGCCTCGGCCATTGCTGTTACGTGGTGGCGCCCTCTCTTATTCCTAAAAAACCTGGTGAGAAGATTAAAACCGATAAACGTGATGCTCTTAAGCTTGCTAAATTACTTAAGTCTGAAGATTTAACACCTATCTATGTTCCCGAGCCTGAAGATGAAGCCGTACGCGATTTATCTCGCGCACGCGAAATAGCCATGAAAGATTTAAAAGATGCTAAATATCAATTAAAAGCGTTGCTGCTTCGCAATAATATTAATTACAAAGGCACCGCAAATTGGTCACAAAAACATTTACGTTGGCTCACTGAGCTTGTGCTGCCACATCCCGCGCAGCACATTGTCTTACAAGAGTTTTTACAAACAATTACCGAGCGAATAAGCCGACTTGAAAGACTAGACAATGAACTAACACATCACGTCCATCAATGGCGTTATTATCCCGTTGTTAAAGCAATACAAGCAATGCGAGGTGTTCGCTTGTTGGTCGCCACCGGCGTTGTGGCTGAGCTTGGTGATTTATCGCGCTTCGACCATCCCCGTAAATTAATGAGTTATCTCGGTCTTGTACCCAGTGAACACTCGAGTGGTGGCAAACGCCATATTGGCGCTATCACAAAATGCGGAAACGGCCGAGCAAGACGCCTTCTCGTTGAAGGTGCACACACTTATCGGTATGCGGCAAATATATCGACAGATATGCAAAAACGACAAGAAGATTTACCAAAGGACATTATTGATATTGCGTGGAAAGCACAACTTAGGCTCTGCAAGCGCTATAAAAAAATGATAGCCAAAGGGAAACACTACAACCTTGTTGTCACCGCCATTGCCCGAGAAATGATTGCGTACATATGGGCTATTGCAAAAGAAGTGGTACTTACGCCAGTGAACGCAAAACTTAGATTGGCAAGAGTACCCGCATGATAAACGAATTAGAGTTAATGCATGGGATCAAGCATCGGGTGTGGCACAACCACCGACGGCGTTAGGATGGCAATGCAGCTAACGCTGCATTGAACCACGAACATAGACTGAAGACAGGTGCCACGACGGAATAAGTAAGGTCTGCTCTGTTGCTAGAAATAGTAATAACCAACGAATATCAGCAAGATAACCGACGAAATTACTTGCTTCATCCTATGTATTAACTCGCTCTAATTCGAGCTGAAGTAATTATGGCTTAAAAAGTGAAGCAAGGATCAGTGTGCTTAACTTGACAGTGGGAGTCATACCAACGCCGCGTTCACCGGCTTGTCCGGTGCAACGCTTTGTTAGCATTTTGTTGACCAAAGATACATGCTCGACTTCTTGTTTAGTATCTTCAATTCAAAAGATTCCGAACAACTTCGTTGAGCAATTCCATAGCAGACGTGTAACGGTAACAAATGCTCTTCTCTGGGATGACAATAACGGGCAGCAGGGGCTGTAGCCCATTGAGATAGCCTGGCCCTCCTTTCCTTTTCACTGAAACCTGAATTAGAGCATGTCTCTAGAAGCCAAGCCTCAAAGGCTTCATTCTTTGCTTTTGACTCGTTGGTATCTGATTCAAAAAAAGCCTTCATGTTATGAAATGAAAATCCCGAACCAATAACAAGTAAATCTTTATAATCCAAGTTTTGAAGTGCCTGCCCTATGTTTAAGTGCTGATCGGGGTCAAGACTGTTAACAAGGGACAGCTGAACGCATGGAATATCCGCATTTGGGTACATTATTTTTAACGGCACAAAAAGGCCATGATCGAAACCCCGTTTCTCATTGAGATTAGCGTCAATTCCTTCGCTTTCGAGCAAGTTATAAATCTGCTCCGCTAGCTGAGGCTCCCCCATACAAGGGTATTCAATATTGTACGATTCTTGTGGAAACCCGTAATAATCGTAAATTAAACTTGGCTTATCCCCGGAAGTAATGGTCGGTATGTTTTCCTCCCAATGTGCACTAATCACGATGATAGCCGATGGCTTAATTATTTTAGTAGCAATGTCTTGTAAACAATTCACCATCTCTTTGTGCCCTTCATCGCCTAGAAGTGGCATTGGCCCACCTCCATGAGATATGAATAGTATATTTGGACCATGTTTCATTGAGATATACCTATTGAGTTAATGCTAACGCCCAAATAACAGGCTAAGTAATAGTTGGCTATAATGTGCGAGGAACGAAGCGCGGCCAACTGTTGCGTGTCCTAGTTTATTTACTTGTTATAAATCAAACAAACAAACCTGAAAAGTTGACTAAGTTATGAGCAATTATTGGAAAGACCAAACTCCCTGTACGCTCTCTTAACCATAATAAAATAAAGCCATAAACACCTGTAATCGATAAAGATATAATAGAAAAATGCCATTCTCCGCCGCTGTACATTATCCCATGAAGTAAACCAAACAATAAAACTAATAGTAAACCTGCAATATTAATTTGGGCTCCATATATATTAATACGAGAAGAAATTACAGCTAGAGAAAAAGTATAAAGAATAATTCCTCTAAACATAGGTTCTTCATCAAACCCTGGAATTGTTGCTTGATATACTAACTTTTCAAAATCATAATTAGGTCCTTCACCTAGAATGGTAGAAAGTATTAACTGTAAAAAAACAAATAATATAGTAACGATAACAGCTGGCTTAATTGATCCTGTTGTTTGCTTAAGCCTAAAGCCTGCATCGGCAGCTTTAAAGTTAGCATTTAAGTGTATCAGTAAAAATAAAGTAACGATCCATAGAAGAATAGCGGTGATTTTACCACCCCAGTTAAAACTTAAATCAGGAATGATTCTATTTACAGGAATTAGCTCACTACCTGTAAAAACGGCAAGAAAATAACCAAAAAATATAACAAGAGACAAGGCTCCCCAATTTAAATTTATGGTTACCTTTTTCATTTTAATTAAAGTCAAAACGATAACAAAAATAAACCCTGCATGAGAGAGAAACGATAAACTAAATTCTAACACGAGCACTTCCTTATGATGATTTATAACGCCGCCTTAAGCGGACTAAAATAGTAGGTTAAAATGTGTAGCGGAGCGAAACCTAACCCACTGTTTTAGTTCCGTTTAAAGGCCTTGTTATACCTCTTGCAAATACAATTCTGTTCCTTTTTTAATGGGCATACTTAATGCGATCCCCACCTCTCCGATATTTGCGTCATCGACATCACTTCCATTAAGCTGAATAGAATTAATCGTTAATTTTGATAACTTTCCATCTTTCTTACCTATTAACGTCGAACCTGTTTTTATAGTACATGTATCTGTTAAATTTAAGATTGCTATTTCACCATTCTTAAATACTTCATTTGAAACTCCAATCGATATTGTGTTCCTTGGCTCCAAGGTAATTAAACCAAAATCAAACAAACTGTCTCTAACCTCTTCTTTAGTTAGGATTCCATCCTGAATTAAAAAATATGCTTCGTACAAGCTGTAAGCTGTTATCAGCCCTCTCTTTTCAAGTTTGGCATCGTTAATTTGGTTTTCAGTGAATGGTGGATTTGTTCTATTTTTTGGAGCTAAATATCGTTGATGGTTTACTATGTATAGGCCAAACACATCAAATTTTCCGCGTTGTTCAGCCCTTCTATATTTTATTTTACTGATTTGAGAACAAGCTTTATCGGTTGATGTTCCGCCAATACCTTTAATCTCAATTACAAGAAGACCTTTATCAGTTTCAATTTGAAGATCTTCTTCAAATATGTCTGTTACTTTTTCATCCATATCCACGACTGAATCAAAACCTAGCCAAACCAAATATTCCTGAATAGGTTTAACTAAATCATCACCTGTTTGATAAATCAACTCATGTAGAAAACTATACTGCTCTCTTGTTTTTTTAATTTCTTGCTCTATTTTTTGAAGGTTTTTTTTATACTCAATCCCAAGATCGGATTTCTGTTTCAATAACTCCCCTTCATTGGGCAATAAGTATTCACCGTTATCTAGCCAGCCAAATTCACCGTGATATGGAAAAATATCAGGCATAATGTCAGGAAGGTATGTTTTAAACAACTCACTAATAAACTGACTTTTTTCATTAATATCAGGAAAAACTAGTACTAAACAATTATCAACAAAATGGGCGTAGCTGATGATTTCTTCACGATCATTAAGCAAAAGTGGGATAAAATCTTCGCTATTTTGATATTTACCATCTTTCCATATGGTAGGGTGATTAAAAACATTACTGTACTCAATTTCATTCAGGTGTTTTTCAAATATTGAAGATATTTTATTACCTTTTGCAATAACAGACTTATTTCCATGCCTTTTGGAGCTAGAAGCGACTGAACTATAAAAATTTAAATTAGAATAAGAACATTTACCTGTTACTTCACTACCACGAGATGTTATTTCAACAAATTCGTAGTCTGCATTATGCTCTTGTCCACAAAAAGCAATAACGATCGATTTCTTTTTTATTATCTCTTGGATTTCATTAGATACGATATTTACAGAGAATGGTCTTGGATCGAAAATTTTCTCAGGGAAGCGACTAAGCAAGGCGTGGGCTTTAGAGCCTTTATTATTATCTAAACTATGGTCATCATGAGAAAAATCTTCTATTTTATTACCTGTCATGTCTAACATGAGGATATCAAACTCATGTAAATTTTTTGGATAGTCATGATTAAGCTTCATCAGTTTTTCAGCGTACTTCTCGTTGTTCACTCTAATGCAAGAACCAAAACTACCTTGAGTACAGTTAAACTGTAACCGTTCAAGTTCTTGTAATACATCATCATTAAAATCAAATAAGCAGATCATAGGATGTTGATGAACTTCAGGTTGTTTATTTACGAATTCAGCCACAGGTTGAACCTCTTTTTGTTTTGACTTTCCAAACATAGATTACATAATCCCGATTGACACGATTGAGGTATAACGCCTCATTAAGAGGAAATTTACAGTTGGCTATAATGTTGAACGCAGTGAAAACATCCAACTGTAAATTTTCCTGCTTTAATGCCTTGTTATGTTTTGTTTAACCAAACCACTGCTTTAGTGTTTCTTTTGCTTTTTCTGCGTGCTCTTTTTTTATATAAGCTGCTACAGCAGCTGTTGCTGCTACAAGAACACCTAAATCATCAGAGTAACCAACAATAGGTGTTATATCTGGAATTGCATCTATTGGTGAAACAAAATACCCAAGAGCACCATAAACCGTAGTTTTAGCCCAAATTGGTGTATCGGAATCTTGAGCAGAATAATAAAGCTTTAGTGCTGGTTCTAAAACAGCTTCCCCTGCGACTTTTGCAAAGTTCTTAGTTTTATCCCAAAAACTATCGTCACTAAATTCTTTTTCAAATTGATTTTCTGACATTGTAAATAACTCCATTTATGATTGAAAAACATAACAGCTTATTGAACACCACTTTGGGGGTTTATAACACCCCAAAACGACTTTTAATAATGTTATCCGACAAAGCCGCAACTATTGCCAATTTATACAGTTATTAGTTATAAATTTAGCTTGTATGAAATACCCTTTATTAACACTGAAAAAAGAACACATATAATAAAAGTGTGTAAAAACACGATTGATGCTTACCTTCAATGGGTATGGGTTACAACTTTTATGTGATTTCATGGTACGCACTATCCTAGTGCTAAGAGCGATAACGCGGTTGAGTCGTTTTAAATTAATTAAATCAATGTACAAAAAAGCGCTGCAAATATGCAGCGCTGTCATTACTTAACGGTTGTTTATTTTAACTTTGTACTTAAAATTAAAAGAAGCCGAGCGGATCTTCGCTGTAGCTTACTAATAGGTTTTTAGTTTGTTGGTAGTGACCCAGTGCGAGTTTGTGGTTTTCGCGACCAATACCTGATTTTTTATAACCGCCAAACGCGGCGTGGGCCGGATACATGTGGTAGCAGTTAGTCCATACACGGCCTGCCTCAATTTTACGCCCCATACGATACGCTTGGTTCATGTTGCGGCTCCATACACCGGCGCCTAAACCAAATTCAGAGCTATTGGCAAGTGCCAACGCTTCGGCTTCGTCTTTAAAGGTCGACATTGAAATAACCGGGCCAAAAATCTCTTCTTGGAATACCCGCATGTCGTTGGTGCCTTTTAATAGCGTAGGCTGAATGTAATATCCGCCGTTAAGATCATCGCTTAACTGCTCTACGTTACCACCAGTAAGTACTTCGGCACCTTCTTTTTTACCAATTTCGATGTAGCTTAATATTTTATCGAATTGCGCTTTAGACGCCTGCGCACCTACCATGGTTTCGGTATCTAGCGGGTTACCGCGTTTAATTTGTGCTGTACGCTGTAAAATGCGTTCAATAAATTGCTCGTAAATATCTTCTTGAATAAATAGTCGCGATGGGCAAGTACATACTTCACCTTGGTTAAAGTAGGCCAATATTGCGCCCTCTATTGCTTTAGATAAAAACGCGTCGTCTTTGTCCATTACATCGCTAAAGAAAATATTGGGTGACTTACCACCTAGCTCTACCGTTGATGGAATTATGTTTTCGGCGGCGCATTTTAAAATATGTGAACCCACTGGGGTAGACCCCGTAAAGGCGATTTTAGCAATACGGGTGTTGGTAGCCAGGGCTTCACCTGCTTCTTTACCAAAGCCATTAACTACGTTGAGTACGCCCGCTGGCAGTAAGTCGCCAATCACTTCCATTAACACTAAAATAGAGGCAGGGGTTTGCTCTGCCGGTTTTAGTATTACACAGTTGCCCGCAGCTAAGGCTGGGGCAAGCTTCCACGCTGCCATTAGTATTGGGAAGTTCCACGGAATTATTTGCCCAACTACACCTAACGGTTCATTAAAATGATAGGCAACGGTAGTTTCATCAATTTCACTAATACCTCCCTCTTGTGAGCGCAGGCAACCTGCAAAGTAGCGAAAGTGATCGGCGGCTAGTGGAATATCGGCCGCGAGTGTTTCGCGAATTGCCTTGCCGTTGTCCCACGTTTCGGCAACTGCAAGTAACTCTAAGTTTTGTTCAATACGGTCGGCTATTTTTAGTAATACGTTACTACGATCGGTAACCGATGTAGTGCCCCACTGCGCTTTTACTGCATGGGCTTTGTCGAGCGCAAGCTCAATGTCGTCTTTGTCGGAGCGCGCTACTTTGCAAAACACTTTGCCGTTTACAGGGCTAATATTTTCAAAGTACTGGCCGTTTACTGGCTTTACCCATTCTCCACCAATGTAGTTTTCGTATTGCGCTTTAAAGGTAATTAGTGCATCTTTTTCGCCTGGATTTGCATAAATCATAGTGACACTCTCTTGTTGTTATTAGCTAAAAGTCGAGCTATTAAATAAGTCTTTTTGCTTTATATTTAATCAAGTGCTGTTTTATAATTAATCAGCATTGATTGACATTAGACTATCAAACACTTAAAAGCATGTATTGCTGTCCACAAAAGTTGTCTATGAGTCCAGATTTAAAAGGGATTAAAATGCATACTCCGCAATTAAATAAGCAACGCCAGCAATTAAAGGTGCTAATTGAAAATAAAGTGACCTTTGCTGCCGATAATAGCGAGCTAAGTATTTACGATACTTATGAAAATGCGCAAAAAGTAGCTTTGCATTCAAAAGAATTACTTTTTTGCGCCATGCTTAGTGGTAAAAAGGTAATGCATGTAGAGAGCTGCCAATATCATAAGGCATTTTTACCTCACGAATCCTTTGTATTAGCACCAGAGCAAGGGGTATTAATTGACTTTGAACAAGCATCTTTAAACGCGCCTACTACCTGCCTTGCTATTGAAATAAGCACAGACAAAATAACGCAGGTGGCTAATGCACTCAATATTGAGCAACGCTTTGCCAGCGATGACTTATTTGCCTATACACCACAGCTGGTACATAGCCAGCACAATAGCCAAACCCAACAACTTTTAGCGCGTATGGTGCATTTATTTAGTGAGCCCGACGAGCAGCGAGGTTATTTAATCGACTTATCGTTAAACGAGCTTATTACCCGTTTGCTACAGCAGCAAAGTCGAGATTTATTGCTAAAACACGGCAATAATCCGCAGCTTAAAACACCGGTAAATAATGCGTTGCAATACATAGAAGAGCACTTAAATGAAGCATTGGATATAGAGAGGCTGTGTAAAATTGCCTGTATGAGTCGCAGCAAGTTTTATCAACAATTTAAGTTGGCGTTTGGTACGAGCCCAT
>LAZR01001368.1_pt1 | contig 15494 bp, 8 predicted proteins | sample 329461 | NCBI WGS metagenome assembly LAZR01 (sample SAMN03002196, study PRJNA259156) | marine sediment metagenome | biome: sea floor; feature: Hydrothermal impacted sediments; material: marine sediment; isolation source: Loki non-amplified sample from Loki's castle hydrothermal vent sediment ...
GATATCATGTATCATCAAATCTAGTACAACGGGAACATCGGTACCCCTTGGATTAAATTCCGCCAATCGATGGTTTTCAATGAACATGGGCTGCTGAATCTGGTTTTTAACCGCCGAAAAAGCGGGATTAAAACGTTCAACGTGTCCAACCTGACCTTTTACCTTATGTTTAATTTCTAGATCAAGTAACGCTGTAGCCTCATCATAGGTAGTAGTGATTGGCTTTTCAATAAACACATGTTTGCCACGTACCATTGCTTTTTTGGCGCACTCAAAATGGGATAGGGTAGGGGTCACTATGTCAATAACATCAACGGCTTCAATCAATTTGTCAATATCATTAAAAAAGGTGTATCCAAATTCTTTAGCAACGGCTCTTCCAATTTCGGAATCGGCGTCATAAAAGCCTATCAAATCATACTTTCCCGAGGTATCGAGCAAACGAAGGTGTATTTTTCCCAAATGACCTGCACCCAGCACTCCGACTTTTAGCATACAATTATGTTTGTTCAAAAATAAGGATAGTTTGGTAAAATGAAAGTGAATGGGTTTGATAGTTTAGGTATCAACTAAAATCTTTGATAGTTTCCTGTACCTATTGGTCTAAACATTCATGACCCTAGACTCCGCTGCAGTCTTTATTGATTAATTTGGGATTTGAAATTTTACCGACTAACTTCGTCATTCTAAACCAAACCATTGAAAGATACTTTTAAACATCGTGGTATGCGTAATAAATTAGCGGATACCCTGATAAAAAAAGGCATTACGGATACCAATGCCCTAGAAGCTATTCGAACCATTCCCCGCCACTTGTTCATGGACAGTAGTTTTGAGGGACATGCATATCAAGATAAGGCATTTCCTATTGCAGCGGATCAAACAATTTCCCAGCCGTATACCGTAGCTTTCCAGACCCAATTGTTGGAAGTGAAACCAGGACAGAAAATTTTAGAAATTGGCACGGGTAGTGGGTATCAGACCGCCGTACTTTTGCAGTTAAAGGCTAAAGTATATACTATTGAACGACAGCTAGAGCTGTTTAAAAAAACCAAGATTTTTTTCGCTAAACTCGGTTATCGGCCTAAAAAGAAAATATTTGGTGATGGCTATAAAGGGTTGCCGGAAGAAGCACCCTTCGATGGAATCGTGGTAACCGCTGGTGCACCAGAAGTACCTAGACCTTTACTTTCGCAATTGAAGGTAGGAGGTAGATTGGTAATTCCGGTAGGTACGAACGACCAGATTATGACCTTGTACATTAGAAAATCAGAAAAAGAGTTTGAGAAAAAAGAGTTTGGTTCTTTTAGATTTGTTCCACTTTTGGAAAACAAAAATTGATTTTTCGCTAAAAATCAACTTTAAGATGGGTCGGTTTTTTTTAGAATTTTCAAATTGATGGCGCTGGCGAATATGTATCTAGGCATTAAAACTCTTCTTGATCCGAGCTAAATTTCGTTTACTGTCCCTATCTTTTATAGTTTCCCTTTTGTCATAAAGCTTCTTACCCTTGGCCAATGAGATTCGGAGTTTTGCCAATCCGCGGTCGTTGATAAATAATTTTAAAGGTACTATGGTTAAGCCGGAAGTGGTAACATCTTTTCTTAGTTTGTTGAGCTCACGGCGTTGCATCAGTAACTTTCGTTCCGCCTTTGGGCGATGGTTGAAGTGTGAGGCATGTGAATACTCATCTACCTGCATATTGATAACGAAAAGCTCGCCCCTTTCATTAAATTCGCAGAAACTTTGGGTAATGGAAGCTTTCCCTTCCCGTATGGATTTGATTTCAGTTCCGGCCAAAACGATTCCCGCGACATAGGTGTCCAACAATTCGTATTCGAATTTCGCCTTCTTGTTCTTTATGTTGATGTTATTCTTAACCATTTTACAAAAATACGGGTTGCAATGGAACTTACTGAAGATTACTGATTTTTCTCTACGGCTAATTCGTATCCACTAACTATGTATCCTACACATATACTGTTATTTGTTCAGGAAGTGCTCTAGTCTTTCAAAAGCGGCATTCCATCCATTATAAAAGCCCGCTCCCTCTTGCTGCTTGCAATACGCTATCGTAGGGTGTAGTACGTGAAAATCGATACGAGTGCCCTTCTCTTCTTCAATAAAGATTATTTGTAAAACTACACCTATGGTCAGAGGTTTGAAATCCGCAGAGGTGCTAATTTTTTTATAGTTAACAATATCAGCATACGTGCCATCGGATATGAAAGTGTTACCATCTGGCAACTTCATAGTGTACCTCCATTTTCCTCCGATTTTAAAATCGTGGTTGACAATTTTGACCGGCAACTCTTTTGGTCCCCACCACATTGCGATATGTTCCGGATTCGACCAAGCCTCCCATACTTTTTCTACAGGTGCCTTTAATTTTTTTGAGATGGATAGTGTTCTTTCGGCGGTGTTGTCTTGTATTTCCATTTACGTAGTATTCAGATTTAATCTTTAAAGAATACAAGATAAGGGAAAAAAGGAGTCTTTCTTTTTTTTGATAAACGGATAGATGTGAAAGGAATCATCTTTCCTTAGGACAATTACAATCAAAATGTAAACGTTGTGACGAAAATTTTCCGTTGATTGCCTGCACTATAAAAAGGCTACCATTATCGGTATCTTCAATATCACTGTACTTTTCTTCGCCAATCATTGTATTGACAAAATTAGGAGTCGTATTGCTGTGCCCTACTATGAGCACATTTTTCCCAAGATTGTCAATTTTAAACTGTTCAATGTTTAAAGTTTCCGGATCGTAAAATTGAACGCTAATATCATTTTTAACAGAAGTAGGGGCAGCGGTCATTGCAGTTCGCTCGAAATCGGTAGTATAAACCGCATCAAGGGGTACATCTGCTAGAATTTCTGCCCAATGCATCGCTCGGCCCAATCCCTTCTGACTGAGTTCCGGATCAATGTTCTCCGGATTTGAACGGTCTTTTTCAGCGTGTCGGATGAAATAGAAAGTAGAGGTTGCCTCACCGTAAAAATCTCCAGCATTTTTAGGGTCCTCTTTGCAGCTTGTCGATAAAATTAGCAGTTGAACGATAATAATAAATAATATAGAGCGTTGCATAGTAGGCGATGGGTTTGGTTGAAAACTCTTGCATGAATGTTAACTAAAAATAGACAAAAAAAGTGTGTCAGAGTACTTGTTTTTGTTTTATCATAATATAATGAACCGACCTACTATAACCCTATTATTCGTCCTTTTTATTACTGTTGTACATAGTCAGCAAAAGCGGTTGCCTGCTGATTTACGTCAACATAATCTTACTACATATGACGCTAGCTTGTTCAATCCCGCATTTTCGGCGGGGCGCAATAATCCGGAATCCGTTGCAGTTTGGGCAAGATGGCAATGGCAGGGTATCGATGCCAATCCGTCTACCCTATTTTTGAACTATACCCGTGCCCTTAATGAGCGTTCCGCCGCAGGTATCGGATTCTTTCAGCACAACACAGGTATCTTTGTTAATACTGGTGCCGCCCTTAACTACGCCCATACGTTCAAACTAAATTCGATGGTCAGGTTGGCCATAGGCGCCAATATTTTTGGTTTTAGACAAAAACTGGCTGACGACCGCTTTTCGGTTGACCCGAACTTACCATTACCAATATCTAACGAAAGCAATGATTTTATTTTACAAATGGCTCCCGGCATTAGCTTGGAGGTGCAACGATTTACCTTGAGCTTGACGTCTGAAAATCTATTGGACTACAATTTCGAATCTAAAGAAGGGAATACCGCTAAGTCGGATAAGGTATTTATGTCTCTTTTGTCTTACGACTTTCCTATTACATTGGGATCTGAAACAAACTCTTTTCTAAGACCTTCCGTATATATGCGAACCCTACCAGGGCAATCGAACCAAATCGGGTTCTATACCCACTTAAATACTGATGGCTATTACGGTCAGGTTGGATACAATAATTTTTACGGTTATGCACTAGGCGGGGGCTATACATTTTTCAATAGGTTGACGGTTGGGGCCCTAATGGAAATTGGAACGGGTGCATCCCTTCAGAAAGAAACCTCGTTCGAGCTGATGGCCTCTTATTTCTTGGGAACTCCGGGAGATCGACATAAAATGGTGGGTAATATTGAGGAGGATGTGAATCCATTAGAAGAAATAGAGCTAAGAGAAGAAGATAGTGAAGTGGAGGAAATGAGTGGGAAAGTTGCCGATGGCGAAAATCAGGTTGATGAAAAGAAGGATGCCCAGAAGTATAGGGAAGCCGAGGTAAAACAACAGCGCAAAAATGAAAAGAAGGTACGGGACTCATTGGCCCAAGTCCAAAAGGATATAGAATCTACTGCCAAAAAGGAACAAAAACAGTTAGAACAACAAGCCAAAGAAACAGTTAAAAAGCAAGCTGCCATTGATAAAGCCAATGCTCAGGAGGCCGAAATCAAAAGAGCCGAAACTGCAAAGGCCGAAGAGCAGGCAAAAGCAAAAATAGCTTTTGAGGAAGCAGAAAAAGCGAACAAGGCCCGAAAGATGGATTCCATCACCCAAGGTAAGAATGCTGAAAAACTAGAATTGCAAAAAGAACAACAACGTGAAATGGACAGTATAGCGCAAGCCAGTGCCAATGGAATTCGAAAGGATAATTCCAAACCTAATGTCCAAGTCAAGCAAGTAGAGATTATAACGCCCCAAAAAGGTGAAAAATACGAGGAAATTCAAATCGAAGACGGATTAGTACCCGGATTTTATCTCATTGCCAATGTTTTTAGTACGAAGACTTATTTCGAGGCATTTAAATCACACTTGATTTTAAACGGCATTCAACCACTAACATTTAAACGCAGCAAAAACGGATTCAATTATGTCTATTTAAAGCGGTATAATGTGATTAAGGAAGCTAGAGCGGCACGTGATTCAAAATTCGGAGGGAAATATTCTGGAGATACTTGGATTTTTAGAGTGGTTCAAAAATAAACACTTGGTGAGCTTGAAATAAGGTTCGAACCTATTTCATTTGAAATGGATATTCTAAATTAAGCGCAATCGAACCTTAGTTGATTTTCAGAAAAATATATTGAAGTCTATCGCTTTAACTCTATTTTGATAAGTACATCTAAATATGTTATCGTATTGATCAAATATTTACGGTCACGGGTCATTGTCGACATAGCTACAGCGCCCTGAATTATGGTAAACATTTGCTTTGCGAATTGAAGTGGTGTTACTTGTAGCTTAAGTTCCTTATTGCTTACTCCATTTTCGAGCACCAAGGCAATTTTACCTTCAATTTCTTTTATGGCTTCGCGATTGGCAGCTGCAAGTAATCGATTGTTGCCCTCAGCGTCTACCCCGGTATTTAAAATGGGGCATCCTCCCATATTTTTGGTAAACGTATCGTAAGATCGATAAAAGTCGGTAAGGGCATATACCTTATCTAGTGCACCACCTTCAATACCCAAAATCTCATCAATTTTGGAAAATAACAGTTTGCTATGGTATTCATAGGCCGATAATGCCAAGGCCTCTTTATTTTCAAAATTGCCGTAAATAGCCCCTTTAGTTAAGCCGGTCGCTTCGGTCAAGTCGCTCATGCTTGTTGCAATATAGCCTTGTTTGTTAAACACGGGCGCGACGGTTTCGATGATAAATGCGGTAGTTTTTTCGGCTTTGGTTGACATATGTAAAGCGTTTTAACGAAGATAGAAAATCTATATACTGTGTGGTATTATTTTTATGTAAAATAATTCGTGTAATACTAAGTTGCCATTTGTGATTACAAATTAGATGCCGAAATCTACATATTCCGTTTTGTATTACGATTGAAAATTGAACTTTTACCCATAATAAATCAAATTGGCAATAGTTTTTAAAATTATAGGATATTCAACTGTAAAAGTTACTTAGATTTCTTTTGGGTTATTTCAATGAAACCTAGATTTTATTGACGTTGACAATGGCTTTAACACGTTTCGCAACAAGTATTAAATAATTAAACGATTCGTTACATATTGACGTTATGTTATAAATAGGTGAGATAAGTCTACCCGCTTCCCAAATCGTGCGGTTAGTTTTATTTCATCAAGTCTCAACTTGCCTATGTTTAACCTACTTAAGAAGTTGTTGATTCTGTTTGTTCTAATAGGTTCAACAGGTTTCAGCATATATAGGGAACACGTTACGCCCCCAAATGCCACCAGTGATACTAATGCCGAAGAATACAACAGGCCTTCGAGTATCTTTGCCCCGACGTTTACAAATTGCCCGGCCGATATCAACAACGTGAGTCCAAACTCGGGAGCTTGCACGGCAGTGGTAACGTGGACTCCCCCCACTGCGACCGGATCAGGTACAGTTACCATGACCAGTAATTATAATCCCGGCGATGCTTTTTATCCAGGCGTACATAGGGTAATTTACAGGGCCACTGATAGTAGTGGTGATACCTCATTTTGTGAATTCAGGGTTGAAGTGTTGGATAATCAGGCTCCTGTCATTACTGTTCCTGCCAATATTAATACCACAGCCGATCCAGGAGGTTGTGGTGCAGTAATTACCTTTCCATTTCCCAATGCGACCGATAACTGCCCGGCGGGTGAGGGAGCGCCAATCGACGAAAACTTCGACGGTGGCAATGACCTGAGTTCGCAATGTTACGATTTTGATGGTACTATTGTAGGTAGCGGCGGAGCGATAAATGGGTCGTCAGGTGAGGTAGAAACCGTAGAATTGATACGTAACGATATTCGCTCTTTTACAAGCCCATTGACCCAATTTAACGGTACTGGGGAAATTTTCTTTGACCATCGTATTCTAGCTGGTCACCCAAGCGGAAATTTAGGAACCAATTCTAGGCTTACGGTAAAACTGATTACTGCGGGGGGTGCGGAGACTATTATTTTTACCGAGCAATATGTTGATGAAGCGGTTCAGACCGAATATATTGAGGTAACTCAAAGTGGAAATTATTTCGTACAGTTTGAATGGGAAACCGACCAGAACCGGAGCGATATAGCCTATCTGGATAATCTCTACATACCCGGTTATGTCGTTTCCGATGTTACTGTAGTTGCCTGTACCGCGGCTTTCCTTCGTGTTGCCCAAATTTCTGGACAGCCTTATAGAAGCGGGAGGGAATTTCCGGTAGGTACTACAACTTTAGAATATATCACTAGGGATGCCGCCGGGAATGTAGGTTTCAATTCGTTTAAGGTTACGGTAACCAACAATATTACACCCCCTTCCGGCAGCGATGTAGAGTATTGTGAGGGCACTACCGTACCAACACTGACAGTTTCTGTTGGATCTGGTCAGACCGTTGATTGGTATGACGCCGCAGTCGGTGGCACACTGCTACTTTCAGGTAATTCTTCGTATCAGCCCTCTGGTCCGGGAGATTACTTTGCGGAAACCAAAGAAACCGCAACCGGCTGTGTGAGCGCCACAAGAAGAAGAATACGACTAACTGAAAACACACAACCTAGTGCTCCTATTTCACCGAGCCCTATAGAATATTGTGTTAATGACCCCGCCACTCCTTTGATGGCAACAGGAGAACCGGGGAACATGATTCTTTGGTATAATGCCCCAACTGGTGGTACTATGTACCCGAATCCCCCAACTCCGGACACGTCATCTGCGCAGACTACCTTTTATTATGTAGAACAAATTGATGCCGGTACAGGCTGTATCAGTGAACGTACCGAAGTCGTGGTTACCGTATATGCATTGCCTCTCGCTCCTATATTCAACACTCCCGTTGAATATTGTGTAGGAGATACCTCCGATGAACTTAACGCCAGTGTTACCAATGGCTCTAATCTTCGTTGGTACGACGCTGCATCGGGAGGTACCGAAATTCCTGGAACAACAAGACCTGACACCTCAACTCCTGGACAACAATTTTATTGGGTAACGCAATCAGCCGTCTCAGGAGGTGCCAATTGCGAAAGCTTGCGTTCGCAATTGACCGTAAATGTAAACACGTCGCCCGCTATAACTATGCAACCTGTTGATCGATCAACCTGTGAAAACGGAAATGCTATTTTTGTTGTTGGGGCCTCTAATGCAGATACCTTTCAATGGCAGCTGTTTGATGGTTCGAATTGGAACGATCTTACCAATACCGCACCTTACAGTGGTGCTACCTCAAATACCTTGAATATTTCCAACGTTACTTTAGCGCTCAATGGTAACCAATATCGTGCTTTGGCATCAAGTCCGGCTGGAAGTTGCCCGGATGCTATGTCTAATAGTGCCATGCTTACGGTAAATATGGCGCCCCCGCTACCGATTAGTGGAGGTGACCAAACAGAATGCGAACAAAATCCGATTCAAACCTTGACCGCTAACGCCAATCCCCCTTTAGGATCAACAATTGTTTGGTATAATGCGCCATCCGGTGGAAATACAGTGGCAAACCCCATTTTAGATGTTGTAGGTACCATAACCTATTATGCTGAGAGTAACGACACCAGCAATAGCTGTTCGAGTGCAGGTCGTGTTCCGGTAACTTTAACGATTCAACCCGTACCCGCCGCCCCGACAAGTGGTGGCGACCAGATTGAATGCGAGGAAAATCCGATACAGACATTAACCGCACTAGCGACTGCCGCTTCAGGTGCTACCGTGGTTTGGTACGATGCGGCTTCTGGAGGAAATCTAATTGCGGACCCAAGCCTGAATTCCGTAGGCACGGTAACCTATTATGCGCAGAGCAACAATGATGTTACCGGTTGCCCTAGCGCATTCAGAACCGCGGTAAGCCTTAGCATTCAGCCTGCCCCGGCACCGCCCATTAGTGATGGCGACCAGACTGAATGTGAAACGAGCCCGATTCAGACTTTGACCGCAAACGCCACAGTTCCTACAGGATTTACCATTACTTGGTTCGATGCGGCTACTGGTGGAAATAGCGTTGGAAGTCCAACTTTAAATTCCGTAGGAAGTGTTACTTATTTTGCTGAAAGCACAAACGATGTTACTTCATGTCAAAGTATAACCAGAACCCCTGTAACCTTGACCATCGATGCCACTCCATCCGCACCGATCAGTGATGGGGACCAAACGGAATGTGAGACAAGTCCCACACAAACCATGACAGCAACGGCCGTAGCTCCCGCAGGTGCAACCGTAATCTGGTATGATATGCCTTCCGGTGGTGCGGTTGTTGGAAGTCCCACCTTGAATGCGCTCGGTACTATAACGTATTATGCCGAAAGCCGAACCACTACTAGCGGGTGTTTTAGCGATAGTAGAACTCCGGTTACGCTTACTATGAATTCTATACCTAGCATTTCGATTACACCGGCTTCAGAATCTTGTTCAGCAGATCTGGCTTCGTACTCTGTATCGGTAGATGTTGATAGGGGTTCGGTCACGGCTTCCGAAGGTATCGTTTTCGATAATGGTGGCAACAATTGGACGGTTTCCGAAGTTCCTTCAGGTAACGATATTGTAATAACAGTCACCGATAGCAACGCTTGTGTGGAGACACTTTCAATCATTGCACCAGACTGTAGTTGTCCAGTAGTTTTGGCACCGACAAGCGGGGGTGACATTACCGAATGCGAACAAAATCCCATTCAGACGCTGACCGCCACTGCTACTGCACCTGCTGGAGCTAGTGTAGTATGGTATGATTCGGCTACTAACGGTACTTCAGTTACCAATCCAATCTTAAATACCATTGGAACAATTACATTTTATGCGGAAAGCGTTGACGATGTAAACGCTTGTACCAGTTCAACCCGAACCGCTGTGAACTTGACGATTCAAGCTGCGCCAAATGCTCCTATCAGCGGAGGGGATCAGAAAGAATGTGAAACAATACCGACACAAACTTTAACCGCGACAGCAACAAATGCCGCTGGAACAAGTATAATTTGGTACGATGCTGCGTCCAATGGAAATATCGTGACAAATCCTATCCTGAATGCGCTGGGAACAGTCACGTATTATGCAGAAACTAGAAATGATGCCACCAACTGCACCAGTCATTTGAGAACAGCGGTTTCCCTGACCATACAACCCAATCCTACAGCACCGATTAGCGGTGGAGACCAAGAACAATGCGAAAGTAGTCCTATACAAACCCTTACCGCCATGGCGACAGCGCCTTCTGGCTCCACCGTTGTTTGGTATGATGCTGCTTCAGGAGGAAACCTCATATCAAATCCGGACTTGAACACCGTTGGAACGATAACCTATTATGCGGAAAGTCAGGATACGACCACTAATTGTGCAAGTACATCCCGAACACCCGTTACGCTTACGATACAGGATACCCCTGATATTTCTCAAACGCCTTCATCTGCAACTTGTTCGGCAGATCTCATTACGTATTCCGTTTCAGTCGATGTCAGTACGGGAAGCATCACAGCCTCAGAAGGAACAGTAACCGACAACGGTGGAAATAATTGGACCGTTTCCAATATTCCGTCCGGAAACGATATTACGGTTACGGTGACTGCAGCTAATGCATGTATGGAAACCTTAACGGTAACCGCACCGGATTGTAGCTGCACCGTAGTCGACGCGCCAACAAGCGGCAACGACCAAACGGAGTGTGAAGCAAGTCCTATTCAAACCTTGACCGCTACAGCTACACCACCAACGGATGAAATTGTTGTATGGTTCGACGCTGCCTCGGGCGGAAATACTGTGGCAAATCCGACCCTGAGCGTTGTAGGAACGGTAACGTATTATGCGGAAAGCAGACAGAATGTGACCGATTGTACGAGCAGCACCCGTACGCCAGTTACCTTAACGATTCAAAGCACTCCCGCTGCCCCGAACGGCGCTGGAGACCAGGCAGAATGTGAGGCCAGCCCGTTGCAGACGTTAATGGCCGACGCAACCGCCCCATCTGGGTCGGTTGTGGTTTGGTTCGATGCTGCCTCAGGCGGAAATATTGTGGCAAGTCCGACCCTGAGCGCTGTAGGAACGGTAACGTATTATGCGGAAAGCGAAGATACTACCACTGCTTGTACCAGTTTCACACGTACACCCATAACATTGACTATTCAGGACACACCGGATATCAGCATTGATGGAGGACCGACATGTGCGCCTGATCTGCTTACCTATGGAGTTACCGTAAACGTTAGCGAAGGTAACGTAACATCAACCGAAGGAACCGTTGTGGACAATGGTGGAGATAATTGGACCATTTCAGGGATACCTTCCGGAAATGATATAAGTCTTACGGTAACCGCACCTAATGCGTGTACGGAGACCTTAGCCATAACCGCACCGGACTGTAGCTGCCCTATAATCGACGCACCCATAAATGACGGTGACCTAACAGAGTGTGAAGAAAGTCCTATTCAAACCCTGACCGCGACGGCCACACCCCCTACAGATGCCGATATCGTTTGGTACGATGCCGCGACCGGTGGTAATGTGGTTACTGCCCCGACCTTGAATACGGTAGGTGCCATCACTTACTTCGCCGAAAGTAGGGATATTATAACCAATTGTACAAGCAGTACCCGGACCCCCGTTCAGCTGACCATTAACGGAACACCCGCCGATCCGACTTCTTGGGGCGACCAAACAGAATGCGATGCCAATCCTACCCAGACCTTGACTGCAATGGCGACCAGTCCATCAGGAACGAGTATAGTTTGGTACGATGCCCTATCCGGTGGAAATGTCATAGCAAACCCTATTTTAAATGCAGTAGGATCCGTAACCTATTTTGCTGAAAGTCGTGATGACGTTAGTAACTGTAGTAGCTTTGGAAGAGCCGCGGTTACACTGACCATAAATGCTTTGCCCAATGTAACGGCCAATGCGACCCAAACGAATATCAATGCTGGAGAGCCTGTAACACTTACTGGTTCTGGGGCGAACAGCTATGTATGGGACAATGGGGTGGGCGATGGTGATACCGTATTCCCGCTTACTACCACGACATACACGGTTGTCGGTACAGATGCAAACAGCTGCGAGAATAGCGATAGTATAACAGTCATTGTTGGTTCAACATCGGATATCCGTTTAGAAAAAACGGTTAACGATCCGACCCCAAATGTCGGCGATAATATAGTTTTTACGCTAACAGTAACCAATGACGGACCTAGTGATGATAGTGGTGGAAGTATTGTAAATGATATACTTCCAGTAGGATATACCTATGTGGCCGACACTGGAAATACGGCCAATGGAACCTTCGATAGCACTTCAGGAAACTGGACACTACCAGCATTGACCAATGGAAATTCCGCTTCTATTACCATAACAACCACCGTTAACCCACCAGCGGGAATTTCAGGGGAATACACGAATAGTGCTCAGGTTGTCTCTGCTGGAAACTTCGATTCCGATTCGGCTCCTAATAATGATGATGGTGATCAGAGCGAAGATGACGAAGCTTCCGTTTCTATCATTCCACAAGTGGCCGACCTAGAAGTAAATAATACGATTTCACAGCCTACCGGTAATCCTGGAGAAGCGCTAATTATATCGGTAGATATAACCAATAATGGTCCGAGTGATGCAACGAACCTCTGTGTTGAAAATAGTGTACCAGATGGCTTCATGGTCAATACCATCCAGAATGGTGGAATTCAAACTGGCAATAACATTGTATGGACTGGAATCGATATCGCGACTGGGTCCACCACGACAGTAACGTTTGAGGTTTCAGTAAACAATCCTAATAATTCACCAGACGAGTATGTAAATACGGTTCAGATAATTTCAGTAGATCAGTTTGATCTCGATTCTACACCTAACAATGACGATGGCGATCAAAGTGAGGATGATGAGGATAGTGTTTTGTTCATGTTACAATTTATTGATTTGGAATTGACGAATACCGTTACACCGGATTCGGGCAACCCTGGTGATACGTTGACCTTTACGGTTGACGTCAGAAATACAGGTATGGATGATGCCACAAACGTTACTATTGAAAATATTGTTCCTTCAGGATATACGGTCTCTGCCATAAATGATGGCGGCCTTCAATCAGGAAACACCATTGCATGGAACGGATTGACCGTTCCAAGCGGGTCTACTACAAGACTTACGTTTGAGGTTAGTATCAATGTACCAACCAACACTACCGGAGAGTTCGTAAACACAGTACAAGTAACGGATGCAGACCAGTTAGATTCGGATTCTTCCCCGAACAACGATGATGGCGATCAAAGCGAAGACGATGAAGACAGTGCAGAAATTGTCCTAATTCCTGCAGACTTAAGCCTTGAAAAAGCCCTCACTTCAGCTTCGAACCAAAATCCGAATGCTGGTGACACGATTATTTTTCAGTTGATTCTGACAAATGCAGGACCTGGCTTAGCAACAAATGTAACTGTAGAAGATATAGTGCCGAGTGGGTATACGGTAGGAACTATAGGTAACGGGGGATCAATGAACGGGAATACGATTGTATGGAATTTACCATCCATAGATGAAGGCTCCGAAGTGCTTACGTATGAAGCAACCGTTAATCTTCCCGCCAATATTTTTGGGGAATATACAAATACCGCTCAGATAACAACGTCTGATCAATTCGATCCCGACTCTACGCCCAACAACGACGTTGGAAATCAAATCGAAGATGATGAAGCCAATTATACGATAGGTTCACCTACCGTAGATATAGAGATTAATAAAATGGTAGATAAAGCGCAGAGTTTTTACGGAGATACCTTGGTATTTACCGTAACAGCGACCAATAATAGCAACTACGACGCCACTACCATTGGTATCGAAGATGTATTGCCGAGGGGATATGCATTGGTATCCCATAGTGCAGATTTAGGAACATATAACGAGACTATAGCTACCTGGGAAATTCCGACAATTACCGTTGGTCAAACGGCAGCCCTTCAAATGACGGTTAACGTTACCGAAACAGAAGACTACACGAATATAGCCGAATTGATTTATCTTGATCAAATCGATACAAATATCAACAACGATAGGGCAGAGGCAACTCCAGAGGTCACACAGGCCGAGTGCCTTACTGTATTCAATGAATTTTCACCCAATGATGATGGAGCAAACGATTTTTTCTTTATCGAATGCATCGAGAATTACCCTAATAGTCTATTACGGATTTATAACCGTTGGGGCAACGAAGTATTCTCGGCTGAAGGATACGATAATAGTTGGGACGGTACATCGGTAAAAGGGTCAACGATTGGAGCATCTGGGAAACTACCAGTGGGCACTTATTATTATACCCTAGAACCTGGGGAAGGAAACGCTACGGCGAAATCGGGTTGGTTATATATCAGTAGATGATGATGAGAAAAATATACAACTATATCATATTGTTTCAGATGGCAATGCTCTCTTTTTGGGGCTATAGCCAGCAAGATCCGCAATATACACAGTATCAATATAATCCTATGAGCGTCAATCCTGGATATACGGGATCTAGGGGCCATCTCACGCTTCTTTCCCTATATCGTAGTCAGTGGGTCGGATTAGAGGGATCGCCGAAAACCATTACGTTCGGAATAGATTCGCCGGTAGGCTTGTTCGACGGCTTGGGCCTTTCCATTATTCGTGATGAGTGGGGTCCAGCATCTGAAACCTATGTCGATGCCAATTATGCGCACCAATTGATTTTGAATCGTAAGGGCGACCGATTATCTTTAGGTCTCAAAGCCGGGGTACGATTTTTTAGTCTAGATTTTTCAAAGGGACTTCGTAGGGATGAAAATGATGCCCAGTTCAACCAAAATATAAAAGGAAAGTTGCTGCCTACGGTAGGTGCAGGACTCTTCTACTTCACGGATAAGGCCTATCTTGGGCTTTCAATTCCCAACTTGTTTCCTTCGGAATATTACGACCGTGATATTGAGAGAAAATCTGACGAAAGCATGCATATCAATCTAATTGGTGGTATTGTTTTTGACTTGAATACTGATTTGAAATTCAAACCTTCATTTTTGGTCAAACAGGTAGCGGGCGCTCCCATATCCGTTGATGTTTCCGCCAATTTTCTCTTATATGAAACCTTGAACCTCGGTCTTAACTATAGATATAACGACTCGGTAGCAGGTATTTTTGGCTTTCAATTATCACCACAATTCAACATCGGTTATGCCTATGATTATTCAATTAATGAATTGACGAACTATAATTCTGGCAGCCATGAAATATTTCTTCGTTACCAGTGGATATCATTAGACAAGAAATTAAAATCACCAAGATTTTTCTAACAGTTTCAACTTCATTAAATCATCATTCTGCCGTTTTGATTAAAATAAAAAATGATTAAAAAAGAAGAACAACCACCATCTCCCTTTATAGAAGGAGAAAAAATTAGTTTAACTGCTGCTAATCTTGAACATGCAAACTTATATGCTAAATGGAAGAACAATCCTGAAAACAGAAAAAATTCTTTAAATCCAGTACCTCAAACTGCTGAGGATATAAAAAAATCACTTGAACCAAAAAAACAAGAAGTAAAAGATAATGTTTTTTTCGAGATATGGCATAAAGATGATAGTAAGCCTATTGGTTTTGTTGGTTTCATTCGAATTGGAT
>LAZR01001369.1_pt1 | contig 15477 bp, 25 predicted proteins | sample 329461 | NCBI WGS metagenome assembly LAZR01 (sample SAMN03002196, study PRJNA259156) | marine sediment metagenome | biome: sea floor; feature: Hydrothermal impacted sediments; material: marine sediment; isolation source: Loki non-amplified sample from Loki's castle hydrothermal vent sediment ...
GTCTTATGAGAGACCACATTGAAAGAAGCAAAGCTCAATTAAGGGTTCTAAATAGACAGCTTGTTCCGTTAGAGCAAAAAAGAGAACGACTTGTAAAGTTTATTAAGGCGTTGGAAAGGGCGGTTGAATTAGAGGGAAAATGAAATGGGCGAGTTGACGGTTGAGCAAGTTGAACACTTAGAGTTGCGCTTGGGATGGGCAAGTGGGGATGGTAGGATTGAAAAGACTATATTCGACAGCCTCAAGACCATCATCGTAGACTGGCACCGGCAGAGGGAGAAGCTTGAGCGGCTTAGTAATATTATCAACGCTGCCTATGATGCGCGGGGTTCCGATGTGTTTGACATTCTTGAGGGAGGCATAGAGAAAGGCCCCCAGCCGTAGCCAGGGGCCTTGGGGTGGGATAACAATGCTCTCTCAGTCCTCGCTCTCAAGGTTGCGCTCCACGGCGGCAAACGATTTGACAACCCAGAGCCAAAGATGGTCCCGCTTGCGCTGCATCTTCATGGACCGAGCAACTTCCCCTGCTTGCTTTGCGCTCACCTTGTTATGCGTAATGGACCACTCCAGCCCATCCTTGGTTAAGCCTTTTATTTCTATTGTCGCATAGTTGCCCATCTCTCAGCCCCCTTATACGCCAGCTATGGTCAAGCAGCCTTCGTGCCACCACCATGCGGCGTAGAACATCGGATAGACTTTACGCCACGGCCACGGTGACAGGTGAATCATGGGTTGAAATACGCTTGACCTTCTGCTGCTCTGCATTGTTGAATCCTCCTCGTTAGGGTTCATCACCTAGCCGACTGGCTGCCCCTGGTATCCCCTGGTGGTCAGTCGGCTTCTATTGTAAAGGTTGACAAGCCATGCCGACGCTTGCACTCCATACAATAAATCCAACATGGAAACCGATTCCTACTTACCCTGGGAAGGTATCCCGTTGCTTCAACCATGCTAAAGGCTTCATGGTTTCCCGGTGAACCTTTTTCGTAGGCCACCACAATCTTGTTGCCGCATTCACATTGCTTTTCTGCCGTGTGCGTAACCTCATAAGTTATATAGCTCATCCCTTCTCATCCCCTTTCTCTTTGGCCTTCAAGTAGGCCCCCATGAGCTCGATTATCTTCTCTGTCATGTTGACGCCCTCCAAGGCACACGCGGCCTTGAAGCGGTTGTGTAGCTCATCTGGCACTCCCTTGATTTGGATGATTCCCATAGGACTAACCTCCTTTCCTTACAATATAGGATTGGAAGGATAACCTGTCAAGGGTTATTTCGCCCCCTGGGGCATTTAGTCTCTAACGCCTTATTAAACAAGGGGATAAAAATGCTTGATATTAACTGCCTAACCTTGTATATTGAATATCAGCTAATATATAGGCTAATATAATGGTTGATGTATTTAGGGGGTCACGCCTTTTGCGTGACCCCCGCTGCTTGTGGGGATAGTTGCCAACTAGGTAAAAATGCTTGACGGGGCCGCTGGGGTATGTATAATGGTGGTTGGTGACCTTCAAAGCAGCTGTATCTCTCCATTAAGGGGGAGTAGGTGCCTTATTCACTTGCTCCCCTCCCTCCTTGCTAATAAGGGGCAAGGCGCTTGAAATGGTTCAAACACGATACAGACGCCTTTACCTCAGAAGGCGTTGACATCCTCATCGAAAAACATGGATTTGCTGGGTATGGTAGATGGTGCCGATTGCTTGAAATTGTCGCCTTCAAAATGGATGAAACCGACAGGTGCCATGTTGAGTATTCAATCAAGAAATGGTGCCGATTGCTAGCCTTGGGTAACGGTAAGCAACTAGGTACCCTACTAGGTACCTTAGGCGACCATTTAAAGGTAGTTATTACTTACCTGGAAGGCAAGGTGATACGAATCGAAATACCTAACCTATTGAAAAAACGAGACAACTACACAAGAGACAGGCAAGTTACTTCCAAGACACTTCCAAGTAACTTGGTAGAGACTTCCAAGCAAGATGTAGATATAGACGTAGAAGAAGAGAAAGAAAAAGACTTTGACGTTACTCGTACGATAGCTAAGGAAAATCCAAACGTCAAAATAGAAACAAGACCAGAACCCATAGCGTCCATAATCAAGAGAATCATACCACCGTGGGAGGAAAAAGAAGGTATTGACGAATAGGAGATACGCTATGGATGAAAGATTTAATATACCAATAAACTTCCTGATTTCTCAAAGCCTATTGCAAGCGGTTGATGAATACGCTACCGAGACAACAAGAAAGCGAAGTAGCATAATACGCGAAGCCCTAGCTAAGTATCTGGAAGCCAAGAATAGGGAAAAACTTGAGGAGCTAATGCGAGAGGGCTATGAGGCCATGTGGGAGCCAGCTTACATTGCTAGAATTAATGAAGAATATTAAAAACCCCCCAGAACCCGTCAAGGGGTATTTGACACAAAACAAGAAAAGGGCTAACCTAGAAATATGAAACGAATGCCACCATTCGGAGTAGGCTTTGAAGCAACTTTCGATGCCCTCCATGACATACTTACAAGACTAGCCTTGGATGAAATGAAGCATACATGGTGGGAAAACCAAACCTACCACGGTCAGGGTGACTGATGAAACTCCCAAACGGTAAACCGTCCAACCTACCCCAGAGAAGGCCGTCAGGCTCCCCAGGACACCTCAAACCCATAGAACGTACCGCTATACTAGATGACTACCTCAACGGCATGACGTGGCGAGCCATAGCCCTAAAACACAACGTCGACAAGTCTGCCATAGCCAACATCAGAAACGCATATTTAGTCAATGAGGAGGCAACCGTTCTCATAAAACAAGCGCGTTTACCAAAGCTCTACGAGGTCTCAGAGTGGGTATTGGACACATTCGGGCCAGAAGAGCTTGAGAAGGCGTCTCTGAGGGAGCGAGGGCGTCTCTATGGCACTTTGCAGGACAAAATCAACCAGATTGAGGGCGTCACGGGCAACATCAACATCGCTATCGCCACAGTGACGGACCTCGGGCTCCTCGATAAGTGACATAATCACCGTTATCGGTAGTAAATGAATCCTCCAACCCCTTACAAATCAACGATTGTGGCTAATCAGCCCGGTTTCAGGCGTCAACTTGGGCATAATCAAACAGAATGGGGCACTTGGGCACCCATCGGCACGCCCAAGACACAATACAGGGTATGGATGGAGGCGGGTGATGCTATTCTGGGGCTGTCAAGGGGCCGTGGGTGGACGAAAGGGGCTCAACCCATAGCCAAGGTCGGGCAAGGGGCACTTGAGGGCTCCTAGGGGCACTGAGGGCCTTGGGCAGGGGGTCGATGGGGCAACGGGGGGTGGGTGTTCGTATATCCCTGTCGCCGCGCGGGTTTTTTATGAATAAAAGGAGGGTTTTATGTGATAGATTGGATTTGGAGGAAGATTGTGGGTAGTGGGGGGGGCGTCTCTATTGATGGAGATGTAATTATTTTGCAAGTTGGTAGGCTCGCCGAAGCGGAGCTTACCCCAACAAAAGCAAGAGAAATGGCTCGTCATCTTATCCGCCTTGCAGACAAGATAGAGGGCAACTGAGGATGGCTCTTCATTCGTTGTTTTCTTTGATGTGGTTTTGGTTGCCTGTTTTGGGTGTGGGGTATATTTTTTGGGACATGGTTTTGGAGGATTTGTTGGGGGTTTTTTAAATGCAGAAAGAGATATTTAATGGGAGCAAGGTAATCTGGGACTTATGTGGTGGTAGTGGGGCCTGGAGTCGGCCCTACGACCAAGCGGGTTATTTCGTTCAGGTGATGGATTTGGCTGATGGTCAGGATGTAAGGCTGCTTGAGAAGCCAGATTTTGAGGTCTATGGTATTCTGGCTGCCCCTGATTGCACTCATCTGGCGGGTTCGGGTGCCAGGTGGTGGGCTGAGAAGGGTGACGAGGCGCTTCTTGAGGCATTATCGTTGGTTGATGCCTGCCTTCGCTTGATTCATGTCTGCAAGCCGCAATTTTGGGCCCTGGAGAACCCTGTGGGCAGGCTGACCAGTTATCTTGGTAAACCCCGGCACTACTTTGACCCGTGCGATTATGGCGACCCCTACACAAAGAAAACTGGGCTGTGGGGGGATTTTAATATTCCTGAGAAAAACGGGGTGGAGCCGATAGAGGGTAGCAAGATGCACCTTCTGCCTCCGAGCGAGGACAGAAAGGCGCTCCGAAGTATTACGCCACCCGGATTTGCCAGGGCGTTTTTCGAGGCGAATCCGTAGGCGTGGGAGGTTTTTAGTTGGCTAGGCGCGTTTTGGGCTATTTGGTGGGCTATCCGCTGTTGTTTTTTGTGGTGGTTTTGGGTTTTTTCCTTGGTTTTTTAGTTGAGCTGGTGGGGCGCTTAGATGGCCAAGAAGCTGACTAAGGCGAAGGCTAGGGAGATTCTCCGTGATGGGAAGGTTCACGGTAAGAAGCTGACGGCGAAGCAGAAGCGGTTTTTGGGCGCTCGGACTGGCGGCTCCAGACGAAAAAGGGGATAAGCGTGAAGGAACACCATTGGTCAGGATGGCCAGGAGCTTTTTGCTTCCATTGTGGGAACAGCGACCCGATAGAAGTTGCAATAGGAAATGATTGGTACGACCCTTACGCGGAGAAATGGGTGTCTAAGGAAAGAAGGCTTGAGTTTGAAGCAGCGAACATTTGTAATCCGCCCAAGATATCATGGTCGGAAGCGCCCTGTCCTCAATGCAAATCGAAGGGGGGTGATTAAATTGACACGAATAGGTAACATTTGCCAGAAGGTACCGATGTCTGAGTGCGTTCTTCATTATGAACATCCTGGCTCGTGTCAGCAACCCGGCCCCTTCGGGGGCCTGGACTAATCGCCTTCGGGCGGTTTGGCATTTTTCTTTATTTTGTTGGCGTACGTCTCCGAATGTTCTAAGGCTGGGGGCACCTTTTGGCTCTCTTGAAGCGGGGGCCATTTACCGTCGGACGGGGTGCCCCTAACTATTTCTTTTTATTTCCCCCGATTGCCCATTTTTTCCTTGACAGGTAGTTCCTGATGGTTTAGATTGGGGATATGCCCAACTTTCTATGCGAAAACAAGCTCATTGATGTGTGCAATCTCCTCGACGATGGAAATAGCATCCGTGCCGTGTCTAGGCTTACGGGAGTGCATACTGCGACTATTAGCAAAATCGCCCGCAATATTGATGAATTCTGCGAGGAAGATGGGGAGCCAATTTTGGCCTGCAAGTGTGGCAAGCCTCTTAGACAGCACAGGGGTTGGTGTTCCGAAAGATACAAAAAGAGCGAAAAGAGGCAAGCATTCATAAAATCTTGGCCTAAGCGAAAAAGATACAAGAAGGAACATGACCATGCCTACTCAGCTTCAAGCCGCATTTGAGGTAGACCCCCTCAACACCGCCGTGCCTTTGCCTATTCAGGAGTTGATGTACGCTATGGTCGAATCTGGCATTGTGGACTTAGTGAAGATGAATACGGTGCGAGGGGGTGAGGAAAAAGAGAGAAAGCATAGCAATGATTACAACACTTCCCGATTTTGGTTCTTCGGTGATTTCGATGACTACGTGTTGGGGTTTCCTCGTATTTGTGAGCATTTTGGGGTGGATGTTGGGTCTGCCCGCAAAGCGATTAAGAAACTGTATCGCGTGAGGTTTTGAAAGGAGAAAAAGCGTGGAAGGTAAATGGTCAGATAGCACAATAATGGGCCTTAAAGATAGGGCATTAGAATTAGCATTAAAATTTCACGAGTATGAGGGAACGAGTGATAGGCCGGAAGATGTAACAAAAACCGCTGAGGGGTTCTATAAATATCTTGCTTTAGAAAACGAAAAGTCTTGAGGCGTGGCGAGCGAGTTGAGTAGGCGCAAATGTTCCATGCAAAAAGGGTTGCATCTGACTTGCCAAGACCCCGCCTCATCTATTTGGGGTGTTCCAGCCCTTGCGAGTTTTAGCGGGGGACGCTAGCTCGCCCAACCGGAAGAGGGGGCTGGAGCATCCCACGAATTGGCAGGGGAGCTAACCTTCTGAGTTTCTCCCGATGCTCGGTGCTAGGGAGACGCTCCCACGGCTCCCCTGCCGCAACTTCGCTCCGTGTCCAACGGTGGGAAGGTCAACAATGGGTTTTACTGGCTAGTCCGGGGTTGACCCACGGGGCTAAATTGGGGGAAATGCGATGAGTAAGGAAAAATTTACGTTAGCGACGATATTCCCAGAGAAAGTCTTAGAACTGCGGTTGCGCTCGCTAGAATTGGCATTGAAGAAACATTGCTCAAATGATGAACCAGATGAAATAGTTGCCACCGCTGGGAAATTTTATACATACTTAGTACCTTCAGTACCTATCATTAAGAAAAAACCGGGGGACAAATAATGGCCATTGACGCGAAATACGGAGAAATAACAACCGAAAAGAAGGAAATTCCACCGAACGAACCCGTCTTTTTAATCAGGGGACAGGACATCCTATCGGGGCCGATAGTTCGAGACTACGCCATCCTGTACCTTGCCGTCACGAATGACAAACCTGGCTTCAACAGAATTATTGACGTAGCCAATCAGATGGACATGTGGCACTTCAAGAAAATCCCTGACTGAACGGAGGCGACGGAATGAGCCTTTGGAGCTATTTGCCCAGAAAAGAACAGGCTAGGCTGGCCGATATGTTTAACGCTGCATTTAGGGGGAGCGAACCAATGGAAGACGGAACGGAAGAGCCGACGGTCACAAGTTGCACCTGTGGAGCATGGAACAATATTGAGAAGGCGTTGGAAAGGATAAGAGAACAGAGCATTTATACCCGCTTGATTCTCATCCTTTCGCACATGGATTTCCGCGATGGAGAAAAGCACAATGACGCACACTTGCCATTCGATTTGTGCGAAATTCCCGCCGAAATATTGGACCTAGCCACCAAGCATACACCGAAGGAAAGAGAGTGGCGGGTGAGAGACGTGCTTAAAAGCCCGATGGGTGGCGGCTATGGAGACCACGATTGGATTATAGTTGCTATTGAGAGTTCGGGCAACTTTCCAATAAAAGTTGTGCAGTTTGATACGACAAAGGCAGACGGTTTATATCCACAACATAAAAATCCTAATTGGCGCAACCTCACCATCGAGGCCGAACAATCGGGGGAAAAATAATTTATCCTCAGAGCAATGACCATAATGGGCACGGTGACGGTAGCCAACGCCGTCGCCGCCCTCATAAGGGCCAAATATGCAGCCATCGTACTCGGCCCCGCTGGAGTCGGCTATCTATCCCAAGCCAACTCACTCTTTTTCTTCGCGAATAACGCTGGTGCGTTAGCGATGGGCGCAGGACTCATAAAATACGTTGCTGACGCCAAGAACGACCACGAACTCAAAACGACAATATGCTCTGCGTTTGGCCTACAAATCATCTCAGCTTCGATAGCCATGCTTGCACTTCTAGTTTTTGCGCGGCCCATATCAAGCTACTTTTTCTCCACCGATAAACTCATTGCCCCGGTGATGATACTCGCTATCGGACTACCCTTCGCCGTGGCGACTAGCGGAATGATGGTCCCCATCTTATACGGTCTTAACTCATACAGCCTGTATGCCAAGGCCGCAGTAATCGCGACTGCCCTAAACATCATTCCCTTCGTTGTGCTGATTCATTTTTATCAGGTGAAGGGTGCCTTCGTGCAAATTTCTATTTCAGCGGGTGTGACTTTTCTGCTGACTCTTTACTATGTGCGCTACCTCGTCACGAATCGGGTAGTGCCGAGTGGATGGTTCGATTGGAAGTTTGCGCGTTGGGAGAAGATTAAGGGTCTGTTCTCATACGGGAGCGCCAGCTTCGGCGTCACAATGCTTTATGCTGGCACAGCCCTCTTAGCTAAGGCTGTCATAATTCAACGTCTCGGTGTGGTGGTGAACGGCTTTTATCATATTCCCGTCGCCCTCCACGCCCTGTACGTTCCGCTCTTTCAGCATGGCCTGTGGGCGCACACATATCCTATCCTGTCAGCGAATCCAAAGAAGCAGAGGCGAGACGACGAAATCAACCGTTCATTTCGCTTCTGTTTCCTGATGATTACGCCTCTGCTGGTGGCGATGATATTGGGAAGAAACTTGCTAATAAAGGTCGTTTATACTTCGAGCTTCTTGCCCGCCTCTAATTTGATGGCGGTTCAGTTCTTCGGTGATTTCTTTTTCATTTCCACCTACATCGTCAGCCTCGTCTTGCTTGCCACGGCGCGGTTGTGGTGGTTCCTTGGGCTGGCTATTGTGTATAACTTGATTTTCGTCGGGTGCCTGTATGGATTGATAGGTAAGATTGGGGCGTTGGGCGCTATCTGGGGCCATGTGGTTGGGAATGTCGTTATTCTGGTTGTTGGGCTATGGGCGCTTCACAAAAAGCTGGACTTCAGGCCGAGCAGGGAAGTTCGGCGGCTTTTTCTGATTTGCCTGTGCGTTGTTGGGGCAGTTACGCTATTTTGAGGAGGTTCTTCCATGAGCCACAAACCCATCACCGACGCAGTTGTTCGGGAACATCACAAAGAAGTCAAAGAGGCTATTATGTCCAGCCCAAACGGGACTGTTGGCGTGACCATAAAGGCCATGTTCCTTCACGACCTGTTTGTGGAGCGCAAGGCGATGCTGGAGATTATTGATGAGTTGTCCATCAGTCGTGGGCCAAGTGGAATGGGCTGCGATATTTGTATCATCCAGATTGACGAAGATGGCAACGCCGCTCATGAAGAAGATTGCATTAAGGGCAAAGCCCGCCGCTTCACCCAAGCAGTGGAGGAAAAATGAACTTTTTGCACCGCCACCCACGCCTAGTCGGGCCAATCCTCATTGCGCTTTCGATAACCATGACGGGCCTCGGCCTCTTGGCCCTAGACTTGTACTACCACCACAAGCACTCTAAGTCTGCTGGCACAAACTACCGTGGCTACCGTGGTGAAGTCCTCGGCAAGAAGGGGCCGAATGAGTTTAGGATATTCGTACTCGGCGGTAGCACGGCCTTCGGCTATGGCGTCGGCCCCTATGATTCTATCCCCGCACACCTTGAGCGCATTGTTCAAAGCCGAATAAGCAACGAAGACAAAACAGTTAGAGTTATCAACCTCGCCTACAACAACGAATCCGCCGTCTGCTTTGCCGATACGCTGAAGTATTACGATTACCTTGAGCCAGATGCGGTGATATTCTATTCGGGCTACAACGACAACCCCACCATGACGTTGTATCGCAAGGCCAAGGATTGCTTCCGCAACCAATCGTGGACATTTCGCACGGCAGGCTACCTTCCCATCCTCCCGCTTGTGGCGAAAGAAAGGTACTACATTCTGCGCTATGGGAGCGTGGGGGATGGATATAGGGAGGCCCATGCGAGGCAAAAGCGTGGTTACATGAGAGCGTGGTACAAAAGAGCAGTTAAAGCTATGCCGCCACCGCCATTTGAGCCACTAGGCATGAAATCAGCGATAGACTACGGCGACCAAGTTCAAGCATTAGATAAATATCTAGGGGTTATAAATCGCACAACCAACGATTTGTATGGTAGGGGCGTAGGCGTAATTTACGTTACCCAACCCTATCTTTCGAGGGATTCTTATCACTTCTTACAACAAAAGAACATTCGCCATCTCTTTCAGTCATATTCTGGCTATAAGCACTTTCAATATGTCAACCTCGGTGACATCTTCACGCAGGGAAAACTAAAAGAATACGCATACGACGGGATGCACCTAACCAAAGAGGGAAACGAGGCAATAGCATACGCACTCCTGGAGCCTACGTTGTGGATGATAAAAACGCTGCGCCCAGATTGGAATATTATTTTCTAGCAATCGGCGTCGCAACGCTGATTGCAATATATCCAAGTCTGTCCCTCGTTGCCGTGGGCCTTGTGCTGGTGTGGTATTCGGTGAAGGGCGCAGAAGAATATCGCTATCTCGCAATCGGTTTCGTCGTGGCGTTCTTGCTGAGAGCGGCAATTGCTTTGTCTATCTTTTCCGCATCCTATCACACGGGCAATTATTACGGATTCGGCCCCGATGGGCTGACCTACTCTGGAAACGCATGGGCGTTGTTGAGCGTCATGCGTGGGTCGGTGACGGAATGGTGGTTCAACACCGTGGCATTTCCGTTTCCGTATTCGTCTTTGCCCTACTGGTCGCCAGAGGTTCTATCGGGCAAACTACCTAACATCCACTCATACCCAACTTCGCTATATACCTACTTGATAATGTCTATCTACTGGTTATTTGGGTTTGTGCCCTTGACGGTTAAACTTCTTAACTGCGTATTCGGCGCGTCTGCCGCCCTAGTTCAATATTTCATCGCTAGAGACATCTTCGGCCAGCAAACAGCCAAGAGAGTTTATCCATTCTTGCTGTTCTTTCCAACGATTATGATTTGGTCAACGACAATGCTGCGCGACCCGCTCTTTTACTTGGTTTTTTCGTTGTTCTTCCTCGCGCTTCTGAGAAGGAAAATACTAAGCGGCGTAGGCTTGCTTGCGGTGATGTATTTTCTACGAAAGCAAATGATGGCTGTTATACCAGCGGCCTTGGTTCTCTCTGCTATTTTTGTGGCAATCATTACTATTCGACACGCGCTAAACGCATTCGGAATCCAAACCCCCGTGTCTATATATTTGGTTGCCTTCATAATTCTTATTGGTTTGTTGACTATCAGATTTGTGAGCGCGGATTATTTTAAAGACCTAGCAGGGAGGCAGATTACTCAATCAAAGTTGCTGGGGAAGGGATACAGAATCTATTCCAACGAAGCGTATGAAATCCCCGATTTCAGGGACTACAAATGGACGAGGGGGGAAACGGCTAAAGGCGCTATTTGGGGCTTGGTTGCCTTTCATCTGAGGCCATATATTATGCAAGCCCGTGTCTGGAGGGATGTGTTGCTTACTCCCCAAATGGGCCTTTGGTATGTGGTCTTTCCTTTGTCTGTTCTTGGGGCATACAAGTTGTTGCAGGGTAGTCCGTCGTTTGGAACATTGGCGCTGATATTCACCGTTGTTCTTCTGACGGGGGTGATGGTGCTGACCAAGGGCAACGAGGGGACGCTTGTGCGGCATCGGGATATGCTGGTGCCGTTTTATCTGATATTTGCTATGGGGTTTATCTTCAGGAGGTAAGTTCATGGCCAAGCGCATCCCAACACATATTAAAGTGCGGAACATCGTCCAGCGCAGACGAGACAGGCTAAACAGGGTGGCCAAGTACAAGTTGGGGGTGGGATACAATAGAAATCGAAAGGGCGGCAATCTTTACAAGGCCAAGGTTGATGCACTCGATTGGGTATTGGATGTTTTTGACGCTGAAGCCAAAGTTACCCCGGAGCAAAAATGAAAGTATCCGTAATAATCCCCGTCCTGAACGAAGCTGAGTCCATCGGTGAGCTTATAGCGTCCCTGCGGTTGCAGAGTAGGCCACCCGATGAAATAGTCATAACCGATGGCGGCTCTACGGATGGAACGAGGGAAATTATACGTGAATTCCAAAGATTTTTGATTGTCCCCTCTGGGTATAGAATAGGTGACTTTGTTGTTCCCATTCATCTAATAGAAACCAATCGCGCCTATCCAAGCGAGGGTCGGAATTTAGCAATAAGAAAAGCCAAACACGATGTTCTGGCCTTCGTGGATGCGGGGGTGCGAATCAATCACAGGTGGCTTGAAGAGCTACTGAAGCCTCTCGAAGCCGACCCATCCGTTGACGTTGTATTCGGCCACTACGGACCCGTGCAAGATACTTTCTTTACCAAATGCGCTGCTATGGCCTATGTAGAGCCGCCAAAACAGGTAGGACGCTTGACCATTCGCACCCACGCCATTTTCTGCTCTGCGATGAAGAAAAGCGTTTGGAAAGAAGTGGGCGGCTTTCCAAACTACAGAGCGGCGGAGGACCGGATATTCATAGAGAGAATCCTAGCGGGGCCATATCAGGTTGCTTATACCTACAAGGCCATCGCGCTATTGGAACTTAGGCCGACTTGGAGAAGCACGGTCAAGCGGTTTTCGGAGTATTCACGGCACAATCTAAGAGCAGGCAGGGCGCGTCATTGGCATTTGCCGTTGCTTAAAGTATACGGGACAATGATGGCCCTGCTTGCCCTATCTGTTTTTCACAGCCCGTTGTGGCTTGTGGGGGTTTTGGCGGGGGGTTTCTACAGGGTCTTTAAGCGCACAGGTTGTAATTCCTTCGTGACCATCTTAACCGTGGCTTGGATTTTATTGAGCGTGGAGTTGGCGACTTTCCACGGTTGGCTTACTTGGGTTTTTGCCGACAGGTGCAAGCGGGGCGAGGGACGATGGTGAGTGGAAAGGCGTTGGTAAACATTACCATAGTTTCTCTTCTTTTCATGCTGGCCCTTGTCACCATCAACATCGCCAACAGGTGGAAGAATATAGTAGAGGCAAACGATTATAAAAACCACCAGCGGGCATCCCTTGGGACGTTTCGTGTAAAGGCGCAGTTCCCGTCTGTATCTATTGAAATGACTGAGGGATTCAAGGGAGGCCAAGAGTTTTTTGGACAGCAATTCAAGCAGGCGATAATGGGGAGGCTTGTGAGTTTGGATTTAAGAGAATCATCAGGGGGGGAAGAAATAAACCCAATTACGAATGCGGTAGTTGTTGCGGACTTATACGCCGATGTTAGAAAAGACAATTTTGGGAATGTTCTCTGGGAAACGAAGCCAGTTGTCGTTGGGCGTAAAATATCCCTGTTGAGTCCTGATGGATGTTGTTCTCTTAAAGGTGGCGTTATTGATAGCGTATCCTTTTCAGATGAAGCCATGCCATTGGCTCCATATAGGTTGAGTAAAAATGATTAGTCAATATTACAACCTACGTCGTCGCATTGCTCTTTGGAGAACATCCCAAAAGCCCTCATTGGTCTACCCCTTGTCACCCGGAAAGGTAAAAGCCTTATTCGTTATGACGGGCTTGATGGGCGACACCATCATGTCCATCCCGGCGGTCATAGCCTTTCGTGAGAACTACCCCGATGCGAAAATTACCGTACTTGCTACATCCAAGTCTCAAGAGCTTCTGTCTATGGTCCCCGCGATTGACGATTTCATGGTGTGCGACCATTCGCCTTTCCCGCTAAACCCCTCAAAGGTTTTCATGGCTAAAGAGCTTGAGCGAGAAATCAAGTCCAGAAAGTTTGACGTTGCGATTGTTCTCTTGGGCGATGATTTTGTGCCTATGCTGACCCGCGCTGAAATCCCAATACGGGTTGGTGTGAAAGAGAACATATTTAGCCGCCTTCTAAGCCATGCTTACGCCATCGGTAGCCCTGAAACTTGGGGGCCAGAAGAACGCCTTGGGGCAATACGATGCTTGGAGATAGAAACCAAGGATGCGAGTCATTATCTGAAAAACGAACCACTAGCCTTGCCATATTTGGGAGAGAAGTTGCGGGGGGCTGGTGTGGAAACAACGGAGTCCTTCGTCGTCCTGCACCCCTTTGGGCGCAAAAAGCACCAGTGGATGCCGCCGGGAATGGCCGTCGCGCTTGTTTACCAGATTCAGCAAAAGCTGGGCATGAAGCCCCTCATTGTGAGCGACAGCATGGAGCAAGCATCCGGCCTGTTGGGGCTGATTCAGCCGAATACTCCCCACCTTGTGGGCAATCTGTCGGTGCCAGAGTTGGCGGCGGTAATGAAGCGGTCTAGGCTCGTTATTTCTACCGATAGCGGCCCCATGCACCTTGCGGGTGCGCTCGGAGTTCCTACGGTTGGGGTATTCAGAGCGATAAGGACGGAACATGCCAACAGGTATCCTTCGGTTAAGAGCATATGGTCGGATGGGATGGGTTGTAATATGTGCGATTGGAATAGGTGTCAAGTTAATCCATGTAGGCAACTCAAGGCCATCAAGGTGGAGGACATAATCAATGCGGCGCAAGATATGGATTAAAAGAAGGCGGAACAGCGTCAAGCTGGACTGGCGCAAGACCATGAGGATGTGGACGATTAACATTATTGCCGTTGTGGTGGTGGCGCTTTTGTGGGTAAGCCTTGCCCACGCCCAGCCTGAGTTGAAGGTGGGGCAGGAGGTTGCGATACATTTCGGTTATGACCTGAGCCTTACGCCTATCTGCTATGGGCGGGTGGTTTTTGTTTATACTGATGAAATTGGTCTAGCACGACTTCCAAACGATAATGTTCTACCCAACAGATGTCGGACTGTTCGTCGGGAGAGCGTAACAGGCTACCGCATCCTCAAGCCCGCACCGAGGCCGGAGTTTAAGTTGCCCAATGTTGTTGAATATGAGAAGTGCCAGCAACAGAAAAAGCGGGACGAAAAGGAGCCACCGCCCTCCAAGTTTGGGGTGGACAATAGCGGGTTCTCGTTCCCCTGCCAAAAGATATATTCGGATGACTTTGATGCCATAGCCAAAGAACTACGCTGGTTGCGAGAGGGAATAAAAGGGTTGAAGAAATGATTCGCGTTCTACACTTTGCAGACGTAATCAACGACTACGACTTCATAGATAACGTGGTCAAGTTTTGCGACCGAAGTAAATTCCATGTTAAATGCTGGCAAATAAAGCCCAAGTTTCGTCCTGGTTCAAGGAAGATGTTTAAAAAGGCATTGGAGCTTTCGGGCATCCTCAAAGACCGCAATATTGACATTCTCCACACCCACCACTTCATTCCAACTGTCATAGGAATAATCGCCGCAAGGATAGCGGGAACCAAGCATATTGTTTTCGGTAGGCATTACTCCAACGAGCTTTATCATATTAAGAATCCCCTCAAGCGTTTTGCATATTTTCAGCTAGAAAAACTCATGCACCGATTCGTAGATGCCATAGTCGTTCCCTCGAAGATGGTCTATGAAATCCTAGAGAAGCAAGGTGCGCCTATGGACAAGGTTCACATGATTCATTACGGGTTCGATTTCTCTAGGTTCAAAGTATCAGATAAGCAAGTGGAGGGAGTGCGAAAGGAACTTGGGCTGGATGGGCAATTCGTTATATCTACCATCGCACGGCTTGTGCCGCAAAAAGGCCATCGCTATCTTTTTGAAGCAATCAAAGTATTGAGCAAGTCTCGGCCTGAAATTCTTTGGTTAGTTATTGGCGATGGCCCCGAAATGGCGAGTTTGTGTCGTGATTCTAGGTGGGATGGGTTTGGCAAGCATGTTCGGTGTATCGGCTACCGAGATGATGTTCTTGCCTTAATAGCCGCTTCAGACATAGTTGTTCAACCGTCCATGCAGGACTCATTCTGTCAGGTTATAGTGGAAGCGATGGCGATGTTGACGCCTATTATAATGACTCGAATTGGTGCTGCGGAGGAGCTTATTGAGAGCGGGCGCACGGGAGTTATCATCTCTCAAGGTAATAGAGTGGAGATGGCTAGCGTAATAGCAACATTGTATGATTGTCCAGATTATAGGCGTAAAATCTCCAATGCTGGTTATGCCTCAATCCGCAAGCTCGTTGACATTCGTGACATCGTTAAGAAAACCGAAGAGCTATATGT
>LAZR01001371.1_pt1 | contig 15467 bp, 28 predicted proteins | sample 329461 | NCBI WGS metagenome assembly LAZR01 (sample SAMN03002196, study PRJNA259156) | marine sediment metagenome | biome: sea floor; feature: Hydrothermal impacted sediments; material: marine sediment; isolation source: Loki non-amplified sample from Loki's castle hydrothermal vent sediment ...
ATCTTGAGCTTCTGTAATATTTCTGATTGCTAAAGGGCCTGAACCTGTAATTGCAAAGCTGCCTTTCGGCAGCTTTAACTTATCTAGCTCTTTTAGCTTTTCTAAAAAATTGAGTTTAAAATTACCCATAAAAGCTTTCCTCTTCATAAATTAAAAAATTATTCAAATAGTCCTTCGAAGTAACCTTTATTTATATACTGTAGCTTGTCCATCTGAAAATCCAGAGCTATATCCAGATAAATAGCCATCAGAAAAACCATCTTCAAGACCAAGATCATATTGATAATTTGAATAATCAATAAAAAGATTTGTAAATTCAGCAAAAGAAATAGGCCTTGCAAAAGCAACTTTATTGCCGCTTAAATTCTCTATTACATAATCAAAACAACGTAGCCTTTTCTCATCTTCATCTTTTAATTTACCATAAAGAGCTCGATCTAAATTATTCTCACCAATAACAATTTGATCTTGAATCATCCAATCTCCTTCTTTCCATAAAAAGTTTTCATCTACCTCTATTTTAACACTATTCCACCACTCAGACCATGTTTGAGATCTAGGTTTAAAACAAAATAGTTCCCACATAGAATTATCATCTAACATTACAACAAAAGTATTTCCAAAAGATACATAGTGTTGCATATAAAATTTATCAAAAACGGGCTGATCTGCTTTCGCTTTTGAAAAAAATATAGCTGAGAAAATAGTTAAAACTACAAATAATTTTTTCATTTTCATTTTGCTGATTACACCCTATTTTTATTAGATGATCAGACAGACTACAAAGCAATGCTAGCTCAAAATAGAAACATCTTAGCAGCAATGACAGCTATTACCCCAAATATTATAAATGCGGCTCTTTATGTTGTTAGCGCTATATTATGTAGCTTTAAAAAGATCCAAGAAAAAGTCTATCTTTATTCCTTCTTTTTTTGGTTCATGATAGTAAACATCGGTCAAGTCTATAGCTATATACTTTGGAGAACATTTGAAACTCACGGAGATGTTTCCATATTTTTAGAGGGTTTGAATATCTCTCCATATTGGCTTTTTATTCCTGGAATCATCTTTATTATTTTTAGCGTTTATAATATTTTGAAACATCAAATTTTAGGAGCTTATAAAACTCTTAAAATATCTCATATTTGGTCTCAAGCGATATTTTTATTTTTTGTTATCCTAATCTTATTTGGATATTACGGAGGACTGCTCTACAATATTTTAAATAAAAAGTATTTTTATTTGATATATCCTACGCTTTTAATCATTTTATTTTACCTTATTTGTTTTCCCAAAAATAGATGGGTTCAACATAAACTACACGAAATGGACTAATCGATTTTTATCATCTTTTTTTAAGCATTAATTTCTTCTGAAACAAAGCGCATTAAAGCTATTGATAAATCTAATTTTTTCTCATCATTTATTTTTTTAGAAACAACATTAACACTATAATCTCTAAATATATAATCTTTTTTATTCGCTATATCTCGAAGAGCATCCATCTGCTCTTTTATAAGCTTCGCCTTGTCCATTTCGAGTAATCCTCCAGTTTGTAGAATAGGCCCTCTAGAATCTCAATATCAGCCACACAGTGATCCCAAACAAATTTTAATGCTTTCTTCTCTCCATACCTAGCCCTCATCCAATCGTCAATGTTAGGGTGAGTCTTCCCTGGGATTCCTAAAAATCGTGTTGAAGCATCTAAAGAACTTCTATGTAACTTAAGTAATGACCTCGCACGGTAATAAACATCAAAATTATATACTGTACCATAGGGAGGAAAATACAAACCATGAAATAAAGCCCTAGAACGGATGAATTTAATATCAAAACCTGTGCCATAATAGGTCACAAGAATATCTATAGTTTTTAATTCCTCCATCAAGTCTTCCACGACCCTTCGATCTTGTACTTTAGGCCCAGCAAATATTTCTTCTCTCGTTATCCGTGATCCTCTTATCCTCTTTTCTCCTCTTCGCTTCAAAGCCCAGCAAGTCATAAACCCTGAATTCGCCTCAAAGGATGTGGTTTCGATATCAAAGAAGCCCATTTTAAGACTTGGGTCTTTCCACCACTGATAGTCTTTAATCTCTCCCCTACGAAAACAGTTAGGATGTGTTTCCTTTGAGTGCCTATGTATACACCGAAATTCATCAGGAATAAGCTCTTTCTTTATTATCTTTCCTTCTCTTTTTACTACTTTCTCGATACTCTTGAGAATACCCATTTTTTACTCCTATAGTTAATTTTGAAGTGTCGCTTTCACACCTGTCTTTTTTTGAACTTATCTATAAATCCAGCGTCAGTAAAACTCCCTCCTAAAATAAAAGATATTCTATTACAAGATTCTTTAAACGATGTCGTTATTCTTTGTCTACTAACACCCAATCGCCTTGCTACCTCCGAGTATGAATATCCCCCCGCAATGTCATTCAAAACATCAATATCAAATTGGGATAGATTACCATCTCCCTGAAGTTTCTTTATAAGGTAGGAAATACTCAAAGCATTACTATAGACATCTGATTCAAGCTTTCCTTCCTCTAGGATCATAAATAGACTGCGGATATATTCCTCTACAAGCAACGACATTTTATTCCTCTAATTCTAATTGACAAATCCCTCTATAAAGACAACTATTACATCCATAACCCAATACTCTCACTTCATTGTCCCTATTATAGCATATTTCAGCCATTCTGTCAATAGCCAAATCTAGGTTCCTTAAGAGGGAATCTTTCATGGGAACGTCATAAGTTCTCCCACCAGCCAGCCATCCATAGTGAATTCCCTCAGGATCAGTCTTAAATAGCTCTCGATAAGCTAACCAATACGTTGTGAATTGAAGGTCATGTAAATCATATCGGGTGGGTGGCCTTGCTCCAGTTTTCCAGTCGTATACCCTTCCATTGGCTATTAAATCAATTTTACCTACTAACATTATATCATCTTTGTACTTAAATCGAAAGAAATGCTCTTTGGTCATTTCCATATGATCTGACGTACCTTTTATACGATCTTCTATCTCAAAATACCCCTTAATCAAATTCTTAATACTCTTTGGTGGTTTTCTAGTCTCTGAATAAGTTCCCCCCAACTTATCCCACTCAGCCAGAGCGTGTTTTACCATAGGTTCATACTCAGTATTTTCTTCTATAGCGTTATGAATCACCGTCCCTAGCAACATGTGGTCAGACAGTATAGCGGCTTCTTTATTTGTACGCCGATAACTAAATGATTTAGGACACTTATAAAAATCTTTAATAGATGAAGCAGAAAAATACAGCACAGCTAAGACCTCGCACTTCTAAATTTTTTCATTCCAAGACTTATTTTTCTCTTATGTTCTTCAGAGAGCTTTTTTCCATAAAAATGATGTCGTTTTCCTCGTTTAGCATCACTTAATTTTCTTTTATGTTCATCAGTGAGTTTCTTACCAAGATGAAATTCACTTATTTTTCTTTTAGTTTCACTTGATCTTTGCTTTCCTTTCCAATAACCTGGATGTCCCATTAAAGATTTACTCCTCTTTTCCCTAGATTCCTTTGAAGGAATGATTCCTATATGAGCTAAACTCATATTTTTTCTAGCTTTATCTGAAAATTTCATACCAAAATTACTTTCAGCCTTTGGTCTTAAATTATATTCGGGCTTATAAAAATCCATAAATTTTTGTTCAAATAAAATTAGATTTTCAGGATCACAATACATCATAACTTTGAAATCAAATGCATCTTCTCCATATTTATTCCAAACCCTTTGTAAATGAGAATTATCATGTTTATTTCTGGCAAGAGTTGTTCTATGCTTAGATTCTCTACTATCCAAATGACAAGCTGATCCTATATATCTTTTCCCATTTTTATTATTAATAATCATATAGATTCCACTGTTCATATTAATACTGAGCACTCCGTTTCGCGTATTGATCGGCTTTCCAGACATCTATTTGATAGCGATATACTTGAAATTTTAGTTTCAACATCTCCAACCTTCCGTCTACCTCAGAGATACTTACTCTCAAAGCATTTAATTTAGTTGAAGTAAACTCATCATACCCGTCTCTATGAAAAGTAGTCTCTATATAATTCATAGCAGGAGGTTTTGTTTTGGTAATCCAATGATTCTGGTTCGACATTACCTCCCTCGTAATTATAGAGATAAGACCTTTTAATTCAGCCTTTAATAGCCCTAGTGTCGTAGCTTGTGTTCCTATTTCGTCTGAAAGAGCCAACATCTCGTCAAAATCCGGTAAACTAAATGCCATTTTCTGTCCTCTCTATTTCTTCTAGATATTTTATTATTAATTTATATTTTTCCACGTTTGAAATACAAATGTCCAATTCATCACTTGTAGGCATCCATATGCCTGTCCATCTTATTTTATCCATCATCTGTGATGAAGTCATGCCATCTACATATACCTCTAGAGGATCGAAGTCAACCGTACCTTGTATAAGAGTCATCCTCCAAAGATTACAGATAGAATCCAAGGATTGTTTTGATAGTTGGTACTTCCCCTTGATCCAAATAGAATCAAACCCTCTAGCAATAGATTCTAATATTGGAAGATCAGAAAGAATCCACACTCTAGAAGCCTTTAGTCTGTCTCCGTCTGAAATAATCTCAACAAGCATCTCCCATATAGTAGCCTCGGGATTTCTATCATATACTTTCTCAGCCATTGAGTAAAAATCAAGTCTATCAAGTCTATTCCCCATGTTCTAGTGTTCCTACCTCCGCGTATAATTCTATAATTTCATCCTGCATGGACTCTATTATATCTAAGATTTTCTGAAATGTTTCAAAATCAAAAGCGATCACATGTTGTGTGTTTGGTGGGTGAGCGTTGGAATACTTCATCACCACACACGCTAACTCATTAAAATTACATGCCGCCTCTTCTCTAACCTTATCAAACCACTCTCGCTTCATAGTGATTTGCTTCGCTCCTCCATACCCCACCTTGGCTTCTGCCCTAAACGTAAAGGGTAGGAACGAATACTTGCCCATTAAATCCCCTTTGAGTTGTCCATAATCCATCTGTGTTCCAAAGGCTCCAGAACCAGGAATCCTACGCCATACATTCTTTCCGTAAGGCTCATTCAACAAGTCTTTCGCTAGGTTCTCCCAATTGGTCCCCTTCCTTTTTTGCTTGTTTGGCATTAGACAATCCTCCAAGATAATTACTACTATTTTTAGGATCAGTAATGGAAATTATATCACCATTAAATTTTAACTTCAATAATCCAATACGTCCATTACGTTGTTTGAGACAATTAAATTCAAGCCTATCTATTAGTGTTGGATCAGTCACATACATGTACTCTCTGAACATTCCAAACACTACATCTGCATCTTCCTCTAAGTTACCACTCTGCCGTAGATCAGACAATATTGGTCTCTTATCTTCCCTCATCTCCAATAATCGATTAAGCTGTGAAGCAACCAAAATCGTTATCTTCAAATCTTCGGCCAAAAGTTTTAATGCTCTAGATACCTTTCCTAATTCAGCAGTTTGGTCTTTGTCTCTCTCAACCAATAGTTGAATATAATCTATAGCCACTACTTTCACCCCATTTAATCTTACAAACTTCCTAATAATTCCAGATACATAATTTATATCCCCATAAAAATTCGTATCCATAAACAGGGGTATTTTTTTTATTTCCTCAAACTTTTCTTTTAGTATAAATTTATCCTTTTCTTTAACTGTTCCAAATCTAATATCACTAAATTTTATACCCGTTTCTGCTGACAAAATTCTTTCCACCATTACTTCTGCCCCCATTTCTCGACTAATCATTAGGGTAGGTATTCCCCTTTTAGCAAGAGAAAGTAATGTTGTTATTAGAAAAGTGGACTTCCCCATAGATGGCCTTGCTCCTATGATCCAAATATCTCCAGGCATATACCCACTAGTTAAAGCATTCACTGATTCAAATCCTGTATCTATTCCTGCTAACCCTGGGTTTGCCACCCGTTCCCAAATATCATCGTATACATCTTTTAATATATCCCCAATCCTTACTACTGTTCTACCCACCCCTGAAGTTTCTAATTTTTCAAGAGTATCCCGTATTCTACTTACTAAAGCAGATATATCACCCGTAGTGGCAATCCCCGCCGGAATCTCACTTGAAGCCATGATTGATAAGACCCGTACCTTGTAGGCATCTGTTAAGTTGCCAATAAAAAAATCAATGTCTTCTGCCTTATCATTTCTTCCAGCAAGCATGAGGATGTAACTCTCCCCACCACACACTTCAAGCTGGTCTTTGCTAGTCAAAAATTGAATAAAAACTTCTGGTCTTGGCTCCATCCCCGTTTCAAGTACAGAAACTAAATTCTTCCAAATTTCTTGGTGAATTGCAGAAGCAAACATTGGGTACGAGATTGCTTCTAATAGTGAGTTGATTCGACTAAATTCTCTTATTATAATTGATAAAACGATTCGCTCTGTTTCATGATTAAAGTGGTCTTTATTCTCCACACTCGCCCTCCAAATTACACAACCTATAGGGAGAACAAGGTTTCCCCTGCCCTCCCCATAATTTTAAATTAGTTCTCAAACAAATCAGAAACAGACTCTTCTACATCTGCAAGACTTCCTACAAGTTCTGCATCTACAGCAGAAGTATCACTTTCAGTTTCATCAGACTTCCTTGCGGCATAGATGTCCCTTAAAGTAACTCCCGAAGCCGCTTCCAGAACCTCATCTGGAGATAGCTGAATGCCCAAGTCCTCAAGAACGGGTTCCTCTAAGCCTTCAAGCAACTCTGTGATATCATCATTTCTTTCGGGCAGAGGAACAACTGAAATTGACATAGTTTTTCCAGCACCCATAGTCACTAACTTAATATCAAATCCTCGAATACCTCCAAGGTGTTGATACTCGTTATGATTTACATCAAATTGTTCAAAGAGTCTCTTACCCCTCTCCAAAACTTTGATGGAATTTGATGGTTGAGGTGTAACATCAATTAAGCTTCTCTTTCCATCTTTAGTAATCGTAGGAAAAGTACCCTTATGTGCAGAATACTCATCACCAGTTTCTTCATCAACAATAACTAAAGTTCTATCAAGAACATTTAACATATTCCTGTTTTGAATAGCAATATAATCCGACTGTTTGTTGGCATTTCTCCCGTGTTGTTCACGTAGAGTTTTGTTTCGCTCACAAATCGGACACTGTTCTCCCAAGCATAAAATACTTGTGCGAATTTTAGTAAGAAAGTGCTTTGCTACATATCGTGACCCTTCACTGATAATTCTGACCGTTGTAGGTACGCCTTCTTGAAATCGAAGGTAATTCGTTTTTGAATAGTCAGATGCTTCATACTCATACTGTGGAAAATTTGAATAAGACATTTTATTTCTCCTTTTTTTTGTGTTTATTCTGCGTCATTTGTTTTGTCTAATATAGACTGTATAGACTGCATGGCTTCTACACTAAGTTCCTCCAATCTTTCTGTGGCCTCCTCAAGGTCTTTTCCTTGCAATTCTTGTTGTAGCAATAAATACTTCCGGAAACTTAATTCAACACCGACTATCTGTGCCAGAGTAACTGCACTAGTTAGCTCGGTATTAGTGATTAAACTTTCTGGAATGTTAATATATGTATCACCGAATCTAACATTTTTAAAATCCCCCAAAGAATATAAACGATCAACTACCAGTTGCCTTTCCATCAACCACGTCCTCTACTTCAAATTTTGGTAAAGCTGTAACTCCAACAGTATTATAGCATAGTTCTTCAATCTTGTCAAGTAGTACTTTGTCCTTTTCTAAAGCTTCTTTAGTTTTAACCATCCCTAGTCCTAAAGTTTCTCCATTGAATACTTTATAAGGACCTCTAGTAGAAATAACTCCTAACATACTGGCAAACTCTATTAGATCAAAGGTTGAATCTACCCCACTTCCCCATTTGGTTATCGGGAAAGTAAACTCCCTGTACGGAGGTCCAACTTTATTCTTCTCTATGAAAAATTTAATTCTAATTCCCTCAACGATTTTTTTATCCTTGGATAAAATCTTCATTCCCCTAAACAATTTTATTACCATTGAAGCATAGTGCTTAAGAGCATGACCTCCAGGTTGCTCATATGTTTTAAAAGGACTATTACCACCTATTTTATCTCGAACCTGATTGATAAAGATAAATGTACACTCTTCCGTCCTAACTTTAAAAGCATTTCTTCTTAAAAAATTAGATACAAGTCTCGCCGCTAGGGCATAATTCTTATCGCCAAGATCATCGTCTAATTCCTTTTTTGGAGCCATAGCCCCAACACTATCAAAGACAATTAGATTGAATTCACCCGAACGAATGCTTTCCTCAGCCATACTTAATGCTTGTTCTGCTGTCTCTGGCCTCGCTGTAATGAACGTGACTCCCACAGCTGACTCGCCAACAATGTTTGCAACAAGAGGGTCGTATAGCGTTTGTTCAACATCAATGTACAAAACTTTTCCGCCACCAGCCACAACGTTCTTTGCAATACAGATTGCGAGTGTCGTTTTCCCACTACCTTCTGGACCATAGATTGTAATAAACCTCCCTATAGGTATTCCTCCCACTCCCGTAGAAATATCCAGAGCAAAAGAATCTGTTGGTATAACCGACCTTACTTCTGTTGAATCTGTGAACACTTCTTGACCAAATTTTTTCTTTAATTCATCAATAAATTCCATATTTTATTCTCCAGTAAATTCTTCTATCTCATCCCGCGTTTCTTGCGAGACTCCTTGATAGGCTTCGTGTGCTTCCTTTAAATCAATCTTCCCTCCACGTATTTGAGCAAGATGTAGTATCAGATTTACTACTGGAAACAACAATCTTAAGTACCGTACCAATGCGTTTCTGTCTGTTTGTAATTGATGGATACGGTTTGCAATGGGTCGAATTCCCTTGCTTTGTAATAAAACTATGAGTTCCTTTTCTAATTCACCCATGTTAGCCTCCTATTTTACCCAATATGGTTTTACATTCTTATCAACTTCTACTGGAATCTTAGATAGAAAAGTTTCTCCAGCTAGTACCATCATGTTATCAATAAACTTTAGTGCATCATTCACGATTGTTTTATCTACTTCGATTACGATTTCATCGTGGACAGTCACTAGTAATTCTAATGAATCTCCAAAAGGATTCTCATAGTAAAGGTTAACTATTGCGATTTTCATTATGTCGGCGGCACACCCCTGAATAATATGATTAAATCCCTGTCTCTGGATAGACATTCTCTCTTTTGTGCCCCTAAGAGAACGAGTGTAGTCTGATATTCGGAAAAACCTCTTCCTACCCAACGGAGTTACCGAATACCCACGCCGAATTATTTCGTCACATGCTATAGACATAAAGGATGTCATTACAGGATAAGCTAACTTCATCCTTCTTAGAATCTCTTGGCCCTGCTTTTCTTCTATACTAAAGTTGTATGCCAACCCTCTTGCTGTCGCACCATACACAACGGCGAAGTTTGTGTTCTTTCCCCTAGTTCTTTGCAACTTTGTGACCTGATCTAATGGCACTCCATAGATTGCCGCCGCGGTATTTGCGTGAATGTCCTCATTCTCTAGATATGCCTTTATCATCCGAGGCTCACCAGTAATCTCACCTAAAATTCTTAATTCAATCTGAGAATAGTCTGCTGTTATAAGAAGCTTATCATCTCTAGCTATGTAACACTTTCGATATTTTGGATCACTGATTTGGTTTTGAAGGTTTGGTCCTGAATAGGCAAATCTCCCCGTTGTTGCTCCAAGCTGATTTGCATTTGCGTGTATCCTACCACTAACAGGATCAATATGTTCAAGCATATTATCCCCATAAGTATATGCCTTTTTATATTCTTCCCCATACCTAATCATGGTCTTCACGAATCTATTGGTTGGGAAATCCCGCTTCAAAACCTTCTGGTCAATCGTATCAGTTACAATCCCCATCCAATTCAACATCTTTTTCTTCTGGTTAGTGCTATTAGGATTAAAATGGGCAAAAAATATCTTATCAATTTCGGCGAGATCAAACATCTCGGACAACATCTGTGCATATGCTTTTCTATACGCCCGTTTTTCAAAGCCCGTGGCTTCCTTCCAGGCTATTTCCACGTCTCTCTCGCGTGATACCTTGAAAAATTCTAAAACATCCAGAGCACTATTTTCAGTTGATGTAATATATCTGTGAAGTTCTTTTCTAAAGGTATTATCAATTATACCCTTAAGTCTACGTGCAAATCTTTTAGCATGTCTGGTTAGCTTGTTCCATTCATCTATATTAAGAAGCACCCCATTCAATTCCATTTGAGATACAACAGGCAAAAGCCTCATCTCTAGACTCACCACTTTTTCCAGAGAATGAAGCTCTATATGTTCGTCTTGTAAATTCTTAAGAGGCAAAAGATAATGTACGTCTTGGGCCGCATAGTTGATCTGTTCTTTGGTAATCACCCCATCAAAACTTTCATGGAAGGATTCCCTAACATCTTTTTCAAGTTCTATATCAAAATATTTATTTACAACATCCTCAAGAGATGGATATTTATTTCCAAGTCCAGCGGTAATTATTTTTTCAACAAGCATGTTACAATATAAATTTTTAAATAAAATTCCGTACTTTTCTTTTATAAATTGAATATCAAATTTTAAATTAAAGCCTACCAACAATTTATCTTTTATAACTTCAACTAAATATTCAACTCTATCTTTAGGTAATTTGGCAACATCGAAAATAAAATTATTATCTTCACTGCCTAGTTGTATAAGCAAAATGCTATCCTTTCGAGGATTAAGCCCTGTTGTTTCGATATCTAGGCTGAGTACCTCGGCTTTAAGGATAGCTTCTATACTTTCCATAAATGATTCAATTGAAGCTATATAGGTTGCTTTCATTCAGCGTCCTCTATTCAAATTTGTCCATATTATAGCATACTTTACCAGTTTTGTCAAGTACCAATTTTTAAAATTTAAAAAAATTCAAGCCCTCCCTCTAGAACATTTGTTCCTCGGAGACACCTATTAAGATCTTAAGTTCTTAAGTTCTGTTATTTAAATAGATTAATGTAATATTAAGTTATGTTAAAGGTTTATTAAGACAAACTATTAATAAGATATATATGTTAGTACGCGTATGAGTAATCCCTCAAGAACATTTGTTCTAATATTGCCTCTTGACAAATCTTTCATAATATGCTATAATGTGTGTAGTTAGCAGACAGAAACGACCGAGTGGATGTATTCGATATGCCACGGGCTGATGTAACTGCTAACTTTAGCGGCGGACAAGATGCTATAGGTGCTTGGAACATACTATGGTATGGTACTGAGTTTTGCAAACATCTTAATTCCGCTACAATCTAAGGGAGAAATCATGTTAGGTTTTCGACTACGAGAGGAGGATGAAATAAAAAATATGAATGGATTTGGAAAAACAATGGCATTTTTTGCTGGTGCATTTATTATAGTAGTGTTCCATATGCTTGCTAGTGGAATCAATTCTTCTGCACAAACCGCTGTAATAGCTTTAGTTGCTTTCTTCGCGGGTGTATTTCTTATACTTTCTTTGGAGTAAAAACATGGAAAAACGAATGAAATCATATTTGAATGTCCTTTCTCAAAGACGAGCTTTGTATAAACTAAGGGCAGAAAATTTAGTGAACGACAAGTCTCTTGTCACAACTGCAATATTGTTTGACAATCTTCGAGACGAAATCGACACCATTATAACAGAAATATCTGCTCTTGTCAAGCTAGAAGAAGGGAGTGGGGATGGGAATAAAGACGTATCCCGCTAAATTATTTTATTGTGGTGATGGTAATGAGATAATCATTCGATCAACTCGAAAAATAGGGTTGAAACGAATTGTTGGTCCATTATATTTTAAGTATATTGATAGGTCAATGTTGGATGATATAAGAGAATATATTAAGGGAAAGTTGAAAAATAACCAGAGGGATAAAAATGACACTATTTCCAACTGAGCTTGATGAATTGCAGGGTAAAGTTAGTATATTGGAATTGGAGAGAGAGTTTCATGTGCTTACAATCCGTAGGCTAGAAGCTTTTATCAGTGTTGTAGAGAAACGTTTAGGAGATATAGGTGGTTCATTTCAATCTGATGATGCCGCTTGGGAGATACAAACAGCACTAGATAAATTGAAGGAAAAAGAATGACTCAAGAGATTAAACTAACACGGATTTGTTCTTGGTGTGGAGAGGAACAAAATCTCATTTATGAGAAGGGGCTACAATTTTGGGATCATCTGTGTGAACAAGGTGATGAAAGTGCTATACACTTGATGGTACATGAGCCACATCATTTTGCTGATATACTTAAGAGAATGGTGGAACAAGCTTATGAAGCATGTTACTTAGAGTATATGGAGTGTCCTTGGTGTTCTGGACACATTGGGGTGGGTATAAAAGTACATGATGAAGGATGTATGTGGGTTTGGTTGAAAGGGAAATTCTACGTGCATGAAATCGAGGAAAATAAAAATGTCTGAAGAAATTGGTGAATATATTTATTTACTGTGGGAAGATGAGCCACTATTTGAGCTAGTAAAAGGACATGTTTCTCATCTTGAAGCTATAGATGCAATGGTGCGAGATGGGATAGGTGTATCAGGACAAAATTGGAGAAGTAGACATACCTATGGAAGATGGATTCCCGATAGTACAGGTGAATATGATCTACGATTTCATCTTAGTGGTCCTGGACGTGGTGCATTCCCCGTTACTATATTGGATAGAGAACGATAATGCCTAGAAGAATGATAAGAGAAGGCATTAAAATTATAGATATAGAAGAAGCAGAAAGTCTAAATTATAATAAATTTGTTACTTTCTGCCCTATATGTGGTGGAATGGTTCTTGTTGAGACACAAGAAGACGACACACTTAAAAGTACCTGTGAAACAAGGGATTGTGTGGTAAATCGGAGATGAACAATGCATAAATGTTGGAAATGTTTTAAAATGTCTAGAAAAGCTCACAAAGTAAATGGTGTTCCCTGGTTTTGTTACGACGGATGCTATTCAACAACTGGAATTGACAGAAGAACAGTCAATGGCAAGCCTATGTGGGAGGGAAACAAACTTATAAGTGAGGAATATCGGGGTGCTGAGGGTGGAGTGAAAGCATAATGGCAGTAAAGACTAAGACAGGATATAAGTGTTTCTATTGTGAAAAGAGTTTCACACACCCTGAAAAGGCTGATGTGTGTAGAGATAGCCACGATTTAGTTTACATACCCATGTCACGGGAAGATTTGAATAAGTTAAGAAATTTTATTATGATACCAGATGAAAAGATTTTAAGAGGCCCTCGTGGGAAACCAATTCCCGCTGTTAGACTAATCTTTAATATGATTAAAGGGAACAGGAGTTTAAAATAGCATGGTAGACATAGAAAAGAGACTAAAGAAGTTAGAGGAATTAGAGAAGGCTATTGCTGATTTCATTAAATATTCTGGAGGGAATTTCCAACCATACGATGACATACAATTTACTCCAAAGGCTTGTGAAGCTCTTGCAAGAATGGGGGTGGAGTGTCATTTTTACAAACGACATCTTAAAAAGGAAGAATTGGGAAGAGCTACTATGAGTGAAATTGAAGATTGGGCAGAAGCGGATGATGAACCTGAAACACCCCCGAATTGGAGCATAGAAGGATTTAAAAAATAATGGGAAAGAAATTTTCCATTTATAGGTGGCTAAAGTGTGATGTCTGTGGTAAGCCAATAAAAAAGGAACAAGAAAGATTTATGATTGCTTTTGATGGGGTTCCTGGAATATACAAGAATATTTATGTCCATGTACCTAAATGTAAGAGTGAATTTTTCTCCAAAATTGATGAAAAAGAACTAAAAGTAACAAAGTCTGACTAAATATGATATAATTAAGGGAGAGTTATGGGAAATCAAAAGTTAGCTGGCCGTGATAAAACACGAATGAGGAATCTAAAGCAATACAAGGATTTGTCCAACGAGGAATTCGATAATATATTTGAAGATATGGTTGATGAAGATTCTGAAGATCAAATCCTCCAAGTCTATACTAAGGAAGAAGTGGAGGAGCTAATTGATGAAAAATTAGCTGATTTCGGTGGTGACTACGACCTTTCAGATATGAAAGTGAATGACAGACTTGTGCTTAGAAATCTCATTCGCTCTATTATATCACTTGAAGATTTTGAGGATATTTATGAGGGAATAAGAAGAAAACCTATCACCAAAGATAATGTCATTATTTTTGACAGAATTGCAGGTGTGATGTCAAAGCTTCGTTCTGATATATCCAGTATGCAAAATGATCTAAAGCTAACAAGAAAGATTCGTAAGGATAGTCGTGAAGATAATTTTATTTCATACCTAGAAAATCTAAAATTAAAGGCTCGAAAATTTTATAAACAAAAATCTCTACATATTTTTTGTCCACAGTGTAAGTATCTTTTAGCTACAGTGTGGTTACTTTACGCAGATTCAAATAATACTTTATACCTTGAATGTGGAAATAAAGAATGTAATAATAAATTTGACATTGAGCTTTCAAAACTCTATGAAACAGAGAACAAGAATTTAGATGATGTGGAGATGCCATAATGGCAATAGAGGGCAGACGTTTCAGAGGAATTCCAGTTTTATTTTTAGCGGCAGGGCGTAGGATGCAGATGGCTCAAATGTTTCAAGAGAGGGGTTTTGAAATATTTTCTTATGAGTCCGATTTAACATCTCCGATTGCCCAAAGAGTTTCAGTTATTGAATCAACACTTCCTTGGTCTGACCCTAATTTTATGGATGAAGTTTTCCCTGTGTGTATGGAAAATAACATAGAACTTATAATTCCATTCCAAGATAATGCTGTACAGGCGGCTAGTAGACTAGGTGGATATCTTAGAAGTAAAGGTACACAGAGTCAAGCTGTATGCTCTACAAAGCGTATAGCTGAGATTTGTTATGATAAAAGTTCCTTTGCATTGTGGATGGTGGAACATTTTCCAGGATTATATCCATCCGTCATTGATGGTAGTCCAATGGTAGCGAAACCTAAATATGGGGCAGGTTCTAAAACGATATATCACATAGATGATGAACTTGATTTTGAGAGATACAAACCCTATATCAATTCTAAAAAATGGATCACACAACGAAAGATCAAAGGAACAGAATATTCAGTAGATTGTTATTTTGATCTAATTGGAGATTATGTAGATTCTGTCCCTAGACGAAGGCTCATAATGGGATCATCTGGAGAGGTTATTAAGAGCATAACTGAAAGAAATGTGCAACTACAGGCCATTTCTAAAAAAGTTGGGGAGAGATTGGGCCTTAAAGGTCCGGCCAACATGCAGTATATTGTCGAGGACAAGACTACTAGAATTTACCTATTTGAGATCAACGCTCGTTTTGGTGGAGGATACACACTCTCAATACAAGCTGGAATGGACGCTATCAACCTGATAG